>Ga0325401_1000214_pt1 | contig 38058 bp, 34 predicted proteins | sample PopdelMetagenome_FD_205666 | JGI IMG/M metagenome (GOLD analysis project Ga0325401, IMG submission 205666) | Populus deltoides microbial communities from Bellville, Georgia, United States - Xylem-PdKOR-R2 | ecosystem: Host-associated > Plants > Phyllosphere > Stem > Wood/Secondary xylem | place...
GGTGTGTTTTCTTTGATTTCATTAATTATCATGCATCCTTATTAAAAAAATAGATATGAATTCGGCCTAGGTCAGAAAGTTTAATCATATCCAGCTAATCAGCTTGGATGCTTTATAGTTTATATACCTGCGAGCAGTCCACAGCTCAGGCTCAATGCTATAAAAATTGCTAGATAGTATCATGGCCAGCGTAATTAACTAAAGCTAAACAATAAAGTGAAAACCGTGTTTATTGAAATAATATTTTCATATATGTTTTGTTTTTTCTATATAAAAAAAATTAAAAACTGGTTATTAAAAGTATTAATTTTTTTTCCAAGATCTATCAATTATTAACAAATTGATTGAGAACAAATAATTTTTTTTATCATTTTAAAAGCAAGCTAAAATGAACAAAATATAATTAAAAACAAAAATATTAAAATCAGCATTAGGTTAGCTGATGGGCAATTTGATAATATTTGATCAAATATAAAATATAATTAAAAACAAAAAATATAGTAAAATGATCAAAATACCTTTAAAAGCAAAAATAAAAATAAAAATGATGTTAAAAGGTTTTTTTTTATATATCTTTTCACAATGATTTTTTTTTTTTATTATCATGTCAGATTATGAGCAATTTGATCTTTAACTGAATATAAAAAAATAAAAGAAACATAAAGCTTGATGTGTGTGGGAGGCACTAACACCTCTTGACGGCCAAAATCCCCATTCCATTGTGTCATTAAAAGTATAACCGTGTCCTCTTCTATCTAGGATGACACGTGGTCTTTTGGAGCGTAATTTGTCGTTGATGATGCTTTTCTCTTTCTTCCCCTTAACATTTATGCTAGCCATGCAAAATTTCATAGTTCTCCTCTAATTAATGAAGATTTTCACCTCGATCCATGTTTCTTCGATTTCTAATTTTTATTTTTGATCATTTTGTAAAATTTTGATTTGTTTTCAATTTCATCATTAATTTCAAAATGAGTATGTGCTTTTTTTTTTATTTAATCTGTATTTTTTTGATTATTTTTTTAGGTCTTTTGTTAAATTGACTTTTCTTTCCAATTTCACATTTCAATTAAAATTTTATTTGAATTTCTTATTTCAATTTCAATCCTCATCCTTTTTATTTTTTTTAGGTCCTTTTATTAAGTTGATATTTCTTTTCAATTTCACTATTCAATAAAAAATAAATTTATTTTGTGTTTAAATTTTGATCCTCATCATTTTAATTTCTATTTTTTAAATCCATTTGTATAATTGAAATTCTTTTTTCAATTTTATACTTCAATATTTGATTAATTGGGATTGTATTTCATGGTTTTTTACAGATAGGATGCTTCCGATCTAATAAATCGGGTCACAAGTTTGAAAAGTTGATGTGGATTCCCTTTTATTGTTTTTTAAAAATGAGGTTTTTGAATTTTTATATTTTCTTTTCCATTGAATTATCCAAATTTCATAACATGAGTAGTGGGTTTAGTGGGATTACCTGGGTTGGCTTGTCTCTAAGAGGGTGTTTGGCAGTGTGGTAGTGGTTGCTTTTCAAATAGCTTTTCGTGCCGAAATACATGCCAATGATTTTTTTTTATTTTTTAAAAATCATTTTTGATATCAGCACATCAAAACGATCCAAAAGGTACAAACTGCACTCAATTTTAGTAAAAAAAAAAATTTAAAATTCGGTGAAAAGCAGGTTGAACCGCAGAGCCAAACGCTCTATTACAGAAGTTCCAGTCACGCTAACTCAGGTCAATTTTTTTAGGTTTTTTTCACCCAATTTTACTATTTTGTATTTAATGAGATGAGAATTGAACTATATATAGCATTATCCCCTTTTAGAATTTTTTTTTTAGGTTATCACAATCATCTTTTATTTTTTAATTTAATCTATTTGTTATCGTTGCTTATTTTATTATGATTTAACTAAAATAAAATTAATTAATTCGATTCTATTTTGTCTATAACCTTTTATTTTTTTTATTTAAATGCAATTGTAACATATCTAAGCATTATTTTTTTATGAAAAAAAATTGGACCTAACAGGGTCCACAGCTGGTAACAGACTAATTATCATCACCTGGATGGCTGAATTATGTGACCGTACAATTTTTTCCATGTGGGGAGAGCTCGGCTAGCTAAGCAGCACACCTTAACATTACAGCTAACACCGGGCAGCACATGCATAAATCAATTTCCCTGTGACTGTACAGGGAGAGTGAATTTAACGGCTAGTATGGCTATTTATGTCAAACTAAAGCATGAGTCTGTCCAAATTAACAAACGTTCTGCAGAGCTTCCTCTCCTCTCCCGTGTTCTTGGCTAGGGTTTCACATATCAAGACAAGTATAAGATTGGAGATGAGCAAAATCTGCTTCTATGTACATGTTAGAACATGGTTCTTGCAAAAGACACAATTTTTATTGAATTGCCCAGATGGGTTCACATTTTTGTGGGAGGAAGAGTCGATTATGATTAATGGACAACGTGGAAACCTTAAACCGTGCATACCACAATTTCGACGTTGTCGGCGATCATCTGGAACCGTTGGTTCCATAGCATTTTCCTCGTGTAATAGACATATAGGCACACTTGTAATGATTACCCAGAACGGATTCCTGTGAACGTAGAGTTTTAGTTGGATCGACACGTACATGATTGAAGATTTGGTTTCATGTGCAGGGTTATCTGTCGTTTGTTGTGACATGAGCGATTTTCATTTTAGACTGCGGAATCGATCATTGCTGCCTTCTAGTTAGAGAAAAAAGAAAAAAGATAATTCTCCCATTGAAATAAACCAAACACAACATTTCCTAGTCTGGTGATGAAGAAGACTAAAAACGTGAAGTAAGGTACTATTACAACCATTTTTTGGCCGGTGGTCTATCTACACAAGAAGCACAGGGGTAAACATTTACCACTTAACCAAGATATATGATCATACATACCTAGCTAATTGATTTTTTTCTTTTAAGAAAAAACTCATTCTAAAAAAATAAGACTGCCTAAATTGATATACGGTTCATGTCCTAAGAGTTGGGGAGTAGTATCGAGAGGTTAGTACCTGAGCTTTTGCCCTCCTCAAACTAATCATGGAATAATCATTTGATGTTACTAAAATACCCCAAGGAACAGTCTGAAATGGCTCATCAATTGATCACTGAAAACGTAAAATAATATGCATATTTGGTTTCAATCTCTAAGAACTTTTTGCAAAAAGAAAAAAAGAAAAAGAAAAAGAAAAAGAAAAAGAAAGTGCAAGTACTCTCTTGTCTGATATAAGACTTCATCATAATTAATTAGAACCAGTACCAAAGTCCAATTTTTTAATCATCGATGTCCCTAAACAGTTTGTGAATCCGATCTGTTCTAAGCCGTTATAAATATACCACTCCGGCCTCATTCTCTCCCAAGATTTCTAGTCATCTACTCCTAGGTTTGCCTCCTCTTTTCCCTCTTCTTCACAGTTCACAGACCTAGTTTTTTTACAAACAAAATGGGTGGAAATTCACCATGTGCTTCCTGCAAGTTACTTAGACGCCGATGCGCTAAGGACTGCATTTTCTCTCCTTACTTCCCTTCTGATGACCCCCACAAGTTTGCCATTGTCCACAAAGTCTTTGGTGCTAGCAATGTCAGCAAAATGTTACAGGTCTGTCATTTTCTCTCTCTCTTTTTTTTTAAGTTCTAATCATAGGTACATATGTGGTTATTATATATGTACGTATACATATCATATGTGTGCTGGAATGAGAGTGGTTTTCTTTTGGTAGGGAAAATGAAAGATGCTAATAAAGATAGCTTGGTTGTGCTGTGGCCGACCAATTGGTCCAGAAAAGAAAGTTCCCTCTAATAATGATTTTGAGATGCATGTACATGGTTATCTTTATTAAATAGACATTAACTTTTTCTTTTTTGGCTAAGTAGGAGCTACCAGTTCATCAGAGAGCGGATGCAGTGAGCAGTTTGGTGTATGAAGCGAATGCGAGAGTGAGAGACCCAGTTTACGGATGTGTTGGAGCCATATCCTACCTGCAAAACCAGGTTTCCCAGCTACAAATGCAGCTTGCAGTGGCTCAAGCAGAGATATTATGCATCCAGATGCAGCATGAACCTGTGATGCCAACCTCACAGATGGGCCCAGATGATGAAAAGTCATTTCTTCTCCAAAATAGCCTCTCTCAGTACCTGAATTATGGCTCTTCAAGCAATGCAATTCATGATTCTCTCAAGAGAGAGAGCATTTTTGGAGACATGATTTCTTAATTAGTAGAACTTGATGCTAGCTTTAATCCCTTATTGCTCACTTTATGTTCACAGAGTAATATAACTGGAGAGAGGAAGGGTTGTCCTTACTTGATGTTAGTTAAAGAATACGCTTTATAAATAAATAACACCGCAACCAACAGATCAGTAGTATAGTTTGTCTTAAAACAATGGTGACTTGACGAGGTCAACTCTTGCATGTGACCGGTGAAGTAGTAAGCTTAAGTTTTATTTTGGGTTAAGTAATCTATTAAAGTTAGGGGTCGGTGGCCTCCCAAACTATCCAGACATAAATTCTTGTGGTGACTAATTAGCTGTTTACAGTAATATAAATACAGGGTTCTCATAAATGATGAAAGATGATAAGCAGCCAGCGAAGGAAAATTCAATGGACCTCTCCTGTTTTTAAGATGACGAAACACAACCAAAAACCTGTATATATAGGTCATCATCAATCTAACAAGATAGTATTTGTATAACAATGATCTGTCAAAAACAAGTACGACTTTTAACAAGTTATGGCCCATTGAAGTGGAATCTTAGGAGAGAGTTAAATAATAGTTTTAGGCTTCTGTATGTTTGAATGAGGTGGCTGCTTCGGCTTTGAACAGTGAAACCTATACCAAGCCCAAGACTTTTACTAGGCGTTGCATTTAGCTATAGCTGCTCTCTGCACAACAAGAACTGTGATGTTTTTTCGCAGCTAAAATTAAATACCTGTGAAATTAATTAAGCGGTAATCCCATATGAGGGAAACATGGATTATGCATTTTACCCTTCATTCTCTGTTTTTATTGGCCTTTTTTTTAATGTTTTGTTCAGCAGAAAAACACAATTAATACGCTTCATATATATATATATATATTCCTACTGTTAATTAGTTGCTGGGCACCAAATTTAGTTAATATCAACAGGTGCAAAGAAGAACAAAATTGGACCACTCTACTAGCCGCAAGTCTGATCGAATCACAGATTCTTCTACCAAGTTCAAGTGGAAGGCTGTACAAGGAATTTACTGCTCAGTTCATGGGAAGTATTCAGCAGGGACTAATTTTCGTTGTTGTTTTGAGCTCTTAACAGCGTGTCTTTGTTGGTCTATCTCTCCACACAATTATATGTCGAATCAAACTGATATTTTAAATGGTGAAGAGCAAAAGACAAAAGGCAGCAACTGACTCAAAAAGATTCCTCAATAGCTAGCTTTGTTTAAGGTAGAAGCATTTTGCAGGTCAAACTTCACACTTATATTACATGCCCTCTCAAATCCTCTACTCTTCGTAGCCCTTAGGCAGCAACTTCTAGTTTTAAAGGTCATTTATGCCTGCGGTTGTAAATTAATAATGAAGAAATCCTGTTCTATGACTGTTCCAAATATTTCCACTGAGATCAACAACGCACCCACATGTTTTGGATTATTGTGGACATTGCAGCAGAATTGTTTAAAATATAAAACTCCTGGTAACTATAAATGTCTTTTCTGGCCAATATAATATGCCTGCTTTCACTGAACTTGAATACGTTGCCATGAAAAAGCTTGTACCTTTGAAAGGGTAATGAAAAGCTACAAAAGAAGCTAAAATCATGTAGGGTCATAAAGATAGAGAAAGGCAACATGAAATGATAGGATGGTTCCTTTTTTTTTTTTTTTTAGCGTGAGGTGTTCGGGCAGTTTGCACGCACCACGACTATTCCCCACGGCCCACTGAGTATCCTACAAGCCCAGTGAGCAGGTAAGGCACTGCGAGGGTGACAGACATACACATAGAGGATCGAACTTGGAACGGGGACGGAACAAGTCACACAGTTGACCACTGAGCCAGACCCTCAAGTGCATGATAGGATGGTCCCTTGAAACATCGGTGGTTGGTAATATTTAACAAGATTTTTTTTTTTTTTGAATTGCATGTCTCAGTATTTGGGAAAGATAAACAGAAAAGATTAAATGAAAGCAACTGTATCAATGGAGATATATATGGTCACAACGCAAGGGCGGCTTCCTAATACTATTAATTAATATCACGAGATCAAATTTCACTTAATACAATATTGTACTTTGGAAGTTTTCTAGTTGTCAGTGATGACATTACGCGTACGTTTCATTGGTTTTTCTTTTACTTTTTCCTGGTAAAGAAGACAACATGTTTTGTTAAGCAAAACAACAAGAGACTATAAGCAGATTATTTGTGCTTCAAATTTCAATGTATATTTGCGAGCTTGATCATCAGTTTGACAGTCTCTGGAAATTTGATCAGAGAAGCGAGATCTTTCTTTTTTATAAGATTAATTGTAATTAAAGAAAATATTATATCAAAATATGATAAGGATACTCTAAGAAATATAGTTAGAGAGATCAAACTGATCAAAAACAACGGATAAAAAAAGCAAAATCTAAGAAAAGATTAAAAGTGAAAATAACATACTGTTAAGATAAATAATTGGATAATCGATCAATCGGTTTCTTGTTAGAAACGGTAGAATGATTGTTTATACAAAAACCATAGGATGATTAAAATAATTTATCTAATTTTTTAAATTTAATTAAAAGAATATGAATATTAGGATTGAAATTTGTGATTATGCGATCATTAAAATTATTTTGGTGCCATTTTCAGAAATCATTTTAAAATAAAAATACAAATTGTTAAACGACGTTGAACTCTCTAATAGAAATGTTGATCAATAATTTATTAAATTAGATGCATATGTTATCAATATGATGATCTACCCATTAAATGATATCATCGAACAAAAAGGAAATAACTAAAATCTTACCGGGACCAGCATTAATCAATTACAAGTAAAAAAGAAAAAAGAATATGAATGTTCATAGAGAGCTGAGTTGAAATTTACTTGGTTGAAAAAAAATGAAGCATTGCAATAATTAATAATAAAAAAAGATAGACTGCATTTTCTGAATTTCTCCCAATGATAAATAGAAGTTGGATCAAACGAGCTTAAAAATATCTTCACATATATCCTGATAGGGTCATTAGATCTGATGAAATACATCCTGATGAGGTTAATGGATCTGATGAAAGACTCTGTCCATAGATCTGATGGGGTCGATAGATCTTGAGCAGGGAGAACATGGCTACAACACTCTCCAACATTTCTTACCTGATAAAGCTTCATAGTATATATATTTATTTGCCGCAGTTCCTTGACTAATTGTCAGTTTATTAGACACAAGATCGAAGCTGTGTTTTTAAAAGGAAAGAAAGACAGAAAAATTTAAGATAAAAATCCGTGACAAACGAGAAATCTCATCATCATTTAATTATATTTTGTTAGTTTAGATGATTAATGAAGCCCGCCAGCTAATTTTGTTTTTTTCTTTTTCTCCCACCGCGACAATAGAGCGGAGTGGTACTGCCGAGTGTCGACTTGATCGGCATGTAAGGAAAAGGAACAGAGAGACGATATGAATGAGACGAACTTAATCCTTTTATTAGCCACTACGAAATGAGATTATGGTAAAACATGTGGAAAACCTTAAACTCGAGGAGTATATTGTGCCTGTGGGGTCAGATATCTCGGGGCCCCACCGCAGCTTCTGTGGTGCAATGAATATGAAATTTCGTGAAAAAGATTTTTTAAGTTTTATGCGGTACATGTTTGTTCGATCTTTATTTTTTTTTCCTGGAAGTGGAGAAGTTGGCTAGAAATATTTGCATATCTATACTGCCGCGAAGTCCTTTTTAGCCTTGACAAAAAGTGGACCTGGAGATTAGTTACTGATATGTCTAGCCTGGTCCAGATTGAGCAAGTTGCGTAGAAGGGCAAAAGAAATGCACAGTAATTCCAGATAACTTTTGAACATAAAGACTGCTTCTACATTGGTCCATGATGGCAGGGAGGACAATCCCTTCTGCAACAACTAAAAAATAAAATAAAATTGTAATTGTACTTTTCAGCTTAATGACATGAGCTCCTTGTGAGAGTGTTGTTATTGCTTGGTGGAGTGAGAGGAGGAAATTGGATGAGTTTGTACCCTGTTTCCAGGTATAAAATCTAAACTAACTAGCATGGAATCAATTAATGCTGGAGTGGTAACTCCCATCAATCACTTAGCTTTCTTATATTGAAGCAAAGTGCTCCAAGAAATCTAATCCAGAGGACTTAAGAGTAGAAGACATTAAGAGTCATGTAGAACTAACTAATTAAGACTTGGGAGGGAAGGGTTTTTAAAAACCAAGCACCTTGCTTTTGGATGTATTATCCTCGAGCACTCAAATGAGAACTACAGGATCCTTCCACTATCCTCTGCTGTCTCCATAAACTAGCTAAGTTCGAGGTTGCTAGGTGAAACAGAGCTGCCTTTGTCTTGTTATGTAACTTTTGATTATTTTTCAAATTCATTGCTTATTTTCACATCAATTTGACTCTTTCTAGTCTCCACCATGGAAGTTACATGTACTAAACCTCATTGTGTCAAGTTTCTAGCTGTGATTTGCGTGCGAGCAGTCACTTTCAGACACCGGACTTTCATAAATGTCATCATGACCAAACGATGAGAGCCGTCCACATGCCGCTTGTACAGCACTCACATTCCCATTTAATGTGAATAAATAGTTATTTCTAGATTATTTTTTTGGCAGTAATCTAGATTATTTCTATTGTTACTAAAGATGCTATCTGTAAGTTTGACAAGGTATTCCTTCCTTTTTTTTTTTTTCATTCTGTTTTCTACGATGCATTATTTGGCTGCCTGTTATGTTTCTACACAACATAGGAAGGGTGCCAACTAGCACGCCAGCAGTGAAAAAAGCTAGTAACCTCAGACATGAGATTCTTTTCCCTACCCACTGGACTTCCATCTTTAACTTCCAGAAAGTGAAAGTAGGTGATTCAGTCAAGGAAAGTTGGAATTTTAGTAGTTATATGTCAGTGGGTGAAATAGGAATTTCAGTTAAGCTAGTAACCTCAGACATCAGATCAATGTAGAAATTTAAAAACAATTTATCTTTCATTGCAAATAAGGAGTAAATATATGCAGTTAGAAACACGTGTTGCAGAGGAGGAATTTATTATAAATAATTCTTGTCTTAACCTGTGTGTTGAAATGATACAGCACTCGCCAGATATAAGCAATGCCATTTGCGATTCCTCAGGGAATAATACTAATGCAAATGGAAAAGGAAATCGTAGCAATTAGCTTACTGACCTTCAACATCCAGTAGCATATACGGAGATTCGTCCAGCTCCTGGCAGGTCCCATCAGCAGCACACGCTTGGATAATGAATCTGAGACTACCGATATGTGAGGGAATGGAAAGGTCGGACATATAAAACGCTTGAACGTGTGCCGCCCCAAGGTACACCCTAGTGTCTACTAGTGTTCCAGTTGCATTTCCATCTACTTGTTTTGTTAGTTTCTCTACATAGATATTGTACTTCGGGAACAGAAAATCATTTCCATCTTTCAGTTTCCAAATGATTTTCAAACTGACAGTTTTGAATCCCTGAGAAATTGAGCTATATTTAATATATTGACTCTCGGTTAGCCATGCAGTTGAGGGAGGAAAGAATAAGTTCTCTGAGAAATTTTTAATCGTGATGTGACCAAGCACTGCAAAATACTCTGCGAGACTGGGAGCTGGAGCACTATCTTGGTTATCTGCTCTGAATTCGGATCGCAATTCACCAGGTGTAGACTTCGTCCTGTAGCACACAGCATGGATTTCTGTTAACATGAACCCATCCATTGCAACAGTACCCTCATTTATGATCCATTTTGAAGCCATTTTGCTAACTTGACTTGGCATGATCATTTTACTGAATTTGTGCGACAACCCATTCATTTCTGATGGTGCAACAAGTACCATTATCTTCTCACTCAATACAGATGAAAACTGAAGAGAGAGGCCCAGCAGCGAATCCCCCTTTGATTTCACCTGGCATTATTTGAGGTGTTTACAGCTAAACCAGATGGAAGTAGATGAAAACACATTGAAGAAATAATGTAATTATTTTATCAGTTTTAACGTCTGCATAACGTGTCTGCATAACGTGTCCCAAAATTCGGTCTCCAATCGACAGGCACACCTCATTCATAAAGTTGGATAACCGTTAAAAATAGAAGAAATAAAACTCTGTTTAGCTAGAGATACGGGAACATAAACACATGCAACCTCATTCAAATATTTTTTATCCATACTCATTTTTTCTTAAGAACTGTATGTTCACAGTATTACTGTTTCAAAATTTAAATTACTATTTACCTCAAGCAATTTCATTTCAATTTTTTTTAACGGCAGTTGAGTTCTTTACAGGATGGATACGAAATAGGGGTTTGCCATTTTATTATGGAATACTCTCATGTCATCAACTTTGAACCAAATAAGAAAGCTTACAGAATATGTAAGGACGAGATGCAGGTTGTCCAAAAGAAGCTCTCCTTGAAAAAGCCTTATTGTGAAAGGAACATTCTCTTCGAGAGTCCCTTTAAATGTGATATTTCCTCCCCCATTATAAGATTCCTCCTCGAAGCTATCATTTGCAAATATATGTTCAAATCAGGTCAGAGCAGTGACAATCAGCATACAGGAATCAAAATTGGTGCAAGGAATGTAGTTTCAATGTCATGTCATGGGCTATGTAAGCTAGCAACAGGCCACCAATCTCAAAATGGTGAAAGATACTAGCATGTTCTAATGTCGTTATCATGCTCAAGTCTCATGGAGGACTGAAAGAGCAAGCATAAATGAGAAGCATTCATAAGGAAGTCTCAAAATGGTGCTACCATCCAAAAATATGGTTCACTTATAAGTTATAATGAAGTAATGATGTTACTAGGCCCACAGAGCAATAAACGTACCGTTTTTCTGTCAATATGAAGCTACACCACAAATAAGTTATCTTTGAATAACAACATTAAGAAGAAAACAATCGGAATCTTGATTGCAAGTGTCCTAGTAGGATTGTACATATGATAAATCATGAACGTGTATATATGCTATTATTCATGTAGTGGAATCAACACTACTAAGTAGCTGTCATGTGAAGTAAATAAAAAAAAATATTATAAGCACTGAAGCTTACTCAACAATGAATTGAATAGCATCTGGAGTTGGTCCATCAATAAACTCAAGACGAGGCTGCCAAAAGAGAAGGGATAAGAAAAATAAGACATGGTGACAAGCTGGTGTCAATGATGTTACTGATGGCTGCTCAAATAATAGCAGGTATTGGAATATTTCAGATAGAAAATTAAAAACTAAATTTTGCCAACTGAACTGACCAAATATGCCTCTCCATCTCCATAACACACACAGGGTTTGCTTCACCTTTTTTGTGCTAAAGCACCCCTTTTATCTGATTATAAGAGAAGCAGGGGAAGGCATGCTTCTCTTATAATCAGCTTTGGCATGCCAGCATTTTATAAAAGCAAGTTTTTTCTATCAAACACTTCTACCCTTAAAAGTTGCACGAAAAGCTGCTTAACTTATAACATAGCAAGGCCAAACAAAGCCATGGTACAGAAGCAAAAGCATACAAAGATAAAAACAGAAGCAAAAGCATACAAAGATAAACAGGACAAATCTTTGATAATTAGCTTTAAGGGGCAGCTGTATGAGTTCCAAGATTGAACTCACTATTGCTGGATACAGGCTAGAATCTAGTATTTGCTTGGAAAATGTGCATCTGATCCATAGAGGAGATGTTCCTCACAGGGTTTGCAGGCTTTGGTAGTACAAAAAGAGGGCAAGTGCTGGAGAGGTGTGCTATTTTTGCTATTGTATAATGCATTTTGCGAGAGTGCAGTTCCAGAATTTCTCAGCAACAAAAAATATCTTTCTTATTGCTTTGGGATATGGTAGTAATTTTAGCTTCACTTTGGTCTTTTGCTACAGGGATTTTATGGGAGTTTCCTTGGCGGACATGAATTAAAATACTACTCACGTGCATTCACTAAAGCTTTATTAAATTCCCATCTATGCAGTTAGAACTCAGAAAGGATCATAAATTGTGACTTAATAATAACGTGAGGGTCACAATGTTTTGTGAGAATGTATACACTCTTCATTGAATATTGAGCATTTGATATTATTAATAAAATTCATAACAGATAGCAAGTGTGACTTCTGCCTGTCCTGAAAGATCAAAAGTTTCTCTATAATGCACTTTGGAGAGATAGTTGGAAGTCTCCAAAATTTCTTCATTCCATAACAAAATAAAACTGCATGGTGAAATGAAAGAAAACTGAAAGCTCCTATAAATATCAAAAAACAAGACATGCCAAACCAAACATACTAAAAGACACCTGAAAGCCTTGGCAAGACATGTTGTTCCAAGGAGCATCTGTTAGTTGGTTTCCCTCGACAGAAATATGATAGCCTTGACCCTGAAAAATATCAAGATTGTCAGTACTTGGAAAACTAATACATGGAAGGATGCTTCACCTCCACCCTTGTGACGATCATGAATAGTATTCATAGATCAGTCCCAATGATTGCAATCACATGATTACTCAAGGACAATGCAGAAACTGCATCGAGAAGAGTGGAATCCTATCACCAGCTCTCACTTACAGAAAGATAAAACACAACGTATAATTCTTATTTGACTTAAACCTATTTCATTGAATGCTTTCTGCTACAATCTGAAAGAGTGCTTGCTAAGTTGCAAAATCATTTCAACAATTATTCATTCCAGCTTTCAGGAAATCAGTGTAAAGAGTAGGATGTAGTTGAAACCTGATCAAAATTTGAGTAAAAGGGTAGTAATTTAGGATAATTGTTTACTCTTCCCCAAGATTTAGCAACAAGTTCCCACCAACTGCAAACACAAAGTACATCACAATCACAATTGAACTCATAAAGAAAAATAGTGTTAAGATTTTTTAGGTACCAAATGAAAAAAGAAATGTTTTACTTTTAACCTATGCATATGCAAAATTCATACCCTTGCAAGAAAATTGACTTGCAAGAAGAAAAGTAATGAGGAGCAAAGGAGTGTCATTTAATGACTCCAGACAATCTGGAAAAAAAACTTTTAGTTCAGAGCAAACAACAGATGATAACAGTTTCATTGGCAAAGAACAAATTTACACAAATCAAAGGAGTAAGATAATGAATTCTAAGAGAAAACTGTTATTCTAGCTGCCAGTACATATAATTTAATGTAATATTTCTCTGAAAAAGACAGTATCCTTATCAAAAAGTATGGATGCAAGATATTTGTTGACCTTATTGAGTTCATGCATGCAAGTAAAGAGGAGAAAAACATTAAGAGAATCTTAAGACAAAACATCACAGCCAAAATCAGAAAGCATTGTGCAAAGTGCATCATCATCTTTCTTTATCCAGAAAGCAAAAGAAAAATTTCAGAGCATCTAAACTTCTAACGCAAAAGTGATGCTGATTTGTATCAGGTATTAGGAAACACGGTTCATAATCTAGACAAGTTTTGCAGGAGATATAGAAGGCTAAGGAAGCATCATATGTTATAGCGGTACAACATAAAGCCATATCAGAACCAAAATATTATATTCATGAAATTTTGCAAAAAGATACAACAGGATTACCGATTTTGAGCAGTCTGAAAATCAGGTGGTTGCTTTGTCTCGTATAACCATCCAGGAGCAAATATGGCAGCTGACACGTTAGCCTTCTTTAGTACATCAAGTGCGACATTTGTCTGATATCACAGTTGCTAGATTAAGAAGAAGCTACAGTTCCCCATGCAAGTTTAAAGATGTAAATTTAGCAAAGAATAATAAACTATATCCACAACTTAAAGTACAGCAGGTGACAAACTCATCACCTATATGCCATTGTTGGTGTACAAATGATTTCATAACATGCCTTAAGAAGTTTGTATTTTATGCTTTGAGCATTATTCCTTCACCACTCCTTTTGTTTTTGGCACAAAAATGATATAACTATGGATGAAAAGAAAGGAAGATACAACAGGGAGAAACTCCTCCAAATCACCACCCATATTGGCATTGCCATAGATCATATTACTTCACCCATGAGAGCTATGATTTGTTTTCCTAATAGACAATGAGAGCCAACTCCCATCAAATGTACAGAAAATATGGATCAATCCAGCATAAACGCAGGATCCATATGCGACAAAAACTGATACCATTTCAAACAGAAAGCATCAAGAATGCTTGTACAAGTCCACAATATCATTTTCGACATAAGGACAAACTATCCAATTGTTTCAGGTGGAAGGTGGACACGGCATATTTTTTCAAGGTATTCCCTCTCCCAAAACCCACTAATTGGATCAATAACAAAGCCTCAGCCCCACTAACCTCTTATAGAGTAGAAGATAGCCATAATCCTTTGAAGTAGATAAAACAGATCATGGCATTTTCTTTTCTTTAAAAAAAACAGTGAGATCATCGCTGACATTGGTCTTTTAGATTACACGTTCCTGGAACTCAATAAAAATATTAACAAAATACATGGGTGGATATCATAACTGTTAACCAATGGACAAAAAAAAAAGTGCAATGAATGTCTTACACATGCACTGAATCTGATCAGAATGATGAAAACAGACCTACATCATATTATAGAGCTTGTAATTAAGATTCAAATGTCTAAATGAATGGAGAGATACCTACATTCCATTGTCCACCACCAAAAGTTTTCCTTCCAAATACATCTATTCCCATGTAGACATCAAACTTTCTATCTCCAGCCACAGCAGCTGAAAGATCTGGATAGTTACTCTGCTTGGCAAATGATTAAATTTGTGCACATGAAGAAATGAAAAAATAAAAAATCAGCTCTATATGGAAGGGAACACGAGAATCTGGTACCTTCCATGTGTAGTTTACAAATATGCCATCACATATGTCAAAGAAAGGCTTGTTCTTTTCATTCAGTTGATCTTGCCATCTAAGATCTCCGGTGGTTATGACACTGTCATACCTGCATAAATGGTGATAATCACTACAAAAAATAATAATCAGGATGGATAGGTAGAATGCAGTACTTTAAATACTCACCATATTACCAAAGATTCAGGCATTGAGGAATGCATTGTATGGGTCAGATGGCTCACAAATTCTTCAAGATTAGGAATTTGCTCTTCAACCAAATTAACCTCCATATTAATCTGCAATAAGCAATTGCCACCTCAACTGAAAAGGTAAGTGAAAAAGATAAAGATACAAAAAGCACATGGAAATAGAATGAAAATCACATCTGAACTCCTTTCCACTCTTCCTCAGGAAAAGCATTCTCTGATGCTCCAAATACTTAACGTGTCTCTTTGTATCATGGAGCACAGTATCAAAGATTGAAAGAAAAAAGCAAATCTGGTAGTAATTGTCAAAGGAGGCTTTACATAAAGGAGAAAGACTACATTTAGCATGTACTTTCAAACACATCAAAAAAGTGATTGAAATGACATGATGCGAATTATTTAACCTGGCCCAAGATAAATTCAGATTTAACATACGAAATTTTAACAAACTATATACCAGCCATCCATCAAAGCCCAAATCAATGGCAAGCTCTGCCAATCGCTCAGCATACATTTGAGCAGACTCCTTTGTTGCAAGAAATTTATTGCAAATAAGTCTTCCTTCATCCCATTCTGTTATAAAAGTGCCCAACACCTTCCATCAAAAGGAACAAGGAATAAAATTAAATGCTTCAATTCCTTCAGCCATCCACTTATAACAGTACATCAAGCGAGAATAATATAGGCAAAACCAAAGTATCCAAGGAAAAAAATACCATAGTGTCTGAGCTCCCATTGAAAACAAGTGATTTTTTTTTACAATTACAGGCTAATGTTTTTTCCATGAAAGTAAAAATTGAATCTAGGATACATCAAATTCAGATTTCTGTGAGATCAATGCAAAAGGTTGTTAATTTCTACCAACAAGTTCTTAACTTGGCACTCAAAGCAAAAAAGTCGAAATTTGTACATCAAAGATTATACCAATAATGCACATTGCCATTCAACCAACCATTTTTAAAATTAAAATCAACTAAAGATGTTATTTACAAGATTTAAACCATTAATAACCAATGCAGAAGCCTACCGTATGTCACATTATTACACCAATTCTTTCTTCAATTTCATATATCACTGCAGACTGAAAATAAAAATAAAAACTTTGGTAAACTACAAAAGAACCAGAATTCACAACTTCACCACCAAAGCAGCTTCCTTCCGATTAAAAAAAAATCCAAAAGGAAAAAATCTTTTTACATATAAACTCCAAAAGGACCATATTTACCGAACCAGTGTCCTGCTAATTCAAAAAAAAAAGTCCAAAAATAAAGAATCTCCTCACATATAATTTCAATAACTAAGTTCGTTCCACTAATAAATTAACTTAAAAAAAACCCATTTCAGCTAAAGAATTGCAAAAAAGATAAATAAGAAAAGAAGTACCTTGACACCATGTCTGTGAGCAGTATTAATCCAGCAAGGAGGAGGCAGAGTAACCAAACTATGAGAGAAGTAAACGAAAACATCAATCAAGTACCAATGCCGAATAGCATAAGCATCAGGATTAGTGCCTCCTTGAACCCACTTGTCATCCACATAACCTCCTTGCATATCATGGCAAACAAGAAGCCTAGGCCTATTTGGCAGAGACTTGGGTTTTAAAGGAACAGAAGATTTGTTAAATGGGCAATGAAAAGATTCAAAATAAGAACGAGTTTCAAGCTCTTCAAGGGTTTTGATTGGGTATGAGATTGGAATGGAGGGTTGTGATGGGTCGAATTGAGGAGGGTGATCAATGGTGGGGAATTCTTGGTCTTGTGGGGGGGCATTGGAATTCATTTTGTTGAGTATTCGAGAAAGGAAATTGTAGAGAGTGACTAGGGTTTGGCGGTTGATGTAGGCACGAAGGAGAGATATCAGCATTCACTCCTCTGCTTGTTTATTTTCAAAGAAAGACAAGACATGGTAAGTACTAATTTCGCTTTATATATATATATATATATTTTTTTTTTTTGGAATATTTTATTTTACTTTATTTTATATGGTTCTCACGGTGTGTTATTGTCGTTGATTTGGTTTTGGAGGGTATGTAAAGAGAGTGTAATTCTTATCTCATGCAAAATCTTTTAATTTTGCCTTTATTCTCTGCTGTTTTACCGAGAAACTTCATATGTCGAATGTGAGATGGATGAGCTTTACAATTCTGGATTCGATTTGAGAAAGGTTCCACTATGGTTTTGCACAAGCATGATCTCGTATACATACCCGTTTCTGGTCGTTGGATCAAAGATTCAAGAATTCACAGACAAAACATAACCAAAGGTACCACCATCTCAATTGTATTTTGATGCAATGATTGAGATTTTTTTTTACAGATTTGTGTTTGAGACAACTAGTTTCTTTAATTTATTAAGATTTTATGACAACTGTTTATCTTTTTTTAAAAATAGAATATCACTAATTACACTGTAAATTTTTCCAGCCAACTACCTCTGTGTCCAAATCTTATTTTTCTGCACTCTCAGCCAAAATCATTTTGCGAACATTTCGCTTCTTAGTTGCGCAATATTCATCGGCATTTCGTTTTCCAAGCGGTTACTTAGATGAAGTGAGAAACTTTGACTTACTATCAGGGAAAAAAGAGAGTAGGAGTTATCCCCATATCTCGTCTTCTGATATGTTTCGATTTGGTACGGTCAACCTGAAGATACAACTCTCTTGACAGTTCTAAGTTCTGACATCATTTTTTTCCCTCTTCTGTTCACATGATTAGGCTGTGTGTATGTGTCTGTTCTTGGGACGGTAAGACTACATGAGACATCACATGGAATGCACAGAGATACAGCTAAAACAACAATGCCATGCGTCTTAATTACAACGGTTGTAGCATTATTGAATTTAATCATCTGCTATGGTCTTGGAAATGATTCTGTCTCGAATCTCACAAACCTTTGTGTATCATAATCATGCAGGGAAGTTTTTTATATCTCTCCTAAAACCATTTAGATCATACAATCTAACTAGCTAAAATACCCTATTGATCTTTAGGGAAATACAAGAGTTTCCTTTCCCCATTTCCCATTTGATAACGTGCACAGAAGTATGACAAAAACCATAGATAGAATCATAAAGACCCAGATTTTCGTCTCTCTTGAGGGCAACCTCAGCAACTCCCTGATCTCCATTCTTGAAGTACTCTGCAAAAGCCCTCTAGTAACAGCCTTCGATCTTTCACACATTAGTGAGTCGAACCACTCAAAGTGCCGAATACCAAGCTTCTGCAATTCACAAGGAATTTGTTTTCAATTAAATGGTTTAGACATTTGGGGGAAAAGATAAAATTAATGGTTCAAACTTTTGAGTTTGTGCCAATAAGTTGTAATTCAACTGGCAGTAGTGTCCCTCCTTCCTATAAGAGGTCTCAAGTTTGATATTCTCCGACGCCTCCAATAAAACTTGTGAGTCTGACTAGAAATTTTCAGCTTATTACTTACCCCATGACTTTTGCAGCCTAGTAATTGTTGTCCATTTGTCGAATGTGCCCACGGATTTATTAGGTTATTCCTTTCAACATAGCTGAAGAGTTGAAACATCTTTCTGCCGCCTACCGTCGTTGCTGCCACATATATGGTCAAGTCATGTTATTAAAGTGCTATAACGTTAGGCTGAAACAAGCACTATCACCCTTCCTCCTTGAGAATAAAGAATATATAACAAAAAATGAAAAAAAAAGAGAAGAAAATCAAAATTTCTAACCTTTGACATCCAGTTGAAAATATGGAGAATCATCCAGGTTCTGGCAAACGCCATCTACACCACAGACTTGAATAATGAATTTGAGGCTAGAAGTGGTTGCAGGAATTGGAAGTTCAGAAACATAAAAGGCTTCTACATTTGCCACTCCAAGGTACTCCTGAACCCCTCCTAGTCCTACACCATGATTTCGAACAGCTTGTTTTGGTAACTTCTCGACATAAATATTGTATTTGGGGAACTGAGAGTCAGTTCCGTCTTTCAATTTCCAATCGATCTTGACACTAACGGTCTTGGAACCCTGGGAACCTGAACTCCATTTGATATAATGACCTTCGACTAGCCATGAGCTAGAGGGAGGAAAATATGTATTCTCTTTAGAAGTATTAATTGTGATGTGACCAAGGACTGCGTGATACTCTTTCGGACTATAGGTTAATGTATCCTCAGAGCCATCTGTTCTATGTTCTAACCTCGGTTGGGAATGCTCATGCTTTGGCCTGTAGCAAACAGCATGAATTTCTGTTAATGTGTATCCATTCATTTCAATACTACTCTCCAGTACAGCCCATCCTGGAGCAGTTCTTGGTTTATTAACTTGACAGGGCTCTATGATTTTACTGAATTTTCTTGAGAATTGGTTTGTTCCCCAGGATGCAAGAAGTACTGACGTCCTTTCATTTGCAGCGGAAGAGAAATGAAGTGAAAGTCCCAGTAGAGAATCCCCTTCTGATTTTACCTGCATTAGTTTAGGTGTTCGTAGAGATATCTAAGGAAATTGTTATCATCTCAAGACTATTAGACAATAATGATCTTCTGGACAGTCTTCTCTCCCCAGCCTTAATCAATAACCACAAAACAGAAGAGAGCTTACAGAATGTGTTATGTGAAGAGGCACTGCATCCATAAGCAGCTCTCCCTGAAAGATTATTGTTGTAAAATCTGTGTTCTCTTCAAGAGTCCCTTTAAATGTGATATTACCTCCTCCTCTGTAAGATGCTTCCTTGAAACTACCATTCGAATACATGTTTCATTCAGGATTTTGTATGCTAGTCAAAACTATTAGAAAATTTACCGCAATATAAATCCAGGTCGAGAACTGGGCTTCAGAAACTGGTGGCCAGCCCCCATCAATCAGATGGAAAACATTGAAGGATATAAAAACGAAACCGATCCCAATGTTACACTTGTTTCTTAAGAAGGGTTGAAAATGTGTGGTTTACTCGTAAAATAATGGTTTTGATGAAGGCATTTTCAAGGAAATGGGTGATACTTATCACCGTGATACTTACTCTACAAAGACTTCAATAGTATCAGGACTTGGGTTACCAGTGAACTTGAGGAACGGCTGCCACAAACACGAGGGTAAGAAAAGCTGCATGATTACAAGCCCAGGGCAAAATCACTGATAATGACAGGTATATTAGGTGCACACCTGAAAGCCTTGAGAAGAAATGTTATTCCAAGGAGCATCTGACACTTGGCCTCCTTCAACAGAAATATGATAACCATGGCCCTGAACGACATTGAAGATTTCAGAGTTACAGAAAACTAGTTTGTGTGAAATACCAACTGAGGTCTTGTTCATTTATAAAATCCTCCAAATGACCATTCGCAATATTGGAGATCTAAGAAAATCGAACGTCAGTAAATTCTGCAATTGATTGTCCAAGCTCACCAAGTTCATGTTTTGCCGGATGAGTTTCAGCCTAGCAACTCAAGGAAACCAGAACTAAGATGATGTTTTCAACATGAATTCAATGGCGGTTGAGATTTTGCACAGGCTTTTCAAATTGAGCTAGGTAATCCGTACAGTTATTATTTCAATTGATACAAGTGGCGTAAATGATTGATAAATGCAAGAAGATTTCATCGAGTTGGAACATGTTCTCTACCTGATCAAAATTTGAGTAAAATGGTAGGGTTTTAGGATAAAACTTTACTGCTCCCCATGATTTTTCGACAAGGGACCACCAACTGCAGACCACAGAAGCATGCTATTATGTTACACATAACAATTGTGTTAAGAATTACAGGGTACTAATTCGTAAAACAAATATCACTTGGGAAATTATTTTTGGTTAGAAAATCACTTTGCAAAGTTGACATTATAGAAGAGCCATAACAGAAGGTAGTACTGATAATTTCAAAGATATCTAATCAGGTTTGTGGAAACTGCAGAAAGAGAAGTAAATTACTGATTTTGAGCAGTTTGAAAATCAGGTGGTTGCTTAGTCTCGTAGACCCATCCGGGTGCAAATATGGCAGCTGATACATCGTCCTTCTTCAGCACATCCAATGCAACATTTGTCTGATGTGCAAACAGTTGTATTAGATACATGAATCTAGCACATCGACATGTCTTAGCAGAAATGCCAAAAATAGCAATCTAATACGCCACTCATATTTGGTTTTCCAATTACTGATTATGTTTTAGCATCTGATTATTAATGGAAGCTGTGATATGATCTGCATGATGGTTTGAATGTTTCAACTGCATTCATTCTAGGTAAGAGATATGTCAAACACTTATTAATGGAACCTGAATTTAAAATAAATAAAAAACTGTCTTCTCCACCATAAGCTACATACCATCCATTGTCCACCACCAAAAGTGTTTCTTCCAAACACATCTATTCCCATGTAGACATCAAACTTTCTATCACCAGCAACAGCCGCTGAGCTTCTTGGGTAGTCTTCCTGCAGAGGAAACAACAGAATTGGCATGCAAGAAGAATGGAAAAAATGAAATCAAAAGGCATATGAGAAGAAAGGAGAAGGCGATACCTTCCATGAATAGTTTACAAATATGCCATCACAGATATCAAAGAATGGCTTATTTTTATCATTCAGTTGATTCTGCCACCTAAGATTTCCATCAATTGTAACACTATCATACCTGCATAATAATGATAATTTAAATCATAAGAACTTTCGAGATTGGTTCTGCAAGATATATTCTTTAAACAATAAAGTGAATGGGATTGCCTATCACCCACCATATCACCAAAGATCCAGGCAATGAGGAGTGCATGGTCTGGGTTAGATGGCTGATAAATTCTTTCAAATTAGGAATCTGCCCCAACTCCAATTTTACCTCCATATTGAGCTGCAAGTAACGATTCATTTATCAGCTATGGAAAATGATCCAATCAATGGGACTCCTAAAAATCCATATACCAATTACCAGCCATCCATCAAAACCCAAAGCAACAGCAAGCTCTGACAACAGCTCGGCATACATATGAGCAGACTCTTTTGTTGAAAGCAGTTTATTGCAGATAGCTTTCCCTTCATCCCATTCTGTGATGAAAGTCCCTAACACCTTGGTTTTCATAGGCACAAGGACGTCATGCACTGAAGTGAGTATCCCAACAAGTCATCAAATGAAATATATACACACACACACAAGCACACGCACACATATACATACTCTTCTAATTAGTTCCATTTGTTCATGACCATGCATAAAAGTGAGTGTCAAAAGCATTACAAGTCTTGAGTACCTTAACCCCATGTCGGTGAGCAGTATTAGTCCAGCAAGGAGGAGGCAAAGTAACCAAATTATGTGAAAAGTAAACGAACACATCAATCAAATACCAATGCCAAATTGCATAAGCATCAGGATTGCTCCCTCCCTGGATCCACTTATCATCCACATAACCTCCTTGCATATCGTGGCACACAAGAACCCTGGGCCTGTTATCTAAAACAGAATTTTCAAGAGGAACAGAACATATGTTAAAAGGGTAGTGAAAGGACTTGAAGTAAGCCCGAGAGCCTAAGTCTTCAAGGGTCTTGATAGGGTAGGAGATGGGAATGGATGGCTGAGTTGGATCAAATGGAGGGGGAGGGGGAGGGTCCACGGTGGAGGATTGATGCTCTTGTGGTACAAACATGGTTAGGACCTAGGAGGGGGAGATTGCAAAGAGAGAGATTCAGGATTTGGTAGTTTACATGTATGGATCCAAGGGTTGATAATGGTGGTTATAATATAAGATTTTGGCACGAAATTCTACCACTAAATTGATTAGAGAATCAAGTGTAATCAGGTTGACTTGATTCTGTGATAGAAAGTCTTGGGTTATTTACTTTGTTTTGCTGTTTTTACTTTTTTGGCGTTGGCGTTGGATGTTTGGTGGGACTTTTTAAAAAACTTGAAAGTACGTGTGGACATGTGCTTTCTGTTCATTATTACCCAGCAAATACGGCAAATAAGGAAAAAGACTTGAGGGTGTCCATACTTCTTTAACGAATAGCATATAGACATAGGTAAGTGGTTACTATAAACATCTGATATAATCGACGCTGATATTATATACGTCAGAGGCGTATAACTTGCGGAGGAAATCATGCAAAATTTTAAAATATTCTTTACAGGGGATCTTGCAGAAAATAAAGATTTGGTGATTTTCCCAAGGTCTTACCATGTTTTGTAATTTCTCTCTCTTAATCGGTAAATTAACAGGCTACATTTCACAGAAATATTAGAGATGGTGATGGTGATAGGGTATGCAATAAACTAATGTTGAACAGATGTACAAGACAATAAGCCACTTGACCCCCGAGACAGAGCCTAGGGAGAGTTGATGGATTGTATTTGATTGGATTATCATTGAGTGCATACTTGTATTCAAGTTCTTGATTGGTGTTTTCAATTGTTAGTCATTATGTGTAGTTTCCCTGGCTTTTTCCTTGGAAAGAGACGAAGGGCTGAAGACTTTGACTTCGGTGCATGCAGGGTCTTTGTGATGGTACATTCAAAGACTAGCATACAATTAAAGGATATGCTTGTTTTTTATCAGAAGCGAGTCATCTGGTTTTCGATGCAGCAAGTAAGAGGAAACGCATCTCGCTTTTTATCAGAAGCGTGTCATTTGGTTTTTGATACAGCCAAGTAGGAGAATACAATTCTTACTTTCAATAATTCTGAACCTAATCTTTTCAGAAAAATGCGTGCAGATTGCTCCAGTGAAGTCTACCATGCTCCTGTTTTGTGCACGTCCGCCCTTGCGACGTGAAAAATGATTGAAATGATCATGGCACTGCTGGATTCATCGAAGTTTTATTAACTTGATATTGCACAAGCATGAGATTAGAATTGATGTGCCAAAATGAGCTGCTGCTTTACGAAGGGGTTTTGTAAGATACCGTGACATCGACAAAGATAGCACAGTGATGATGGTAATAAGCAACAATAGGCAGCACATAAAAAAGGTTTAACGGGACCTTATTCCTAATTGAGAGCCGAGTCCTGTCAATATTTACCTTTAAAAGATTTTACGATTCTAACAATTAACTCAAAAACAATTCAAAACCAAATTGATTAGGAAGCTCAAACGGTTGGGATACACTCTTACGGAGAAAATTTTCTTTCATTTGTATTTTATAAATTTTTCCTCTCATATCGACGCCTTTAATCACCATGCAATTCCCATTTAAATTCATACTACTGTCAACATCAAGGAGAACAAAACCAAGATGAATTCATATTAGTGCACATTGACAACCACTAACATCAACATACAGTCCTCTGCTTCGGTGCCCTTCTTTGCATCAACCTCTAGGATGTCCTAGTACAGGTAAAAACAATGGCAACAGAAGCAAACACTCGAATCACTCATGTAAACCCAAAACTGAGAGGGAATCACATGTCTCTGTGTCACCTGTACAGTTTCTCCGCAACAAAATTTTGCAGCATTTGTAGAAGATTTTAGTCCAGTCTTCACAGCAAGCTTCGAATATCTTAGCCGGTGACTAAGACGAGTTTTAAGTTGGTTCCTCAATTTTAAAGCCTGCATTAAAGTTGCAGCAGAGAAACCATTCGTGTAAACTCACGGGATGGCTATCCGCAAATCATGCATTTCAATTGTCCCCTTCAGTTTTTTCAATAAATGATATTCCCGAGCCAACTCTTCTTCATCCTCAATTGTTTGGGCAGCTCGTCTCTGTTTAGCAGTTTGCTTTCTCATGACGGTAGGTGCAGTGTTGGGGGTCTTGCTTGGATTTTGGGGTTTTGGTTCTCACTGCTGTGCTTCTTTCTTTGCTTGCAAATCTTTCTGCCTTTGCTTCTCACTAGATTTATCCCCGATCACAATCATTGGCTATCAGAATTAAATTGCTTAAGAAAATGAGAAGATCAAGTTTTATGACAGCACATGGAATCTGGACAAGGTATGCACAGGAAAATGAGTTTAAGCATTAAAGATTTATATGAATACAGGTGAAGCTTAAGTACGGAGACAACCAATTTTTGAAGCTGCTAAACTATGACAAAGAATATATGAATCAAATAGTAAACCAGACTGCAAATGAGAACATTTAAAAAATTTCAGGCATAAGATATTTAATCATGAGTACTCATCACTAGCATCGAAAATTGCCGCTACAAACTGAACAGTCTCTTCTTCACACTTAATGAGGTAAGTAAGGAATGGTGAAGAACTCTTACTTGTACTTGATCTCCTCTATATTGATGTTGTCAGCTGGAGTGAAACCCTTGGTTGAATGCGAGGGCATCGATGGGAGCTGCAATAAGCCATATCCCATGCCCAACTTCAAGTTCTTTCCACCTGTAAGATAATAACATAAGGCGAACCTAGTTATGGTCCAACAGAAGTAAGGCCCTAGGATGAGAAGCCTTGAGATGGTCTCCCTTCATACCCAGTTAAGAGTATTAAGAACAGGATGAAGCATAATTGTTAACTTGAAAATGTAAAATGTAAGAGTAGTGGTGCTCTTTATATGCAGTGTATCACACCCGACATTACGGCGGCCTTAAAAATTATATAATTTTTAGAAAGAACGGATTTCTGGCATCCTGTTTTTTAATAGGGATATTCTTTGTTTAAGGAGTCGTCACCTAGTATTATGGTCACTAGAAACCCTAACTGGTCAATAGAGATTTTATGGTTCGGGATTGGTTACGTAAAAGGGAAGATATTATCACCCCTTAAACGTCCTGCCTGAGACAGGCTGCATTGCAAGTTTCATCTTAAATTGCTAAATGTTTATTAATTTATGCAATGAAAATTTGCTTATAATATTTCTGACTCTGGCGCCAGTGAATATTCAACTACGGATATTTTCAATTCTGGTGTTGGTAAATATTACGTAGCTATAAAATAAATTAGATCAATATTTTTTTATTCCCGACTCTAGCACCAGTGAATAAATAAATAATAATAAATTTATTTTTACGCATGCACATATTTTTTTTATTTTTTCTAGCTAAATAAAATAAAATACAACGAATAAAAATAATATAAATTTAAACCGGTATTTTTTATTCCTGACTCTGGCGTCAGTGAATAAACCAATAAATTTACATTATTTTTATTCATCTAAATAAAATAAAATACAACGAATAAAAATAATATAAATTTAAACCGGTATTTTTATTCCTGACTCTAGCGTCAATGAATAAACCAATAAATTTATATTATTTTTATTCATGCATACAGATTTTTTTATTTATTATTTCTTTCTATCTTTTTTATTTTTCTATTTTTTTATTTTTTTGAGCTGAAATTAGTCACTGGCTCAACTCAATACCAAGTAGCAGGTGTGCATGACAACGCACGCCTGCTAAAGAAACAAAGGAATTGTAAAAGTAAACTTCACTGCTATAGTAGCATGTGAATTATAATTCACAGCTACTATAGCAAAGCAAATTAAATATAAGGCAACAGAGAAGAACGAAGGAACTTACCTGATGCGCGGAGACGAAGTCGAAAACGAGGGTAATGACCTGGTCAATGCTTCTGTTTTTCTTCTCTGGTTTTCAGGTCCTTATTCTCTGATTTTTCCTTCCCCGGCCTCTGCTGTGCTACTGTTGTTGTAGGAGCACATGCTGAATGGCTCACAATATGGCATAAAAGAAGATGATATCTTGGGGAAGAAGAAGTTACACCGCTGATTTACTAGTGCGGTCGTTGCTGGTGCAGAAGGAAGAAGCTTGTTGCTGTTGCCAGGGGAATTAATCCTGTTTTCTTTGCAGCAGTTCACAGAAAAGAAGACTAAATGTCATGACATTGCAACGTGTTACTGGAATGAATATTAACCGGGGGTTGCTACGGGAAGAAGAGAGGAAAAAAGCTGGGGGGAGGGGGCAGCGATGACTAGCCGCCGCGCCTTTTTTTTTTTTTTTTTTTGTAAATGTTTTTTTTATGTTTTTGTAGGTTTATGGTCTTCTTTTGGTTTTTTTTTCTTTTAGGGTTTTTTTCTAATCATCCTTCTTTTTCTTCATACCTTGAGATCTGCATTTATAGTATCAGAGTCCCTTCGCGTGTGAGAAACCAAGTTTTAATTAAACTCATTCTCTTCTTTGAAGTTTGAATTTGATTAAGAATCAAATTTGAAAGCGGATAACTATTCTTATCTTAAAGACAAGAATTATCTCAAAGATAAAGATTATCTTGAAGATAGGGATTATCTTAAAGATAAAAATAGAATGACAAAAGCACATTGTAATCCTTAATTTTCATGGAAGTTGACAAATCACACTTTTCATCGAAATAAATCTCTGATTTTTTAATTTTTCATTTTAACCCTGTAAAAATTAAATTAAAAATCCAAAGAGCTAAAATTGGGTTATGACACAGTGCATGAATGTAAGAAACAAATGCTCTCAATCCTTTCTCTATAGTCCTTTCTCCATGACATCATGGTCCCTTTTGGCAGCAGATCGTACCTGAAACAGGCAATGACCAGAGATATTGAATAAATTACCGAAAAATAGAAGAGCATAGAAGAAAAGAAAGCTATGAACTATGATGCTAGAAACATTATACAGAAAGAAAGCCAGTGTTCAGCATATAACAACAATAGCATTGGAGCTATTAACTCTGGAAACATATGAACAAAAAATATCAAATTTCAATGTGTTACACAATTAGCTGGATTGAGCACCATAATTAATCACAGACTATTTCAGCATGTACTGCTGGCATCAAATCTAAATAAGCTTGATAAATGATACGTGTACAACAGAGAAAAATGGTCATTCAGCATTTACTAATAGCATTGTGAACCTAATCAGGATTTGTTTCTCTATCATCATCTTCAAAGTTACTACTAGGAAACAATTGTACTCACCTGAGGAATAACATCATGTGTATCATCTGCACATGTCCTTTCTTCAAGAGGAACCCTTCTTATGTGCAGAAATTCCACAAGCTTCCTCCTGCAAGAAAGCAGCCACGTTGATCACTTTTGTTGTAAATAGAAGCAATGGATAGAAAATAGCAGGAACAAAGAACATCAAATGACATATTTAAGAACTTAATAATGGTCTTCAATGCAGAAGTGATCAGCTATACCTTTAGCAACAGAAAAACAACAGCACTTCATTGTCCACCCAACCGAGCAGTTCGACCAACTCTATGAATGAAGACATTTGGATCTTGAGGGGGATCATGCTGCAAGATTAAAAACAACAAAGGATTTTCACTTGTCAATTAACTTTAGAAATTAAAAGTTTTAAGTAAAATTGCTAATAATGTTAACATGGAATCATAACATTCTCATCATAAAGTTACAAGGCCACAGAATCTAGGTGGTTTCTAGGCTACCTGCATCATACATTCCACACCGGGAATGTCAAGTCCACGTGCTGCAACATCAGTACACAGAAGAATGCCACTTGCGAGAGAAGTAAATGAAGTCCAAACTTTCTCTCTTGCAGTCTGTCAGGCATAAAAAGAAAGAAAGAAAATGTCAGAATGCACACCTATCAGTTCAAGATTTTGTCATCGACAAACTGGGCTCATCTTCAAATTTTTACTTGCTTCATCTTCCCATGAAGAGATATCAGAGAAAACAGTGAGACGTGGAAGAACAACCACCCAGCAACCAACACAAGCACATGTCATGAAGTATCTGCGGATGTATGGAAATCATCTTTTTTAAAAGAATGATATCTCATCAGGCTTTAATAATGTAGATTGCATTTACTATCCTTTTAAAATATAAAACATGACTCACATTATAATCTTTTTAGACTTGTTCTTGATAAGGAGATCAAAAAGCTGAGATGATTTCTTACCTGCTTCGCATTCCAGATACAGCAGAAAGAAAAGATGGATTTAGCATAGTGACTCCACTAAAGACAAATATTGACCAACAATTGCTCTCCGTTTACATGAAGGCTTAACCCAAGTTGAAAGACAACTCGGTGCCCTGTAGAATTATCATAACTAAATGTACAATATACCTCGATGTGAAGGCCTGATGGTGTCTTGGAAGGTGCTGATTTTTGAGTCGATGCTGAGTTATCAAAGATTTTGTTTCAGCTCGAACTTCAGCCCTCACAGGATTCCTCAGCTCAGCTTTGGATAGCTCTTCAACAACCTCAGTTTGAGTAGCTGAGAAAAGGCTAGTTCTACGCAGCTTAGGTAAGCGAGATATAATGGAAGTTAGCTGCTTCTGGAATCCCATATCCAAGAGTCTACAGCCTCATCTAGAATCAAAACCTGTTTCACCAAATCCAATGAACAAATTTACCAATAAACTTCATGATTGTATTTTGCTGCACACCACAAAATCATCCTTGTTTAGAATCTCCATAATATGCAATTTCAGTTCATGGTTATCTCAATAAACTTCTTAAAAAGGCATGCAACATTTTATCAGATGTCCCTAATTGAGTGGTCACGTTTTCTTTACATAGAAGTAACCAAGGAAAATGCTTTGCATTTCTACAGAACGATAACACACGAAGCATTACAGACATGAGGGTATAGAAGCATCAGCCTCGTCGAGTGATTAAAAATCACTACCTCAAGGTTTCTAAAATCCAAGACATCCACACGCTCCATTATAGCCTCCCCGGCGTCCCTATCAATAAATTAGCTCCTTCCTCCTCTATTTTCTTCACATCTGCTTTTACATCCATGCCCCAACAAGTAGCAGGGACTTAAAAATTTGATAAGGTCGCGATAAAAGGTTGTGCAGTATTGTATATTTTGAGGATAACTCCCTTGTAGGAGAACCAATTATTCCCATCACCTGTAAACCACATAAAACACTCAGATTATCAGCTTAATAAATAAGCAACATGACCAAAATTAAAAACAAATGCAAGGAAGCAACTGAGCAAAAAAAAAATCCCCAAAACCCACTAGAGTTAAAATTTCCATCTTCAATACTGAAACAGCTATAAGACTGAAAACTTTCCTCTCATTTTTCAAATTTTCTCAGCAACCAAACAGAGCTAAGAAAATCAAAGAAAATGAGAATATTTTTTTTCAGCATTTCAAATACTGAATTCAACCAAATTACAACTCCACTATAACAGACAAAACTTACTCTAATTGAATAAGTAATAAATTAAATTACGCAAGTTTAACACTAACCCTACACTAAAACTGGCCACAAGAATCACTAATTTTCCATTCGAACAACAAAAGACACAAACTTTCTGGCATTTATCAGCAGCCGAACAGAGCAGAAAAGTAAAGAATAAAACAATCACCTGGTGAGGTTTGGGAGGAGAAGAGGATCAGCGAAGAATTTCGATGAGAGGTAGCACACAAGCTAGAGTTTTTTTTCCGGAGCCAGTGGCGGCGTCGACGGCTACGTCTTAGTAGCTGCATAGCGCACAATAATCGAACCCGGATTGAGTTAAGGCTTCGAGAACCAGTTCGGAGATTGAAGGTTCTAAATCAGAGAAGCGATTGTTCGTTAACACTCTGTTTGGGTTCGGTGATTCGGTGGTGTCCATTCTGTACCCGCCGCTTCTTCCATTCACTTTCAAAATCTAAGTGTCTGTCTGGATTTAAGAGAAACGTTTTTTTAAGGATGATTGAAAAACGAAAGGCTTCAACATCCAAAAGAATTCAGAAAATAGTAGTAATGGTGGAAATAGTGGCCCAGTCTTTGACTCCTTGTACAGTAGTTTGAACTTTGATAAGAATTGAGACCTGGGACGTTAAGGATTTTGAAGGGATAAAAATATACAAGGGACGACAGCAATAAACACAGAATTTAAACCATCGTTTGTGTTCAGAATTTTCTAAGGACTTGGCTAGAGTTGATGGCCTTTTGTTTGAGGTCTTGATTAATTTATCTGCATTTTGTAATTGGGCTTCTGTTGCCCTTTATTTCTAATTTGGGCATCAACCCATTCCATCAACTGATGATTGATTGCCGAGTTAAAGGACAAGAAGACCACTTTCCTGGACCCAAGCAAAAAAATTGCTGCAGCCATTTTAGAGGCGCTCTATTTTGTTTTCTATTAAGCAACTGACAAAAAGGTTCCTAGTTGGCCAAAAAGGATATGGACCGCTTTTCTGTAGCGTAGCTTACCTTTATAGCTCCCAGCACATCATTTCTTAGTTCCCTTGATCTTCTGGTTTATGAGGACTGAGAGTCACGTCCATGTTGCTTGGATTGCAAAGCACAGACAGCCATTAGTTGTGCATGAGAAAATCTAGTGATGGTAGACGAATGCTGAGAAGAAAAACAACCCAGGTGATAAAGATATACGAGCAGCCTTCATCTGCTTCTGACTGTTTTTATAATCACAATGTTTGGCATTTGAAGTAACTTCGTCGGGACTTCTTGGCATTATTCCATTTGCACCGAAGCCACCACTACCAAACTACGATTTAATTTGGAAGGTTCCCTCCACAAATATGTGAATTTTAAGTTATTCAATTAGTCTATTGATGTCATTAATTCTTTCCCATGTCATCATTAATTTTAAGATATCTTTATTTCTAAACCCTAACTTTTTTAATTTCTGTATAAATTAATTCTCAACGGCTATGGATAGGCACCGAATAAGAAGTTACGGTCATTAGGTAGATTACAGATTTTTTTTAAAAAAAAATCCTGGTGTTAGTTAATCTATCGCTATAATATAATTTCTTAAAGTCGGATGTACAAGAAAAGGAAGGCCAACCACTTGAAGCTGAAATACTACCAAATTCTCACCTAAACCTCTCGAATAAAGAATGGTAACTCCTCACGCTCTCTTGGTCGAATTGTTGGGGTGGTGGATGTGTCATTTATGTATATAAAATGCCAGGTATGGTATGAAAAAGCCAAGGCAAAATGATGTTGGTATCCATCTCTTCACTGATCTTAACGTACAAGTTATTAAGAAATTATTACAGCTTCCCTAGTAGTGTCTTAATGCGCCACCACCCCTTGCCGGGAGGGCGTGGTTTTCTACTTGTTCTATCATGAGACCTTGACTCTCCTTCCCGGTGCCTCTTTGCAACATACAATGCCTGAGAAAACGTGGACATGAAAACCAGGATAGATATTTAGATAGATACGAAACACTACAATGAACGGATTATATATTAAGAATTTGCAACAGTTTTCATCAAATACTGTAATTGTTTGAAAATAGTTTGATGTCAACATTTCCAAGTCTTTCAGAAGCTCATTTTTTTGGAACTAGGAACAAAAAAAAAAAAAAAAACTTACAACCTAGCAGTTTAATAATGCAAGAAACAAATTTATCCGTTTGAGTTCTAAAAATCTCAAAGCCACTGAAAATTTATATGATTGTTAATTTCAAAACCTGTAAAATTAGTTGTAATACGCGTAAGTTGATCCAGACATCTATATTAATAAATAAAAAATGCATGCAACAAACATTCATTCAGCAAAGAAATCATCACAGAAAACTCTATACATTGTGGTTTCATATTGTAGAATGCACAATGCTTTTTAAAAAAATTAATCATTAAAATTTATTTTTTTTAATTGAATCATTTTATACCCAAATTTGTGATTAATTTATCAAAAACAAATGTCAAAGAGAGACAAAATTGAAAAAAAAGAGACCAAAGTGTAAAACAAAAAGAATATAAGGATAGCATTTCTGTCCCTTTATATTTCAATGATTCAACTGTGTTATAAAACTTTATTTTTTTATTTTTTAAAGAAACGAAATATTAAGTACAATAGAGTCTATATATTACATCCATATCAATTTCTCAACTTTTCAATTTAATCTATGGTTATATCACTTGCATTTTTTAAAACATATGATTTTTAATTTTTTTTATATATATGAATAAAATTTTGATTTATAATTATAACTTTTTTATGCAAAAAAATAGAAGTTAAAAAAAGCATGGATATTCTTTCTTTTTTTAAAAAAATTAAATTTATCCAGAAAATGACAAGCCATTTCCTCTAATAGTAAAAGCCACCACAATTTTTTGTGTACCGGTCTACCAAATTAATGTTTTTCTTTCAATAAGATTATTGTTACAGTGAACTCCAATCATCCAATCACATCCAGACACGACATCATAAATACCAAATACAACATCATGAATACGTTCTAGCTCACCGTGGCAGCCCTTCTCTTCTTTCCTTCATAGTTGTCTATATATCATATCAGTTTTTTTTTTTAAAAAATATATATATATATATATATATATATATATATATAATTTTTATATTCAGAATGATGTGATTATTTGTAGACTATTTATTAATTAATATCCCTGCTTGTCGTGATTTGTTTCCTTGCAATAATAAATAATTGATTATTATTCATAGCTGGATATATACAAGAGATTAACATTGATCAACGGTTTGGATCTTCCATCAAGAGTGCCTGGTAATGCGACCAGTTTCTTTATTAATTCATGATAGCTCAATCTTTTCTGTATGCATGGGAGATGCAAAGCTGGAAAATTTAGATTTTTTTTCTGTCATGTCATTGCAAGGAACAAATGTTGCCCAAAAGACTCTCTCTTGACGTTTCAGCTTCTCTTCCAAATGGCAAGTTAATTATAGTTTCCATTCTTTTATTTTACCATGCTGTAAAAACAGTGTTAATTATATATATATATATATATATATATTTTACGTTTTTTTTTTCTCCACGTACAATTTATTTCTTTTTTTTTTCCATTGTATATATTATGTGTTCTCGAGATCTCGATTGATAATTTGATACACCTAATTATTACTATTATACATGCATCTGAACAAGTCAATTGTATTTGCATTTTGCGAACTAGTCACCAACCATATTTTAATAATTTATTAATGAGTGTCATCAAATAAATAATTTCTTCCTAAACCTAAAAAAAAAAATATTAGGGAGAGCGAGCACTGCTGTATTAAACCTGTAGACGAAAATCAAAAACGTTATCATGAGACATCGAAATCAACACTAGTATTTTCTTTCCTCGAATGCTTCAAGCCTACATAATTGTTTCTATATAACGTTATGAACATTAAACGCAGTCTTAAAATTTCAAAGATGAAGCAACCTTTCACTGCTTCTTCTTCTTCTTCTTCGTCATCATCATCTCTGATCAGAAAGGCCCGTCTCTCTCCTTATCTCCTCACTCTATTGGTTTTCATAGTCTTTGTTGCCATTCTTTATGGCGAGGATTTCATGTGCCTCCTTGGCCAGCTCGACCCCAACCTTGACCGTCCAGCAACGTCCAGAACCGGTGAGTTGACTCGATCAGTGGTTATCAGATTTTAACTCTCTAGCTCTATTTATATATGATTCGTCTGTTTGTTTTTTTCCTTGAAAAAAGTGTTTTTGTGTAAGAAACGTGTGGTTGACTGAGATGGATTATATCATGTTTTGGGGTTAGAGAAGAAGTGGGAGAAGCTACCTTTCTCCATGGGGAGGACCCCAGAAGGTTGTGACTTTTTTAGCGGGAGGTGGGTGTGGGACGATTCAAACCGGCCACTTTATGAAGAATCGGAGTGTCCGTACATACAGCCACAGTTGACATGTCAAGAGCATGGCAGGCCTGAGAAGGATTATCAACACTGGAGATGGCAACCTCATGGCTGTGATCTTCCCAGGTAAATATTAATTTGCTCTCTTCTCTCTACGGAATTTGCTAAATTGCATGCGATGCAATTGTGAATAACTATTAATTTTACCGTTTGAAAACATCATGTTTCAATAAAGATAATTATACCATGTTAATTCTGTATTGATCATATCATTAATTTTTGGAATTGGTTCTGACTGTACTTTTGAGATTTTTTTATTTTAATTATTTTTTTATGTTTTTATATTATTTTCATGTTGTGATACCAAATAAATTTTAAAAAGATAATAATATTATTTTGATATATTTTTAAAATACTTCTAAAGCTAAAAAATCATGTAATTAAAATTATATATTGTGTAAGAAACTTTATTAAATTTCTTTAAATGCATAAAGTTTAATTTGGAGTGACGTGTAACAACAGATAAACCATGATCAGTAGATGTGCATATATATATATATATATATGTGAGTGGTGGTTAATGTTCCTAAACTTCCAGTTTCTGCTTTCATCTGGGCATGTTTTGTTTAAAATTCGGGGCATGTTCAGATCAAATAGGACAGGTCAGCAATAACGTCGATGCTTGATCAACTTGTTGATTAAATATAAATAATTGAGATTCTCAATAATGCTCCCTATCGTGTGGCCCACTTCGATTGGAAGAAGAAGAAGAATAAACATATCATCGTTGACGTTAATTAATTTTTGTTTCCTTTTATTATACTTTTTTTATTTATTGCTATCCGTTCTGCTTGATTCCTTTTGAAATATTCTACCATCTCTCTTTTATATTTATATATATATATATATATATATATATATAGAGAGAGAGAGAGAGAGAGAGAGAGAGAGAGAGAGAGAGAGGTCCAAAATATTCAAGAAAAAATAAATAATTATGAGATTGATATTTGAAATATTAAATTAAATGAGTCAAAATGGAACATCACATAATCTACAGGGACTAATATAATTTATCCTAGTCTTATCACTGTCTCTAATTTCTGCATCAGTTTTACCTTTAAATGGGCTTGATATTAGTATGGGATAGGGAGCACTGCCAGTAGTCCTCTGTGAGAAGGCCCATATTACTTGTCCGAATGTGGGCTGTTCATCTATTGTAGTCAAGTGGGCCGGGTCCAGTAGTTTGTGTACACCCACAAGGTGTATCTCAACTCGTTCACTCTCCAAATCATCATCGTTCTTATTTGCACTTTTAAGAAGGTATTTTTTTTTAATTTTTATTTTGCAGACCAAAGATTTTGATTCCAAGCTTTAATCGAAATTGACCATTGCATTGGGCAATAGAAACAAAAAACGACACCTTTTCTGAAGTTTTCGTGCAGTAGTTTCATTTCAATGGCCACAAATTGCCACACCATGTTATTTACTTGATTGATTGATGTTTTGATGGATAACATTGGAATTAAGATTGTTGGCATGTAGATGACAACACTTTTGTCACATATTATGCAGTTTTAACGCCACATTGATGCTTGAAACCTTACGAGGAAAAAGAATGATGTTTGTTGGTGATTCTTTGAACCGGGGTCAATATGTTTCCATGGTCTGTCTTCTCCACCGACTTATCCCTGAAGACCAAAAATCCATGGAAACATTCGGTTCTTTAACAGTCTTCACTGCCAAGGTGAATTTAATTAATTCTCTTCTTCAATTTGCTTCACATCACCTGTTTTTATTTATATGAAACTTGTACACAAAAAGTAACTTCGTTTATGTTTGAACAGGAATACAATGCAACAATTGAGTTCTACTGGGCACCATTTCTCCTTGAATCAAACTCGGATGATGCTGTCATTCATAGAGTATCAGATAGAATTGTGAGGAGAGGTTCGATCAATAAACATGGGAAAAATTGGAAAGGCGTTGATATTATAGTCTTCAATACTTACCTATGGTGGATGACTGGCCTCGACATAAAAATATTGTAAATACTTGCTTTTCACTCATAATTTGTCACAGTTTTATTGGTTGTAGCTTGTATTAGCTTGAAGAATTGAAGTCTAACAGCTTATGTTTTCCAGGCAAGGGTCATTCGAAGATGAAACAAAAGATATCATAGAGGTGTCACCCGAGGATGCGTATCGTATGGCAATGAAAAGCATGCTGAGATGGGTGAGAAAGAATATGAACCGCAAGAAAACAAGGGTCTTTTTCACCAGCATGTCACCTACTCATCAAAAGTGAGCACACTGTCTCTCTTCCATTGTCTGATTTTGTTGTGTTATGCACCAAATTGATTCTGTTAGACAAACCAACAAAGATGAGAGAATATGACATCATAGAAAAGTACACTGGTTTAGCTTATCTAGACAGGGGACTAACATTTGAAGTTCTTGGGCAGGAGCATAGACTGGAGAGGCGAACCGGGTCACAGCTGTTACAACGAAACAACTCTAGTTGACAATGCCACATACTGGGGATCGGATTGCAAGAGAAGCATAATGGAAGTAATCGGAGATGAATTTAGCAGATCAAGATTCCCCATCACATTTCTCAACATCACACTCCTCTCAAATTACCGCAAAGATGCGCATACCTCGATATACAAGAAGCAATGGAGTCCATTGACTCCTGAACAAATTGCTAATCCTGTTAGCTATGCAGATTGTGTGCATTGGTGTTTGCCTGGCCTTCAGGATACCTGGAATGAACTCTTATTTGCCAAGCTGTTCTATCCATAGCACATACACTAGCAAGCCATGAATCCTCCTTTTTGTTTCCAGTGGGTTTATTTGATGATGGTACAGAGGAGCGATTTTTGGAAATTGTGATGCATGGGAGAAGTGGAAAAGATAAGAAAAATGAAAAAAAGATTAAGGATGAGCATGTGTATAATATCGTTGTAAAAGAAAATTCAAGTACAATTGAATTGATTTGTTCTAATTGCAGAACTAAATTCTTGTATTTTAAAATTATACTCTGCATCTTGATATTTCAATGGAATTCCCAAAATGTAGATTAACATTATTATCCATCATTGATCATCCCTGTAATGCCTCTAAACCCAACTCGCAGTAGGCTTCTCCGAACTCTCCAACACCAAGCATTCAACCTCCCCCGTACTATTTCAATCGACCCCACATCAGTAAGAGCTAGGATATCGTTAACTCGATCGTGAGTACCATCTCCATTTCGAAAGCATTTGCATCCCTCCTATAATCTTCACTTTCGATTCCAAAATTCGAATTCGATCATAGATATGATTCATGCTTTATATTTTAGTATTAATTTTAAATTCAATGAATTAGATTGCATGGGGGGTGATTAGTAAAGTTATTATCATTATATATATATACACATTATATATATATATATATATATATA
>Ga0325401_1000216_pt1 | contig 37882 bp, 40 predicted proteins | sample PopdelMetagenome_FD_205666 | JGI IMG/M metagenome (GOLD analysis project Ga0325401, IMG submission 205666) | Populus deltoides microbial communities from Bellville, Georgia, United States - Xylem-PdKOR-R2 | ecosystem: Host-associated > Plants > Phyllosphere > Stem > Wood/Secondary xylem | place...
GCGGCCAAGGGCGCGGTGCCGGAGGGCATCGTGCTCGCCTATCCGCTGTCCGATCCCGAGTGGGACGCGGGCTTCCTGAACGGGCTGGCGGAGGCGCTGACACGGTTCGCCTGTCCGCTGATCGGCGGCGACACCGTGTCGCTGCCCCCCGGCGCGCCGCGGGTCCTGTCCGTTACCGCCTTTGGGCGCGATGCGGCGGCGCCTGAGCGGTCGGGCGCGCGGGCGGGCGACGCTCTGTGGGTGACGGGCACGATCGGCGACGCGGGGGCGGGGCTGACCCTGGCGCGGGGAGCGGACGGCCCGACCGAGCTGCTGGCCGCCTATCGCCGGCCCGTGCCGCGCCTGTCGGAGGGGCGGGCGCTGGCGCCGCTCGCCACCGCCATGTGCGACGTGTCGGACGGGCTGCTGATCGACGCCGCCAGGATCGCCCGGGCGAGCGGCCTGTCGGTGACGCTGGACCTGGCCGCCGTGCCGCTGTCGGCCGCCCTTGCCGCCCATGCCGGCACGGACCGCGCCGCGCGGCTGCGCGCCGCCACGGCGGGCGACGACTATCAGCTGCTTTTCGCCCTGCCGCCCCACGCCGCGCCGCCCGTGCCCGCCACGCGCGTCGGCCGCTTCGCGCCAGGCGAGGGCCTGGATCTGGTCGACGGGAACCATGCGGTGCGCCTGCCGGCGCGCCTCGGCTACCTGCACGGGGACACCTCCGGATAGGGGCCCTTGCGTCCACCCCCGGACCCGCATAGCCTCCCCCCTATCGGCGACAGCCGGGGACAACGCTCGGCGCGCCTTCACAGGGGAAGGAAGCGACGCGCATGATGAGTGTCTATGTCGCCGTACTCTGCGGCCTGCTGGCCGTGGTCTACGGCCTCGTCACCAGCCGACAGGTATTGAGCCAACCCGCGGGCGACGCCCGGATGCAGGATATCGCCGCCGCCATCCAGGAAGGCGCCAAGGCCTATCTGGGCCGCCAGTACACCGCGATCGGCGTGGTCGGCGCCGTGGTGGCCGTGGTCCTGGCCTTCACGCTCGGCACGCTTTCCACCGTCAGCTTCCTGGTCGGTGCCGTGCTGTCGGGCGTGGCGGGCTATGTGGGCATGACCATCTCGGTGCGCGCCAACGTCCGGACCGCGGAGGCCGCGCGCACCTCGCTCCAGGGCGGGCTCACCACCGCGTTCCGCTCGGGCGCGGTCACCGGGATGCTGGTTGCGGGGCTGGGCCTGCTCTCCATCGCCGGCACCTTCTGGTACCTGACCGCTGTCGCCGGCCATGCGCCGGCCGACCGCGAGATCGTGGAGGCGCTGACCGCGCTCGCCTTCGGCGCGTCGCTCATCTCCATCTTCGCGCGGCTGGGCGGCGGCATCTTCACCAAGGCCGCCGACGTGGGCGCCGATCTGGTCGGCAAGGTCGAGGCCGGCATCCCGGAGGACGACCCCCGCAATCCGGCCGTGATCGCGGACAATGTGGGTGACAATGTGGGCGACTGCGCGGGCATGGCCGCCGACCTGTTCGAGACGTACGTGGTCACGATCGGGCTGACCATGGTGTCCATCGCGCTGCTGGTGCCCAACGCGGCCAACCTGTTCCAGCTGATGGCGCTGCCGCTGGCGGTGGGCGGCGTGTGCATCGTCACGTCCATCATCGGGACCTACATGGTGCGGCTGGGGGCGAAAGGCTCCATCATGGGCGCGCTCTACAAGGGGTTCTGGACCACGGCGCTGCTGGCGGTGCCCGCCATCTGGTTCGCGTCCGTGCTGACTTTGGGCGACCTGTCGCAGACGATCACCACGGGCGGCGTCCTGTCCGGCCCGACCGAGGTGGTGGGCGACGAGACGTCGGCGGGCGCCATGGGCGGCCTCAGCTTCACGGGCTGGGACCTGTTCGCGTGCATGATGATCGGGCTGGCGGTGACCGCGCTGCTGGTCTGGATCACCGAATACTACACCGGCACCAACTATCGCCCGGTGAAGTCCATCGCCCAGGCGTCGGTCACGGGCCACGGCACCAACGTCATCCAGGGCCTGGCGATCAGCCTGGAATCGACCGCGCTGCCGACGCTGGTGATCGTGGTCGCGGTGATCGCCACCTACCAGCTGGCGGGCATCATCGGCGTGGCGTTCGCCGCCACCGCGCTGCTGGCGCTGGCGGGCATGGTGGTGGCGCTGGACGCCTATGGCCCCGTGACCGACAATGCGGGCGGCATCGCGGAGATGGCGGGCCTGCCCGACGACGTGCGCCATCGCACGGACGCGCTGGACGCGGTGGGCAATACCACAAAGGCGGTGACCAAGGGCTATGCCATCGGATCGGCGGCGCTGGCCGCGCTGGTGCTGTTCGGTGCTTACACGACCGACCTGGAGCGGTACCGCGACGCATTGGGGCTGACGGGTCCTGTCAACTTCTCGCTCAGCAACCCGTACATCATCGTCGGCCTGCTGTTGGGCGCGCTCCTGCCCTACCTGTTCGGCGCGTTCGGCATGACGGCGGTCGGCCGCGCAGCGGGATCGGTGGTGGAGGATGTCCGCAACCAGTTCCGCGACAATCCGGGCATCATGGCCGGGACCAGCCGTCCCAACTATGCGCGCACCGTGGACATCGTGACCCGCGCCGCCATCCGTGAGATGATCGTCCCCTCGCTGCTGCCGGTGCTGTCGCCCGTGGCGGTCTATTTCATCATCGCCGCGGTGGCGGGCCGGGAACAGGGCTTCGCGGCGCTGGGCGCCATGCTCCTGGGCGTGATCGTCAGTGGATTGTTCGTCGCCATCTCCATGACGAGCGGAGGCGGCGCCTGGGACAATGCCAAGAAGTACATCGAGGACGGCAACCATGGCGGCAAGGGGTCGGAAGCGCACAAGGCCGCCGTCACCGGCGACACGGTGGGCGACCCGTACAAGGACACGGCCGGCCCCGCGGTGAACCCGATGATAAAGATCACCAACATCGTGGCCCTGCTGCTGCTGGCGGCGCTGGCCGGTGGCGGCGCTTGAGCAAAGCACCTGCCGGCGTATCGGGCGAGCCACACTCGCCCGGTGCGCCGACTAAACGCCGGACGCCGCGCCGATCATCGGCAGCCGCAACAGAGTTGTGGTGTCCGCCGGCCGGCAGAGTGCATGAAAGGTCGAGCCTGCCCGGAAACGCCGTTCCCGCATCCCGCTCAGCCTTGCTCCGGCGGTCTCTCCTTCCCACATCGGGCCGGCGCCACAAATCCGCCGTCTTTCCACAAAGGCCGGTCTCGGCTATGGCGCGCGCGATTTTCATGTTCCAGAGGTTTGTTTGGCCAAAGAAGAACTCCTCGAGATGCGCGGCCGGGTGGTTGAATTGCTGCCCAACGCCATGTTCCGCGTCCAGCTCGAGAACCAGCACGAGATCCTGGGCCACACGGCTGGCAAGATGCGCAAGAACCGCATCCGCGTCCTCGTGGGCGACGAGGTTCTGGTCGAACTGACGCCCTATGACCTTACCAAGGGTCGCATCACCTATCGCTTCATGCCCGGCCGCGGCGGCCCCGGCCCCTCCTGACGGCGGCCGTGCCAGCGCCGCTGCTGGTGCTGGCGTCCTCCTCGCCGCGCCGCCTGGACCTTGTTCGCCGCCTGGGCGTCGAGCCGGCCCGCATCGCATCGCCCGACATCGACGAAGTGCCGGGGGCGCAGGAGCTTCCCCGCGCATATGCGATCCGCATGGCGGCCGAAAAGGCGGCGGCGGTCGCCCGCGACACGAACGAGCTGGTTCTGGCTGGCGACACAACGGTGGCGCTGGGCCGCCGCGTCCTGCCGCCCGCCGCCACCGAGGCGATCCAGCGCGACCTGCTGCGCCGGCTCTCGGGCCGCCGGCACCGCGTCTATTCCGCCGTCTGCGCGATCGGACCGGACGGGACCGCGCGGACGCGCCTGTCGGAGACGATCGTCGCCTTCAAGCCGCTGTCCGAGGATGAACTGGACGCCTATCTGGCCTGCGGCGAGGGGCTCGGAAAGGCGGGCGGCTATGCCATCCAGGGCCGCGCCGAGGCGTGGGTCCGTTTCCTGTCGGGCAGCCATTCGGGCGTGATCGGCCTCCCTCTCTTCGAGACCCGCACCCTTTTGCGCGCCGCCGGCCTCCCGCTGGCCTGAGCGGGGCGCGGTTCGGTGCCGCACTGGCTCTACGAGGACGGCATCGGCGAGGCGCGCGCGGCTCTGGTTCAGGACGGCCAGATCCTTGAGGCGGCGGTCGAGCCCTGGGGTACGCTCACCATAGGCACCCTTCTATCGGGACGGTTGGGTGAGCCGCTTCCCGGCGGCCGTGCCCGGATCCTGCTGGACGACCGCGACGAGGAGGCGGTGCTTGACCGCGCGCCGCCCGGTACCAGTCAGGGCACACGGCTCACCGTTCGCATCCTTCGTGAGGCGATCGTGGAGCCGGGAGGACGACGCAAGCCGGCGCGCGCCGCGCTGGCCGATGGCACTCCTGCGCCCGGCCCCACGCTCGGCGACCGGATCGCCGCGACCGGCCATCCGGTCCGGCCGGTCCGCGCGCACGAACCCGATCTGCTGGAGCAGGCGGGCTGGTCGGAACTGTGGGAGGAAGCCCGCACGGGCGATGTCGGCTTTCCGGGCGGCACGCTTCGCATCTGGCCGACACCTGCCATGACGCTGATCGACGTGGACGGCGGCGGAACCGCGGACACGCTGGCCACGGCCGCCGCGCGTACGGCCGGAACGGCGATCCGGCGGTTGGGAATTGGCGGCTCGATCGGCATCGATTTCCCGACGCTCGGCGGCAAGGCCGCACGCCAGGCCGTCGCCGCCGCGCTCGACGAAACGCTTCCCCAACCCTTTGAACGCACCGCCGTCAACGGGTTCGGCTTTCTTCAGCTGATCCGCGCCCGGCCGCGCCCGTCCTTGCCAGAACGAGCGTTGGCCGACCCGGCAGGGCATGCCGCCCTTGCTGCGCTTCGCCAGGCCGAGCGGTCGCCCCCCGGCCGCCCACCCCGCCTGTCCGTCCCGTCCGCCGTCGCCGACCGCATCGCGAGCCGCACGGACTGGCATGCGGAGCTGGTGCGCCGCACCGGCACGACCCCCATATGGGATCGGACATGACCGCTCCGTCCCCATCTCGGCCCCCTGCCCTGCTCCGCTGCCCCATCTGCGGTGCCGCCGCCGATCCCGACTTCCGCCCCTTCTGCTCCCGGTCGCATCGGGATCGCGACCTGCTGCAATGGCTGGACGAGGGCTATCGCATTCCCGGCCGCCCTTTGATCGACGAGGACGAAACCGGGCTGGACACGCCCCGCTCCCCCGATTAGGGGACCGCTTCCGCTAAGCGGGCCCGGGTAGCTCAGTTGGTAGAGCATGCGACTGAAAATCGCAGTGTCGGTGGTTCGATCCCGCCCCCGGGCACCACAGCCGAACGGCAACGCCGAGGCTGCTTAATCAGCCGTCGTTCTACGCGCCTATCTTGATGGACCGACGTTGTCCGAAGAGGCGTGACTGAAAGCGGAAGCGCAATCGACCGCGTGCGGTGACGCGCACATTTCTATTCGGCAGGCGGGTCGTTCGCGACCTGACCCGCAGGCGGCACGTCAGCCATGCAGGTGCTTCTCGAAGACGGAAACTAGGCGGGAAAGCGTGGCCGGCTTGGTGACGATCTCTGCCGGGCCGTCATAGCCGATACAATCCTGGGGCCATGCGGTGAAGAATACCACGGGTCGTGGGCCGATGGTTCTTATGATTGTCGAGACCGCCGCAGGGCCCGTTCCTTCCAGGAGCCTCACGTCGGAGGCGATCAAGTCGGGCCTCCGGGCTATCGCGAGTTCGATGGCTTCCCTCTCGGTCGCAGCAACGGAGACGCTGATCGCCCCGGCCTCGCGGACGGCTTCCTCGAGATGGAGGGCGATAGCCCACTCATCTTCTATGATGAGCGCATGCAACATATGTTATTGGCTATAAGGAGGCCAGACCCAAGTCAAGACATTGATACAAATAGATTTATGTCTGGTGGTGGACAGTTGGCGTCCTTGCCTGTGGCTAGGCCGCCACCAACCGCTGTCGGTGTCGTGCGGACGCGCCGGGCACCAGTTCCGGCAACGGAAAAGGAGCTGGTCGCGCCAAGGTTTGCGGATGTGGGATCAGCAACCACTATCCGCCCGCTATCTCGAAGCCTCAGTTCAGGGCTTCGTTGGCCAAGTCCTGCAGTTCGTTCAACTGCGCATCGCTGATGAGGGTCCGCGGCTTCTGATCGGTGACGCAGAGCGCTCCCAACACGAACCCGGCCTGACGAACCGGAGCTGCCGCGAAGAACCGGATCAAGCCGTCGTCAACAAAGGGATTGCCGGCGAAACGCTCGTCAAGGACGGCATCCAGAACATAGAAGGGTTCATCCGGATAGGCCACGACGTAGCTGCTGAGCGCCGTTGCGCGGCGGTACACGCCCAACATCCCGCCGGATGAGGCCACCACGTGCTGCGAGTCATCCACGATGACGCACAGGCCGGACCACCGGGCTTCGAACACCTGCCTGGCGGCGCGCGTCAGCTTCGTGAGCCGGGACTCCGCGGCCGCCGTCATCAGCACCGATGACCGGGCAGCCTGGCTACGCTCATGATCGCCCGGCGGGATCGGAGCCGGTACAAAGGAAAACACGCCCATGACCGCCCCGCTCAAGAATGAGGCGACCCGTGTGCCTCATCGGCTCGGCCGCTGCAACCAATTGGTCCGACTGCCAGATGGCGAGGATCAAGGCTCCTCGGCACCTCAGCGGCGCCGCGCCTCGCGATCCAGGCTCATCAGGATGCCGAGCAGGATCAGGACCGTCATCATGGCCGACCCGCCATAGGAGAAGAGCGGCAAGGGAATGCCGACCACCGGCGCCATGCCTGTCACCATCCCCACGTTGATGCCCACGTACAGGAACAGCGTGAAGCTGAGCCCCGCCGCCGCCAGCTTGGCAAACACGCTGCGCGCGCGCGCCGCGACGCTGGCGCCCCAGCCGACCAGATAGGCGTAGAGGGCGAGCACCAGCAGGCCGCCCATCAGGCCCCACTCCTCCATCATGGTGGCAAAGATAAAGTCCGTCTGCTTTTCGGGCAGATAATCCAGGTGGTTCTGCGTGCCGCGCAGATACCCCTTGCCCGACAGGCCGCTGGAGCCGATCGCGATCTTGGACTGGGACAGGTGGTAGCCCGTGCCGAGCGGGTCGCTTTCCGGGTCCAGGAAGATCAGCACCCGGTTGCGCTGATAGTCGTGCAGCATCCCCCAAGCGACGGGCAGCGTCGCGCCGGCCAGCACCGCCGCGCCCAGGAACCAGCGCAGCTGGATGCCCGCCAGGAACAGCACCGCCGTTCCCGCGAACAGCAGCATCATGGCGGTGCCCAAGTCCGGCTGGAGCATCACCAGCGCCGCTGGCGTGCCCAGCAGCGCAGCCGGCGCCAGAAGCACGGAGGGCTGGCTGATGAAGCGCGGCGGCACGCCCGCGAAATAGCGTGCCAAGCTGAGCACCAGCGCCAGCTTCATGAACTCGGATGGCTGGAGGCGGATGATCCCCAGGTCGATCCAGCGCTGTGCGCCCATGCCGATATGGCCCATCGCCTCCACGGCGACCAGCAGCACCAGCGTCGCCGCGTAGAAGGGGTAGGCGAACGCACGCCACCAGTCGGCTGGCACGCGCGACAGCACCAGCATGCCCGTGAACAGCACTGCGAAACGGATCGCCTGGTTGCTGGCCCAGGGCGACGCGCTGCCGCCCGCCGCCGAATAGAGTGTCGCCAGGCCGATGCCCGTGGTCGCCAGGACCGCGAGCAGCATCCCCCAAGGCAGCTGCCTGAGGGGCTGGGGAAGAAAGTCGGAGCGCAACGCAGCGGTGATCCCGGGAAGAGCCGTTCCTTTGCGCGTCGGCACCGGCCTTGCAACCCCTGGACGCCCGTCGATGGTCTGGCCGATCGCAAGGCTTCGCTAACCATGACGGGCTAGCGGTGGACGCCATGACGGACCGGCCTCCTGCGGCGAGCCTGCGCACGCGCGCGTCGATGCTGGCGGGCTGGGCGGTGCTGGCGTTGCTGCTCGCAGCCGCGCACGTCCATTGGCGCGACGAGGTCCGCGCGTTCAGCATCGCGCTGTCGGGCGACACGATCCCTGACATGCTCCGCATCCTACACGGCGAGGGGCACCCGGCGCTCTGGTACCTGCTGCTGCGGATCGGCCACGAACTGGTTCCCGTGCGCCATGTCCTGCCCGCGACGGCCTTCATCGTCGGGCTGGCGGCAGCCGCCCTGCTGGCTCTGCGCAGCCCCTTTCAAGCGCGCACGCTAGGGCTGGCGCTGTTCGGTTACTGGTCGGTGTTCGAATATACGGTGTCGGCGCGCAACTACGGCATCGCCGTGGCGCTCATGTTGCTGTGGGCGTCGCTCTACCCCCGGCTCCGCAGGCGGGGACCGTGGCTGGGCCTGATCCTGGCGCTGATCTGCAACACCAGCGCGCCGGCGGTGCTGTTGGCGGGCGCTCTGGCGCTGTACTGGATCGTGGACCTGCTGCGCGAGGCCCGCGGACGCTGGACGGCGGCGTTGCGCAACCTGCTCGTCAACCTGGCGATCACCGCGGCGGGGGTCGCGGCCTGCGCCTTCACCATCTATCCCTCCTACAACGACGCGGCGCTTCCACCTGCCGTCCCGGGCGTCGCCGACCTGATCGAGGCCGCGACGCTTTTCGCACGGCCCTTCGCGATGCTGGTGCCGCCGGCCTTTGCTGGCCAGGGCTGGGCAACGGCGCTGCTGGGGATGGCGCTGCTGGGAAGCCTCGCCGCACTGGTCCGGTCACCCCCGGCCCTCGCCGCGGGCGTCGCCGGGCTCTGGTCCTACAGCCTGTTCTTTCAGCTGACCTATGGCGGCGGATATCGGCACCAGGCGCTGCTCCTCCCCTTTCTTCTGACGCTACATTGGCTGGTCGCGGAGGCGCCACCCGTCGACGTCCGATCGACGACGGAACGGTTGCGCCGCGGCGGCTCGGTGGCGTTCGCGCTGTTGCTGGCGGCGCAGCTACCGGGCACGATCGGGATGCTGATCTATTCAGGTGGGGGCGGCGTGGTCAGCCGCGCGGCCGAGTTGGGCCGACTGGTTCGTGCGCGGGGGCTGGAGAAGGCCGCGGTGATCGCCGTGCCCGACGTGCTGGTGGAGCCCCTGGCCTATTACCTGCCCAATCCGACCTATCTGGTCCGGGAGCGCCGCTGGGGCCGGGTCGTCCGCTTCTCACGCGAGGGGCAACGGCTGCTGGAACTGGACGAGGTGCTGGCGACGGCCAATCGCATCGCACGGGAGCGGCGGCAGCCGGTGCTGATCCTGGCCGGCAAGCCGCTCAGCCCCGTTCGCGGCACGCGGGTTGCGGCCAGCGGCTTTACCGGCCCCTTTGTCGCGACGCCGGAACAGGTCCGTAGGTTCCGGGCCGCCACGCGCCGCATCGCCAGCTTCGCGCCGGCCGCCACGGACGAGAGCTACGAGGTGTACCTGCTGCCCGCGGGCTAGAATGCTCAGACCTTGGCGGCGTAGATCATGCGCTGGGGCCCGAGCCGCGCGAACACCTGTTCCAGCTCGCCCTCGCCCACCGCAAAGCATCCCTGGCTGCGGCCGAGCACCCCGTGCGTCGCCAGCATGGAGCGGTTGGCATACCAGGCGCCGTGGATCACCAGCGCGCGCGGCATGGCGTTGTTGTTGGTGACGTCGAGGCCGATCAGACGCTGCGACCGGCCGTGCTTGCCGACATAATAGTCGGCGGTGGCGAACGCCCCCTCCGACGACGCGTTGGACCCGAAATCGTTGGAGAAGCGGCGCAGATAGCCGGTATGCGCCGGATCGGACCCGCTGCCGTGCGAAACCAGCAGCGAGGTCGTGCGCCCCGACGCCAGATCTACGAAGTGGAAGCGCGGCTGGGCCGATCCGACCGCGAAGTCGACCACGGCCATGCGATCGCGCTTCAGCCGGTCGCCGTGACGGTCCAGCGCCACCATGGCGCGGCGCAACAGCTCGGGCCGCACCACGCGCGGCATGGCGGGCTGTGCCGGTACAGGCGCGTTTGCCGGAACAGGTGCCGGCGCGATCGGCCGCAGGTCGGCTGCGGACAAGCGGCGACCCGTTACGGCACCAGATACCGTGCTGGGTACGGCCAGCGCGCCGGCCAGAACCAGGCCGTTGCTCAGAAAGGCGCGCCGGCTCGGCGCGTCGTGCGTCTCATTCATCCCGTGACTCAAGCCGTTGATCCCGCTTGTCTTGATATAGGACAAGACGTTGACGGGTTCTGCAAGTTGATCCTGCCGCCGGTGCGTCCGGTCGCAATCGTCCAACCATTCGTCGCGTGGGTCGCAAGGCACTAACATCGGTCAGCTGCGTTCGGGATGGGAGGAAGGGGCTGACGAGGGACAACGGACGATGCGCAAGGTTTTCGGAATTGGACTGGCAGCGGCGATGCTCCTGGGCGGGACGCCTGCGCTCGCGGCGGGCGCCGTTGCAGCGGATGGGGGCGGCGAGGCGGCAATGGCGCTGCACGCGGCGGCTGCCACGTTGAAGCCGAACAACTTTGTCTGGAACGATGCCGGCCTGGTCGACCCTGTCACGATCCCCGTTACGATCGTCGTCAGCCTGCCGCAGCAGCGCGCCTATGTGTATCGCGGCACGGCGCTGATCGCCGCGACCGCGGTCTCTACAGGCCGCGACGACAAGGCGACGCCTGTCGGCGTGTACCCCATCCTGCAGAAGGCGGAGGAGCATCGCTCCAATCTCTACGCCAACGCGTCCATGCCCTATATGCAGCGCCTGACCTGGGACGGGATCGCGCTTCACGCGGGCAAGAACCCCGGCTTCCCCGACTCGCACGGTTGCGTCCGGCTGCCCACTGCCTTTGCGAAGAAGCTGTTCGAGGTGACGGACCTGGGTACCACCGTGGTGGTGACCGACCGCGACGTCGAGCCGGGCGCCCTGGACCTGGAGCTGACCCGTACCGAAGCGCAGCGCGCCAACGAGGCCCAGCTGGCGGCGCTGGCACCGGTCGTCGTACCCTGACGGCAGGGAGCGGCCCGGAGCAGGAACCGGCCGCCCCGCCGTGCGCTGTCTGATGCATGGCGGACCAGCGACGGGCAAGCACCGAGGATCGAGAGCCTGCCCCGGGCGGCATAGGGCTCGTCATCGTGGACATGATGAACGCCCTGGACTTCGAAGGTGCGGAGGATCTGGCGGAAGCCGCGCTCAACGCGGCCGATGCGGTCGCGTCGCTGCGGGACCAGGCGGATGCGGCGGGCGTTCCCGTCATCTACGTCAACGACAATGACGACCAATGGCATTCGGAGCGTTCGCGCATCGTCGAGCGCTGCCTGTCGGCCGATAGCCGCGGACGCGAGCTGGCACGTCGGCTGGAGCCGCGAAACGACGACTTCTTCGTCATCAAGCCGCGCTTTTCCGGCTTCTACGCCACGAACCTGCCCGTGCTGCTTCCCAGCCTGGGCGTGACGCGACTGGTGCTGACGGGGATCGCGGCGGACATCTGCGTGCTGTTCACCGCCGCTGACGCGCACATGCGCGAATACGGCCTCTGGGTCCCGTCGGACGCCATCGCCAGCAACAGCGCACAGCGGACAGGCTGGGCGCTGGACATCATGGCATCGACCATGGGGGCGGAAACGCGATCCACGGGTGACCTGCGATTGAACGAATGGGTGGAGGCGGCATGACCGACGCGTGCACGCAGCGCTGGCCGGAACGGCTGTGGATCGTGCGCCACGGCGAGAGCGCGGGCAATGTCGCGCGCGACCGGGCGCACGAGGCGGGCGCGGAGCGCATCGAGATCACTATACGGGACGTGGACGTGCCCCTGTCGGCCACCGGTCGCGACCAGGCGGCAGCGCTGGGACGGTGGTTCGCCGGTGCGAGAACGGAAGAACGGCCCGAGGTGATGCTGGCTTCCCCCTATCTGCGGGCGCAGCAGACCGCGCAGCTGTTCCGCGAGGCGGGCGGCTGCGACCCCGATGAGCCGATCTGCGCGGACGAGCGGCTGCGCGAAAAGGAGTTCGGCATCCTGGACGGGCTGACCACGCGAGGCATCGCCGCGCACCAGCCCGACCAGGCGGAGTTCCGGCGGCTGCTGGGCAAGTTCTACCACCGCCCACCCGGCGGCGAGAGCTGGTGCGACGTGATCTTTCGCCTGCGATCCGTGCTGGACACGGTGGCGCTGCACCATGGCGGCCGCCGCGTGATGATCGTGGCGCACCAGGTGGTGGTGCTGTGCCTGCGATACGTGCTGGAGAACATGACGGAGGACGAGATATTGGCCGTGGACCGCGCCGGCGACGTCGCCAACTGCTCCGTCACCGAATACCGCCACGATCCAGAGGCGGCCGGCGGGCGCGGCGGGCTGGTGCTGGTCCGCTACAACGAGACCGCACCCGTCGAGCAGGGCGACGCGGAGGTCACGGCCGAGCCCGACGCGATCACGGGCGCACGCGGTTGAAGGAGGCAACGCCCCTCGACGCCGCATGGCGCGCCGCCAACCCCCTGCCGGTGCACGGCGAGGGTACGGACAAGAACAGTCGCGGCCGCGTGCTGGCGGTGGGCGGCAGCCGGCACGTGCCGGGCGCCATCCTGCTGACGGGCGAGGCGGCGTTGCGGGCAGGCGCGGGCAAGCTCCAGATGGGTGCCGGTACGTCCTTCGCTGTGCCGCTGGGCATCGCCCTTCCGGAGGCCGGCGTGGTGGCGCTGCCGGAGGATGCGGAGGGCGAACTCGCCGCCGATCCGCCCGACGCCCTGTGCGCCGCCGCCAAACGCTGCGACGCGCTGGTATTGGGGCCGGGCATCGGTGACAAGGACGCGGCCGCCCGGCTGGTGCGGCTGGCCGCCACTTGCGCGCGCGACGAGCTGTCGCTGGTGCTCGATGCTCTGGCCGTCTCTTGTGCCGGACCCTTATGCGACGCCGTCCGCGCGCATGCGGGCCGCGCCGTCCTGACGCCACACCACGGCGAGATGGCGGCGCTGACCGGCCGCGACGAGGCGGAGATCCGCGCCGATCCCGCGGGCGTCGCGTCCGAGGTCGCCGGGCGGTTCGAGGCGGTTGTGGTGCTCAAGGACACGGAAACGGTGATCGCCTGTCCGGACGGCGCGCTGCTCCACTATCCCGGCGGCGGCATCGGGCTGGCCACGGGCGGTTCGGGCGATGTGCTGGCCGGGCTGGTGGCCGGGCTTTTGTCGCGCGGGGCATCGCCCGCGACCGCGGCCGGCTGGGCCGTTTGGCTGCACGGCGAGGCAGGCCGCGTGCTCGCCGCACGACACGGGCCGGTCGGGCTCATGGCCCGCGAGCTGCTGCCGGCGATCCCCGCGCTGCTGCCGCGTTAGGCGCGGCGCACCATCTTGGACTGGACGGCAGCGGCCGGACCGGCCCCGATCTCGAAAGGACGACCGGGATGGAATGGCGGCTGGAACGACAGGCAGAGGTGGTGGACCATCACGTCCGGTTCCTGGCCCAGTGGAACGACCGGCTTCGCCACGTCTTCATCGCCACCGCCCTGGTGGAGGAACTGGCAGGGTACGGGCTGACCCGCGAAGATGCCGCCGCCTATGTGGAGAGCAATGCGGGCCGCTTCATCGAGGCCGCCATCCGCCAGGCAGGCCGGGACGGCTCGGACCGGACCGTCATCGCCTTGGAGCGGCTCTCCGACCTCGACCCATAGGTCCGTGGCGATTGCACGCGCGCGGGCCCGTTCCCAAGTCGGTGCCGTGTTGCCCGCGTCCCCGTCCATGTACCGAGAGCGCGCCAGAGCCGCGGTGCTGACCCTGCTGACCGTGGCTTTGGTCGGCTGGGCGCTGGTGGCGGGGCTCACCGTCCGTCTGCCCGCCCGCATGGGCGAAACGCTGAAGCTGTTCGCCGCCGCCGAGCCCGTACCCCGGCCGCCCGAGAAGCCGCCGGTCCCCGCGCACGAGCGCGTCAGGCGCCGGCAAGGCAAGGCCGCGCCGCCAGGCCTGCGTTCCCAGGCGACCCAGGTGACGGCCCCGACGCCGGTGATCGTCCTGCCCGTGCCGCCGATCGTCACCGTCGCGCCCGTGGTCGGCACCGGCGCCGCGCCCACCCAGGGCGCCGCCAACCGGCCCGGTCCGGGCCCCGGCGCGGGCGGCATAGGCGACGGACGCGGCAGCGGCGGCTCGGGCGACGGGGACGGCGGCGGCTGGGAGGACGAGACACCGCCGCGTCGCATCCGCGGCCGGCTGAAGGATTCCGACTATCCGGAGTCCGCGGCGGAAGCCGGTGCGGGCGGGCTGGTATCAGTGCGCTATTACGTGGAGGTGGACGGCCGCGTTACCGGCTGCCGCGTCACCCGCTCCAGCGGCGATGCCGCGCTGGACGGCACCACGTGCCGCCTGATCGAGAAGCGTTTCCGCTACGATCCCTCGCGCGATGCGCGCGGCCGTCCCGTGCGGTCGGTGGTGGTGGTCGATCACGAATGGCTGCTGGACCACGTGCCGGCCGAATGACCATGCTTCCGGCGCCCGCGACCGACCATCCCGTCTGGCTCCGCCTTCAAGGCTATGAACCCGGCCCCTTGTCGGCGACGCTACCCTTCACCTGGCGCCTCGCGCGGGAGAATGGCTGGTCGCCGGCCAGGGCGACGCGCGTCGTGGAGGAATATCGGCGCTTCTGCTTCCTGGCCGTCACGGCCGGCCACCCAGTCACGCCGTCGGACGCCGTGGATCAGGCCTGGCACCTGCACCTGCTCTACACGCGCGATTATTGGGAGCGCTTCTGTCCCGACATACTCGGGCGACCGCTCCACCACGGACCCACGACCGGCGGGCCGGTTGAGCAGCACCGGTTCTTTGAACAATATGCCGACACGCTCCTGGCCTATGAGCAGGCGTTCGGCACCGCCCCGCCGGCCGATCTGTGGCCAAACGCGCACCGCCGCTTGGTCCAAGACTCCGGGGCCCGGCGCGTCCATCCCCGCGACGCGTTGGTGGTCCCGTGGCGCTGGGCGGCGATGCTGTCGGGCGCTATGCTGGTCGTGGCGCTGGGAACGGCGGGGATGCTCCTGGCGCGCTGAAAAAGGGGAGGCTCGCGTGCCGTTGAACCCGCTACACTGGGCCGCCGGTCCCTTTCTGGTCTTCTATGCCGTTGCCGTCCTGTCCGCCGCGGCGCTCGGCTGGATGCTGCCGACCCTCCGACGACCGGCGGGCCGTCCCCGCGTCGTCACGGACATGGTCGAGCTGGCGATGCTCATGGGCGGCCCGACCCGCGTCGCGGAGGCGGGTGTGGCACACCGCCTGTCGGAGGGCTCGCTCCGCCTGTCGAACAAGCGATTCCATCCGCCCGCCGGATCGTACCGGGGGTTTCGCGACCCTTCGGGCGGCGGCGCGACCTGGGCGGAGGTGCGAAGCGACTTTGCCGGCGCGGCCCGGGCCGCGCGCCGCCGGCTCGAGGCCGACGGCCTGTTGATGGACGCCGACGCCCTTGCCCGGGCGCGTCTGGCCGCGATGACCGCGCCCGTGATCGTGCTGCTGCTAGGGACGGTACGGCTCATGATCGGGATCGCGAGGGATCGGCCGGTGGGCCTGTTGCTGCTCCTGATGCTCGCGATGCTGGTGCTCGCCGCCATCCTGTGGACGACGCTTGATCGGCGAACGGTCGCGGGCCGGCAGGCCTGCTCGGAAGCCCGCAAGAACGCCGACCGTCTGCGCCGGGCACCCACCCGTTCCGAAACCGGCGTCGCGGTCGCGCTTTTCGGGACCGGCGTGCTGGCGGCCTCTCACCTGTCGGACTTTCACCAGCTTCGATCGAGCGGCGGCGAGGGTGGCGACGGCGGGTCCGGATGCGGTTCCGATGGCGGGGGAAGCGGGGGCGGCTGCGGAGGCTGCGGCGGCGACTAGGCGGAACGCGGCGCCGGCCCTCCCCGCCGCGCCGAGACGCCTGGAACGCACGGACCCCGCCGCGCGCTCTGGACGACGCACGAGCAGGAGAGTGTCGTGACCCAACCCGCCCCCTTTACCGTCGACATCCCGCAGACAAGGCTGGACGCGATCCGCGAGCGCGTGGCGGCGTTCCGCTGGGACGCGTTTCCCGACGCCGGCAGCTGGAGCGCGGGCGCGGGCGTGAAGGACGTGCGCCGCCTCTGCGACCATTGGCTAGGTGCGTATGACTGGCGGGCACAGGAAGCCCGCATCAACCGCCTGCCCCAGTTCACGGCGACCGCCGACGGCCAGCTGGTCCACTTCGTACGCGTGACGGGGGACGGATCGCGGCCGCCCATCCTGCTGCTCCACGGCTGGCCCGGCTCGTTCCTGGAGTTCGAGGAGCTGGTGGCCCCGCTCGCGGCGGACGGCCACGACGTGATCGTGCCCAGCCTGCCCGGCTACGCCTTTTCCGGGCGGCCCGAACATCCCATCGGTCCGCGGCGCGTAGGCGCGATCCTGCACGCGCTGATGCACGACGTGCTGGGGCACGGGCGCTACCTGGTCCAGGGCGGCGACTGGGGATCGGCGATCGGCGCGTGGATGGCGCACGACCGGCCGGAGGCCCTGGCGGGGCTCCACCTCAACATGGTGCTGATCCAGGCCAAGGACGCAGCCCCCACGTCGAAGGAGGAGCTGGCCTGGGCCGCCAAGCGCGCCGAGCTGGCGCAGGAGGAGGCGGGCTACTCGCACCTCCAGGGCACGCGGCCCCAGTCGCTCGCCTATGCCATGATGGACAGCCCCGTGGGCGTGCTGGCCTGGATCGCGGAGAAGTTCGGCGCCTGGTCCGACCTGCCGCGCACCAACATGGGAACGCCCGACCTGTTCGCCGGCTGGTCGGAGGACTGGCTGCTGACCAACGCCATGCTCTACCTCGTCACCGACGCGTTTCCGACGTCCACCTGGCTCTACAAGGGGCGGATCGCCGAAGGATCGGGCAGCTTTCCCGGCGGCGCGCGCGTGCGCGTACCCACCGGAGTCGCCGCCTTCCCAGACCCTGTCTTTCCGCCTCCGCCCCGGTCGCAGGCCGAGAAGACCTACGACGTGGTCCGCTGGACCGAGATGCGGGACGGCGGCCATTTCGCCGCCGCCGAACGCCCCGGAGCCTGGCTGGCGGACGTGCGCGCGTTCGTTCGGGAGGTCGGTTGAGGGCAAGGTGATTCGGTCGGAACCGGACACCACGCCCCCGCCTGTTTGTCCGGTTCCGAGGGTCGAGGCCGGGCAGTAGCCGTTGCGTTCCGCCGAGGCCCGGACCGGGGTCATGGTGCCGGGCTAACAGCGCCGCGTCGTGTAGGACAGCGCGGAAGCCGACCGCGAAGCAAGGGGCGCAGCGCGATGCGCCCCCGTCACGCGAAGGCGGGTGCGCGCCTCAGCTGCTGATAGGCGGCGATGACCCGCTGCAATTGCGCCTCGTGGGTGCGGTCGCCGCCGTTGCGGTCGGGGTGGTAGCGGCGGACCAACTCCGAATAGCGCCGGCGGAGCGCCGCGCGATCGGCATCCGCCGCCAGCCCCAGCACCTTGAGCGACTCCCGGTCCTGGCCGGACAGCGGCTTGCCGTCGCCGCGCTCGGGCGCAGGCGCCTTTTCCTGGCGGAAGCGCGCGGCGATCGCGTCCAGGGGATCGGAGAAGTCGGCCCAGCGCGGCCCCCGGTCGGTGCCGCTGTTCGCAAACGCGCGCGTCTCCCGCTCCCAGCCGGCATAGGGACGCTGGGCATAGTGGATCTCGTCGGCCGTCATGCCGTCAAAGAAGTTATAGCCGGCGTTGAACTGGCGGACATGGTCCAGGCAGAACCAGCGGAAACGCGGCGGGCCGTCGCGGTCGGACGGTCCTTCCAGCGGCGGTGCGCGGAACTCGCCCGGTTCGGGACAGCCCGGGACTTCGCAGGGTCGCTCGCTTCCCTCGACCCGACCGTGAAAGCGCGGCGACGGCCGCTCCTTCCTGCCCTGCTCCGCCAACCCGCTGCCTCTTCCGCAAAAGCGGCTATATAGGCGCCATGACCGCACCCGCCACCGCCCCCTCTCCCTCTGTCGCAGACCGTATCGAAACCGCCCTTCGCGACGCGCTCGCCCCCACCAGGCTGGAGGTGGCGAACGACAGCGCGCTCCATGCCGGCCACCTCGGCGACGACGGCACGGGCGAGACGCACTACACCGTCGCGATCGAGAGCGCGGCGTTCGAGGGGCTGAACCGCGTGGCCCGCCAGCGGCTGGTCAACCGCGCACTGGCCGATCTGCTCGCCGGGCCGATCCACGCGCTCGCCATCCGCGCCCGCGCGCCCGGAGAAGCATGAGGACGCGGGCGTGAGGGTCCCCCGCCCCGCTGCGCGCATCCTGCTGGTGGATGCGGCGAACCGCGTGCTGTTGTTCCGCTTCACGGTGGCGGGGCGCGCGCCCTTCTGGGTCACGCCCGGCGGCGCGCTCGATCCCGGCGAGAGCTATCCGGCGGCCGCCCGCCGCGAGCTTCTGGAGGAGACGGGGCTGGACCTGGATTGCGGGCCGGAAGTGGCACGGCGGCTGGCCGACTTCGTCAGCGTGGAGGGCGTGCCCGTGACCGCGGATGAGCGCTATTTCCGCGTGGACGTGGACGCGCACGAGGTGGCCGACGCCGGCCATACCGACCTGGAACGCCGCGTGATGCAGAGCTGGCGCTGGTTCACCCGGGTCGAACTGGCCGCGCATGACGAGACGGTCTATCCCGCCGACCTGGCCGAGATGCTGGACCGGACGGCCCCCGGAGCAAGGCCCCCTGCCCAAGGAGTTTCCGCATGACGGACCACAAGACCGATCTGCGCCGCGTTCCCCTGTCCACGGGCGTCGAGCTGGACGTGCAGGTCGCAGGTTCGCCCGACGCGCCGCCGGTGATCCTTCTCCACGGCTTTCCGGAGTCGCACCGAACCTGGCGCGACATCGTGCCCGACCTGGCGCGCGACCACTTCGTCCTGGCGCCCGACCAGCGCGGCTATGCCCGCTCCTCCAAGCCCGACGGCGTGGCGGAATACGCGCCGGAGAAGATCGTGGGCGACCTCATGGCGCTGGCCGACGATTTCGGGCTGCGGCGCTTCACGCTGGTGGGCCATGACTGGGGCGGAGCAGTCGCCTGGATGGCGGCGCTCGGCCGGCCCGACCGGGTGGAGCGACTGGTGATCGTCAACGCGCCGCACCCCCTGGTCTTCCAGCGGTCGCTGTTCGACAGCCCGGAGCAGCGCGACGCCAGCCAGTATATCCGCCGTTTCCGCGACACCTCCATCGACCGGGGGCTGGTTGGTGCGGGGCTGGAAACGTTCCTGGGGAGCACCTTTGCGCACCACGTCACGCGCGCGATCGCGGGCGAGGACAAGGCTGCCTATCTGGACGAATGGTCGCAGCCGGGCGCCATGACGGCGATGCTGAACTGGTATCGCGCGTCCAGCATCGTGGTGCCCCCGTCGACCGGCGAGCAGCCCGAACGGCCGGCGTTCCTGGACCGCCCTTTCCCGCCCGTCACCCAGCCGACGCTGGTGGTGTGGGGTACGGGCGACAAGGCGCTGCTGCCCGTCCAGCTGGAAGGGCTGGAGGCCCATGTCCCCGACCTGATGGTGGAGCGCGTGGATGCCGGCCATTTCGTGCCCTGGGAGAACGCCCCGGCGGTGATCGGGGCGTTTCGCCGCTGGGAAGCCGGGCTGGCCGCGCGATAGCGGCCGGTCTGCCCGATTGCTCCAACCTGCCTGATCCCAACTTATCTTCTTGATCCAGGGCAATGCCCCTGACCTTCCCGCTTGCGTCCGACCCGGCCCTCCCACAGGTTGGCGGGAATGCCGTCCTGCCCCGCTCCCCTGCCCATGGCGGCCGTCGCGATCCCGCTTCGCGACGAGGCGGAGCGGATCGGGGACTGCGTCGCCGCGCTGGACCGGGCGGCGGCGGGCTGGAACGGCCGGGTGCGCGTGGTCGCCTTTGCCAATGGCTGCCGCGACAACAGCGTGGCCGTGCTGGACGCGCTTGACCCCAAGCACCTGGAACTGGTCCGGCTGGCCGCCACGCTGCTGCCGCCGCACGCGCACGCGGGCTGGGCGCGGCGCATAGCGCTGGATGCGGCGGCCGACCTGCTTGCGGCGCCGGGTGACCTGCTGCTCTCGACCGATGCCGATACGCTGGTCGCGCCCGACTGGTTCGCCGCCAATGCGCGCCGGCTGGCAGGGGGGCGGGGGGAAGGCGGCTGGGACGCGGTGGCCGGGCGCGCCGTCACCACGCGGGCGGAGCGGGCGGCGCACGGGGTGCGGGCCAAGCGCCGGCTGGACGACCTCGGCCGCTACTACACGCTGCTGGATCGGCTGCGTGCGGCCACCCGCCCGGAGGAGGAACCCTGGCCGCGCCATTATTACGAGGGCGGCGCGTCCATCGCGCTGACGCTCGGCCTGTACCGCCGGATCGGCGGCGCACCCACGCCGCCGCTGGCAGAGGACCGTGCGCTGTTCAACCGCATCCGCGCCGCGGGCGGGCGCGTGTGCCATCCGGTGGACGTGCGCGCCTTTACATCCGCGCGCGCGGACGGCCGAGCGCCGGGCGGCATGGCCGACACGGTGGCGGGCTGGATCGCGCAGGACGAGGATGCGCCCCTGCACGAGACCTACGCGCTTCCCGTCGCGCTCTCGCCCGAAGGGGCCGTGGCGGATGACCAGCTGAGCTTTCGGACCCTGCCAGCCGCGATCCGCCAGGCCCAAGCGCTGGTCCGGTCGCTAGGACCGCTGCCAGAGGTCGAGCCGGTATTCGTCCCGCCGCTCGGTGACGACGTCGACGAACGAGTCCTTCAGCCCGCCCCGGAGCTCGCCCACCGCCTCATCGCCGGTCTTGGGATAGTCGGTGTCGCCGGTCCAGTGGACGAGAAGGACGTGGCCGCCTGATTGCACGGAGCGCGCCAGGAACACCGCCGCGCGCCTCAGATCGTCCGAATCCCAGTAATAGGCGACCTCCGACAGCAGCACGAGGTCGAACGCGCCGTCGGGCACCTCGGCCGGGAAGCGCATCCGTTCCAGCTTGACGTTCGCCTTGTCCTTCAGCCGCGCGCGCGCAGCCGCCAGCGCGGTGTCGGACACGTCGACGCCCAGCAGCCGGTCGCACCGGTCCGCCAGCCGTTCTGTCAACACGCCGTTGGCGCAGCCCACCTCCAGCAGGTCGCCGATCCGTTCGGCGGGCAGGCGGTCCAACGTGTGGTCGTACTTGGCCCGCTCATAGGGGCTGGTCTCGAACGCCCAGGGATCGCCCTTTTCGGCATAAAGCTTCTCGAACCAGTCGGGCTCGATGGATCGTTCGCGCCGCATCTATTCCTCCAGCAAGAGCGTGACCGGCCGGTCGATCAGCCGGCGCATGGGCCTTGGCAGTCGGAACGCCGCCGGGCCCGCGGGGATGCGCCCGCCCATCTGGCTGCGGTGGCACGCCAGCGCCCGCCGGGCCGCGGGTCGCCCGGCCGCGCTGGAGAAGCGCCGCACGCGCCGCCCGGCCAGCGCCGCGCCCGCATCCGCGCGCGTCCAGCCCCAGACCACATACTCGTACACGCGCAGACCCGGCACGGCGCGCGCCACCGCCCGCGCCAGTCCGGCCGCGGCCTGGTGGTCGCAATGCGGGTCCCCGTCCCAGGTCACCGCCAGGTTCCGCAGCCGCTCGCGCCGGGCAAACGCCGCCAGCCGCCGCACCGTGCGCCCGAACGCCGGCGTGCCCGGCCGCTCCGGCGCCGCGTCGCGCCATTCGAGGTGAAGCGGCGGCGCCACGCCCAGCGCGTGCGCCGCCGCCGCCACCTCGCGCCGCCGCAGGTTGGCCAGCCGCGCGGGCGACCAGCCGGGGGCATCGGGGTGCGAACCCGACCCGTCCGTCAGAAAGGCCAGCCGCACCCGCTCGCCCCGGCGCGCCAGCACCGCCGCCAGCGCGCCCGCGCCCAGCGCCTCGTCGTCGGGGTGCGGCGCCAGGATCAGCCACCCGCCCGCCGGGTCGAGCGGCTGGGAACGGCGGAGAAGCACCGACCAAGCGCGGTGCCCGGGCGCGGTCACGCGCGAACCGCCTTTACCACCAGGGTTCCGTGGGCCAGCGATCCGCCTCCAGCCACGCCGCCGCGGCGCGGTCGCGCGCCTGGTCGGGCACGGGCTGGCGCAGGTAGAGCCCCAGGTCGCGCGTGATCCGGTCGATCGGATTGCCCGCGAAGAAGGACGCGGTGCCGACGCTGCGCGCCGCGGCCTCCATCACCGCCAGCGCCGCCTCCTCCACCGCGCCGCGCGTCATCAGAACCATGGGAATGGATCGCTCGTCCCCGGCTTCCGCCAGCCGCGCCGCCTGTTCCACCCAGGCCCCGGCGCCGCGCAGCACCACCACCAGCGGCGCGAAGCGGGCGCGCTGCACCGGGTCCTGTCCCTTGCCCGTCGCCACCAGATGGTCGCGCAGGTGCCCGAGCAGGGCCTCGGCCGCCCCCAGCTGCACCGCGCAGAAGCGCCACGCGCCCGCGCTGAACCGCGGCTCGCGCTCGTAATCGTCGGTCGCGCCGATCATGGCGTCGGCGTCGACCTCCATGCCGGTGAAGTCGAACAGCCCGCTGACGGTGCCCTTCATGCCACGCACCCGCCAGCCGCTCGTGTCGGCACGGGCGGCCTCGCCGGCAACGGGCACCAGCACCATGCGCTTGGCGCCGTCCGCGTCGCGCGCGGTGATGAGGATGCGGTCCAGTCGCCCCGCGCCGGTCGCGAAGCTCTTGGCGCCCGTCAGCCGCCAGCGGTCGTCCGCGAGCTGCTCCACCGTCATGCCCGGCTGGGGCTCGGTGTTCCACACGCCCATCAGCTGACCCTCGGCCAGCCACGCGTCGAGCAGCGCCTGCTGCCGGGCGGAGCCATAGGCGGCGACCAGCTGCGCCGCGTTGACGTGCCCCTCGTACAGCCGTCCCAGGCTTAGGTCGGCGGCGCCCACCGCCTTGAGGACGCGGAGCAGCTCCGCTTCCTCACCGGGACGGAGCCGGGTGAACGCCGCCAGCAGCCCGACGCGCCGCAGGTCGTCGACGCGTGCGGCCGGATAGGTTTCGTCCTCCCACCCCTGCCCTGCCCATTCTCCGGCAAGAGCATGGAGCCGGAGGGAGGGGGCCAAGGCGGGGTCCGTCATGTTCCCCGCCCTAGCGAGGCCAAACTCCTCGCGCGAGGGGCGTCGTGTTGCTCCGGATCAACCCTGTTGCGGCGCGGGCGCGACCGGCGGCTTTCCGTGGTGCGGATGGGACGGTCGCGGCGGGCGCGGCATCAGGCGCGTCACCGCCTCGAACACCTGTCGCTGCCGGGCGTCCAGCACGGCCGCGAAGCGCTGTTCGGCCTGCTCGCGCGGGCCCGTCCCAGGCGGCGGCGGTGGGGGCGGGGGCGCGGCATCGCGCTTGCGCTCGTTCTTGCCCTCCGGCTGCGCTGGTGGCGGCGGCGGTGGGCGCAGGGCGGCCAGATAGGCCTCCGCCGCCGACCGCTGGTCGGGCCGAAGCCCCAGCACCAGCGCCAGATCGTCGGGCGAGGCCGCGGCGGGGGCCGGCGGGGGCGGCGGCGGCACGGGCGCCTGTTGCGCGGCGGCGCTGCTCGTTATCGCGATCAGGGCCGCGATTTCCAGATACTTCATGGGCGATCTCCTCGTGACGAAGGCCCAGGTGCGGCAGCGACCTTGCCGCGATGTTTCAGCTCCGCAACACGTGACCTGCCAACGCGTGGCCGCCGTCCCGGACGGCACCGGCCGCGCGCACGGCCTCCACCGTCGGATAGCCGTTCACCGCCATCAGCAGGTCCATCTCCGCCAAGACCGATCGCAGCACGTGCGCGGCCCCGTCCGCCCCGTCCAGCGCCAGCCCGTAATAATAGGGGCGGCCCAGCCCCACCGCGCTGGCCCCAAGCGCCAGTGCCTTGACCACGTCCGTGCCCGACCGCACGCCGCTGTCGAACAGCACGGGCAAGTCACCCGCGCCCGCGACCACGCCCGGCAGCATGTCGATGGCCGCGATGCCGCCGTTCGCCTGGCGACCGCCATGGTTGGAACAATAGATCGCGTCCGCCCCGCTGTCGGCCGCGCGGCGGGCGTCGTCGGGATGGCATATGCCCTTCAGCACGACCGGCAGCTTGGTGATCGACTTGAACCACGCCACGTCGTCCCAGGTCAGCACCTTGCCGAACACCGCGCCCCATTGGCCGATCGCGGCGCGCAGGTCCTCCTCCGGCGGCGCCTTCAGCAGCGAACGGAAGACAGGGTCGGAGAAGTAGTTCCGCAGTACCGCGCCGCGCAGCTGCGGAAAGTTGCTGACGTTCAGGTCGCGCGGCCGCCATCCCGTGACCCAGGTGTCCAGCGTCACCACCAGCGCCTCGTAGCCCGCCGCCTCCGCGCGTCGGATCAGGCTCTCGGCCAGTTCCGGGTTGCGCGGCGTGTAGAGTTGGAACCAGGCGGGCGTGTCGCCGCACGCGGCCTTCACGTCCTCCAGCGTGTCGTTGGAAAGCGTCGAGGCACAGAGCGGCACGCCCGTCATCGCCGATGCGCGTGCGGCGTGCAGGTCGCCATGGCCGTCGGGCGTCGCGATGCCCGTCACGCCGATCGGCGCCATGAACAGCGGGCTGGACAGGCGGCGGCCGAACAGCTCGACGGACGGGTCGCGCTTTGCGCAGTCGACCATCATGCGCGGCACCATGCCCCATTTGTTGAAGGCCGATGCGTTCTGGTCCTGCGTATATTCGTCGCCGCACCCGCCCTGCACATAGGTGAGCACCTGGGGCGACATGGCGGCGGACGCGCGCTTCTCCAGCGTGGCGAAGTCGACGGGCACCTTGGGGATCACCCCCTGGAGCCCCGCGCCGTAGATCAGGTTCTGATAGTCGCCGAAATGCGCCACGCCCGCTCTCCCCGCCATTCGGGTGACGGACTAGGGCGGCGAGCGCAACAGCACCAGACCCCATCCCGATTGACCAGCGGCCACAGCCGGTTAGTCTCGCCGAGTCCGCGCCCAGACGGACGGGAGGAGAGACGATGCCCCGACCCACACGCCACGCGCTCGCCGCGATGATCGCGCTTGCCGCCCCCGCCCTGGCGCAGGACGCGCCGCCTCCCGCTGCCGCTGCCGCCACGCCGGCGGACGCCCGCTTCGCCGCGCTCGATCGCGAGATGCACGGGCTGGTGGACCAGGGAAAGCTGGCCGGCGTCACCACGCTGGTGGCGCAGGGCGGGCGCATCCTGCACCGCGACGCCTATGGCCGGCAGGACGTCTCCGCGCCGGCGTCGGTCACGCCCGACACGATCTGGCGCATCGCGTCCATGACCAAGCCGATCACGGGCGTGGCGATGATGATCCTGTGGGAACAGGGCAAGTGGAAGCTGGACGACCCGGTCGCCAGGTTCATTCCCGAGTTCCGCGACCTCAAGGTGCGATCGGCCGACGGGACGCTGGCCCGCCAAGCGCACCCCATGACGATGCGCGAGCTGATGAGCCACACGGCCGGCTTCGACGTGTCGGCGGGCTACGAAAAGGCGGAACTGTCCGACACCGATCTTCAGGGAATGATCGACAAGCTGGCGCGCCTGCCGCTCGCGGCGCAGCCGGGCAGCGACTGGCGCTACGGGCCCAGCGTCAACATCCAGGGCTATCTGGTCGAGAAGCTGTCGGGCGAGCGGCTGGACCGGTTCTTCCAGCGCCACATCTTCGATCCGCTGAGGATGCCCGACACGCAGTTCTTCGTGGCCCCTTCCAAGGTCGCCCGCGTGGCGCGCGTCCACCGCTATGACGCGGCGGGCAAGCTCGTGCCCGCGGAGTCGATCAACCGCATCGCGACCGAACCGCCCCGCTTCCTGGCGGGCAGCGGCGGGCTCTATTCGACGGCCGGAGACTATTTCCGGTTCGCGCAGATGCTCCTGAACGGCGGCACGCTGGACGGCGCGCGCGTGCTGAAGCCGGCGACGGTCGAGCTGATGCGGAAGGACGTGCTGCGCCCCGGCGTGAAGGTGGACCTGTACGGCCCCGACCAGCCGGGCACCGGCTTCGGCCTGGACGTGGCGGTCGTGCTGGATCCGGCGGCGGCGGGCACGCCGCAGGGGCGCGGCAGCTATTATTGGGGCGGCGCCTTCGGCACCTGGTTCTGGATCGATCCGGCCAACCAGCTCGTGTTCGTGGGCATGATCCAGAATCTGAACGGCAGCACGCCCGGCCGCGGCACGCCGCCCGTCCGCAGCATCTCCTTTCCGCTGGTCTATGACGCGGTGAAGCGCCCGAGATAACGGCGGATCAGGCCGCCAGCGCCCGGGCGGCCTCGGTTTCCGCGATCCAGCCGCCACCGAGCACCCGGTCGCCGTCATAAAGGACGGCGGCCTGACCCGGCGAGACGCCGTATTCGGGCGCGTCGAACACCACCCGGTCGCCCTCCAGCCGGGCGGGGACCGGGCGTGCCATCGACCGGACCTTCGCCGTCAGCGGCCCGGCGAAGTCGCCCCCCAGCCAGTTGAGTTCCTCCACGCGCGCGGCCTGCACCGCCAGCGCGCGGCGCGGGCCCACGACGACGCGCCCCGTGTCCGGCTCCAGCCGCACCACGTAATAGGGTTCGGCCAAGCCGCCCAGATCGATGCCGCGGCGCTGGCCCACCGTATAGTGGATCAGCCCGCGGTGCCGGCCCAGCACGCGGCCCTCCAGGTCCACCAGCTCGCCGTCCCGGTCCGCCTCGGGCCGCAGCCGACGGACCAGCCCGGCATAGTCGCCGTCCGGCACGAAGCAGATGTCCTGGCTGTCGGGCTTGGCCGCGACGCCCAGCCCCAACTCGGCCGCGATCTCGCGCACGCGCGCCTTGGGAAGACCGCCCAGCGGAAAGCGCAGATAGTCCAGCTGGTCGCGCGTGGTGGCGAACAGAAAATAGCTCTGGTCGCGCGCAGGATCCGCGCCACGGTGCAGTTCCGATCCGCGAGGTCCCGGTACCCGGCGAACATAGTGGCCCGTCGCCAGACAGTCGGCGCCCAGCTCGCGCGCCAAGCCCAGCAGGTCGGTGAACTTCACCCCCTGGTTGCACCGGACGCAGGGGACGGGCGTCCGGCCGGCCAGGTAGCCGTCGGCGAACGCGTCCACCACGCCCTCCCGAAAGCTGGAAACGCGGTCATGCACATAGTGCGCGATCCCCAGCCGGTCGCACACGGCCCGTGCGTCGCGTATGTCCGAACCCGCGCAGCAGGCGCCCGGCCGCCGCGTCGCTTCCCCGTGGTCGTAGAGCTGGAGCGTGACGCCGATCACTTCGGCCCCCGTCCGTACCGCCAGCGCCGCCACGACCGAACTGTCCACGCCGCCCGACATGGCCACCACGATACGCGCGGCCCGGGGATCGCTCAGCTGGAAATCCGCTTCGGCTCGCATGACAGGCCGTGAGATAGGCCGGGCGGCGCCCGAACGGAAGGCGCCCAAGATGGTGATTAACTCCGGTTCACGAAGCCTTTCGCCCGGCTTTACCGGGCCTTCACGTCGTTTGCGCTAGGCCGCACTCCTCTTCAACCGAGAGGATTGACCTTGGACCTGAGCCCGTTGCGCATCGACCGTGACGCCGAGATTGCCCCGTTGTCCGCCGAGATGGCGGTGCTGCTGGCCAGCGTCGGCGCGCGTCAGGCGGCCAGCGTCACGGCGCAGGCCCAGGCGGCCCTGTCGACGCGCGATGCCGACGAGCCGCTGTTCGCGCCGCTGGACGGGGCGTTCAACGGCGGCATGGCCCGAGAGATGGAGAAGTGGAAGGACGGACCGGAAAGGCCAGTGAAGGTGGCGTTTACCGAGCCGTTTTAGGGGCCGTCAAAGCACCGGACGATATCCAGCGCCGGTCTTCAAGAAGGCGTCGCAAAAGGGGGCCCCCGCCCCGATCGAGGTAGTGAATGATCGAACAGAAAATCCGTCCCGCCAAGGTGATCGGCCCGCTGGGCGAGCCGCTGACCATTGACACGCTTCCCCCGCCCAACACCACGCGCTGGGTGGTGCGACGCAAGGCGGAAGTGGTGGCGGCCGTGAACGGCGGGCTGCTGTCGGTGGATGAGGTGTGCGACCGGTATCAGCTGACCGCGGAGGAGTTCGCGGGCTGGACCCGCGCCATCGAGCGGTCGGGGATGCCGGGCCTTCGCGTTACCCGCATCCAGCACTATCGCGACCTCTACGAGCGCCAGCAGAACTATTGATCGTTAACTGAAACGCCCCTGGAACAATCTCTGTTATTCGCGCGTCCCACCCCCACGGCCCGGGCGTAGCGGGCGGCAACAGAGGGATTGGACATGGGCATCATTCTGTGGCTCATCATTGGCGGCGTAATCGGCTGGCTGGCGAGCATCATCATGCGCACGGACGCGCAGCAGGGGATCTTCCTCAACATCGTGGTGGGAGTCGTTGGCGCCTTTATCGGCGGCCTCATCATCTCCGGCGGTTCGATCAACAACGCCCCGCTGAACGTGACGTCGTTCCTGGTCTCGCTGCTGGGCGCGGTGATCCTGCTGGCGATCGTGAACCTCGTTCGTCGCGGCAGCGTGCGTTAAGCGCAAACGCCTGATCGAAAAAAGGGCCGTCCGGGTGACCGGGCGGCCCTTTCTGATTCGGGATCGCCCTTCAGCGAAGAAGGAAGCGCACGTTGAGCGAGGCGGAGATTTCCGCCTCGCCCGGCAGGATCTCGGTGGGCACCCGCGACTCGGCGGCGGCCACGCGGAACATCGGCCGCGGATCTGGCGAGCCGCCATCATCCTGCCCCGCCTCGGTGATGGACACGATGCGCTCCACCTTCAGCCCTGCCGCCCGCGCATAAAGATCCGCACGGGCACGCGCCCGGGCCACGGCCTCGGTGCGCGCCTCGTCCAGCGCCGCCTCCGGTTGGTCGAACGACAGGCGCGGGCCGTCGATCTGGTTGGCGCCCGCCGCCACCAGCGCGTCCAGCACCGCGCCCGCGCGCGCCACGTCGCGGAAGCGGACCGAGACGCTGTTTACCGCCTGGTAGCCCGTGATCGCGGGCGCGACGTTCTCGCCGTAGCGATATTGCGGCTGGAGCTGCACGGTGGCCGTGGACAGGTCGCGCGATGCCACGCCCGCGCGACGCAGCGCCGCCAGCACGCGCGCGGTACGCTCCGCATTGTCGGCCATTGCCGCCGCGGCGGTGGCCGCCTGGGTGGTGACGCCGGCCCGCACCGTGGCGAGGTCGGGCACCCGGCGCACCACGCCGCGCGTCGAAACCTCCAGAACCGCGCCCGACGCCGGCACCAGCGGCTCCACCGTGCGCGCCGGCGCCTCCTGCGCAGCGGCCGGAAGGGACAGCGCGACTGCGAGCGGCGCCAACAGCATCGCCGCCCCACTCACCCGCCGGGCGCTTACCCGCAGCATCGTTCCGCGCATTGTCATGAACTTCCTTTCCGTTGGTGGAAGCGACGCGCTGCCCGCCGCCGTATCAACCGATGCTGAACGACGGGCGGCTCGCCGTCGCGCGCCTGCCACGGGGCTTGAGCCTGGTGACATATCCCCCTAATACAGCGCCGCCGTCGACGCTCCGGCGATCGCCCGGCCCAAGGTAATCCGGTGGGTGCATGAACTACGAGTCGGGGTCGATCCGGGACGGCGCGCAGGCGGCGCTGCCCGATTACACAGGCGACGACGCCAATCGCCGGCGCCGCAAGTGGATGCTGTGGGGTGCGGCGGCGGCTGCGCTGCTGGTCGGCCTGTTCCTGATCTTCGGCCGGGGCGGCGGCGAGCAGGCCGCCGGCAAGGGCGCCGGGGGCGGCGAGCAGGTGCCCAGCGTCACCGTGACGGCGCCCGGCCGCCAGGCGGTGGAACGGCTGGTATCTGCCACGGGCACGCTGGCCGCGCGCCGCGAGATGCCGGTCGGCGTCGCCGGCGAGGGCGGGATCGTCACCCGCGTGCTGGTGGAGGCCGGCCAATGGGTCCAGGCGGGCCAGGTGCTCGCCACCGTGGACCGTTCCGTCCAGGTCCAGACCGCATCCAGTTTGGCCGCGCAGGTCAACGTGGCGCGCGCGGACGCGGTGCTGGCGCAGGCGGAACTCGACCGGGCGGCGCAGCTGGTGGATCGCGGCTTCATCTCCAAGGCCGACCTCCAGCGCCGCACCGCCACGCGCGACGCCGCGGCCGCGCGCGTCAAGGTGGCGCAGGCGTCGCTGGGCGAGGCGCGCGCGCGCAACGGCCGGCTGAACATCCGCGCGCCCGCCGCCGGGCTGGTGCTCAGCCGCGGCGCGGAGCCGGGCCAGATCGTGTCGTCCGGCTCCGGCGCGCTGTTCCGCATGGCGATGGGCGGCCAGATGGAGATGCGTGCCCAGCTGGCGGAGAGCGACCTGGCGAGCATCCGCGTCGGATCGCGCGCCACGGTGACGCCTGTCGGTTCGCCGCGCGGCTTCTCGGGCGAGGTGTGGCAGCTGGCGCCGCTGATCGACCCGCAGACGCGCCAGGGCGTGGCGCGCGTCGCGCTCCGCTACGATCCCGCGCTGCGGCCCGGCGGCTTCGCGGCGGCGACCATCGTCGGCGGCTCCGCCTACCAGCCGCAGCTGCCCGACTCGGCGATCCAGAGCGACGACCGCGGCAACTACGTCTACGTCATCGGTGCAGGCGACAAGGTGGAGCGGCGCGACGTGAAGCTCGGCCAGGTGTCGGACGCGGGCGTCGCCATCGCGTCGGGGCTGGACGGCAGCGAGCGGGTGGTGCTCTCCGCCGGCGGCTTCCTGGCGCCCGGCCAGAAGGTGAAGCCCATCCTGCAGAAGCCCGCCGCTTCCGGCACCGCGACGGGCTGACGAACCATGAGCTTCCGCAACATCTCCGCCTGGTCGATCCGCAACCCGGTTCCGCCCATCGTGGTCTTTCTGGCGCTGACGCTGGCGGGGCTGGTCAGCTTCTTCCGGATGGACGTGAACAACCAGCCGGACATCGACTTTCCGGTGGTGGTGATCGTCATCAACCAGCCGGGCGCCGCGCCGTCCGAGCTGGAGAACCAGATCACTCAGCGTGTGGAGGCGGCGGTCCGCAGTCTCCAGGGCGTGGACGAGCTGACCTCCACCATCACGGAGGGCACGTCCCAGACGACCATCCAGCTCGACATCGGCACGCCGGTAGACCGCGCGGTCAACGACGTCCGGAACTCGATCAGCCAGATCCGCGGCGACCTGCCCGAGGGCATCCTGGAACCCCAGGTGTTCCGCGTTGACGGGTCGGGCCAGGACCTCGCCTCCTATTCCGCGGTCGCCACCGACATGACGGTGGAACAGCTCAGCTGGTACATCGACAACACGGTGGCCAAGGAGCTGCTGTCGGTGCCCGGCATGGCGCAGGTGGACCGCAACGGCGGTGTCAGCCGCGAGATCCGCGTCATCCTGGACCCGGTCAAGCTCCAGGCCCAGGGCCTGACCGCGTCGCAGGTCAACCAGCAGCTCCGCCAGGTGAACCTGAACGCGGCCGGCGGGCGCGCGCAGATCGCGGGTTCCGAACAGTCGGTCCGCGTGCTGGGCAACGCCGCCAACGCCTATGAGCTGGGCCAGACGCAGATCTCCGTGGGTAATGGCCGCACGGTTCGCCTGACCGACATCGCCCAGGTCCGCGACCTCTATGCCGAGCGCCGCAACCGCGCCGCGGTGAACGGCCGCCAGAGCATCTCCTTCGATTTCCAGCGCGCCAAGGGCTATTCGGACGTCACCGTCTTTCGCGAGGCGCAGAAGAAGCTGGCGGCGCTGGAGAAGCGCAACCCCAACGTGCGCTTCACGCTTCGCCAGGACAGCGTCCGCTACACCGTTGAGCAGTACGAAACCGCGATCCACGCGCTGGTCGAGGGCGCGATACTGGCGATCATTGTCGTGTTTCTGTTCCTGCGCGACTGGCGCGCGACGTTCATCTCCGCGCTCGCCATCCCGCTCTCGTCCATCCCGGCCTTCTGGTTCATGGACCTGATGGGCTTCAACCTGAACAACATGACGCTGCTGGCGCTGTCGCTGGTGGCGGGCGTGCTGGTGGACGACGCGATCGTCGAGATCGAGAACATCGTCCGCCACATGCGGATGGGCAAGTCCGCCTATCAGGCGTCGATCGACGCGGCGGACGAGATCGGGCTGGCCGTGCTCGCCACCACCATGGCGATCGTGGCGGTGTTCCTGCCCGTCGGCCTGATGCCCGGCATCTCTGGCCAGTTCTTCAAGAATTTCGGCCTGACGGTGGTCGCCTCCGTCCTCATGAGCCTGGCGGTGGCGCGCATGATCACGCCCATGATCGCGGCCTATTTCCTGAAGTCCAGCGGCCATGCTTCCCATGGCGAGGGGCCGGTCATGGACCGCTACATGGCCGTGCTCCGCTGGACGTTGCGGCATCGCTGGGTCGCGGTGCTGGGCGGCGCAGCGTCGTTCGCGGCGACCATCGGCATGTTCTTCGTTCTGCCGTCCCAGTTCCAGCCCCAGCGCGACAACGACCGCGCGTCGGCGGTGATCGAGATGGTCCCCGGCACCACGCTCGACCAGACGGATGCGGTGGTGCAGAAGGTCGCCACCTTGCTCCGCTCTCAGCCGGAGGTGGAGAGCGTCTACACGCGCACGGGCGTCGGCAATGGCCGCGTCACCGCCACGCTCCGGAAAAAGCGCGAGCGCACCTCCACCCAGTTCGAACGCGGACTGGCCCCGCAACTGGCGGCTATCCCGGACGCGCGCGTCAGCTTTCAGTCGCAGAACGGCTGGGGCGGGCAGACGCGCGACGTCAGCATCACGCTGGCGGGCGACGATCCCGTGGCGCTTAACGCGCAGGCGCAGCGGCTGGTGACGGAGATGAGCCGGCTCCGCACGCTGGTGGCGCCGCGCATCGGCGGCGACCTGAAGCGGCCGGAGATCGTGATCCGCCCGCGGCTCGACCTGGCGGCCAACCTGGGCGTCACTACCCAGGCGCTGTCGGGCGCGATCCGCATTGCGACGCTGGGCGACATCGACCAGAACTCGGCGCGCTTCTCGCTGTCCGACCGCCAGATCCCGATCCGCGTCGCGCTGGACCAGAATGCGCGCGCGTCCTTGTCGACCATCCAGAACCTGCCCGTACCCACCCAGACGGGCGGCTCCGTGCCCTTGAGCCTGGTGGCGGACATCGGCCTGGGTGCGGGCGCCACCAAGATCGAACGCGCCAACCAGACGCGCCAGGTGACGGTGGGCGCCGACCTGGCGCCGGGCGTCATCTCCAGCCAGGCCATGAAGCAGGTCCGCGGGCTGCCCGCCATGCGCAACATGCCCCAGGGCGTGGGCGAGCTGGTGCGCGGCGAGAACAAAATCCAGGCGGAGATGATCGGCAACTTCGCCGTTGCCGTGATCTCGGGCATCCTGCTGGTCTTCGCCGTTCTGGTGCTGCTCTATCGCCGGGTGCTGCCGCCGTTCGTCAACATGGGCTCGCTTCTGCTGGCACCGCTGGGCGCGCTCCTGGCGCTGTGGATCACGGGCAATCCCATCTCCATGCCCGTCTATATCGGGCTGCTGATGCTGCTCGGCATCGTCGCCAAGAACTCGATCCTGCTGATCGACTTCGCGCTGGAGGAGATGGAGCGCGGCGTGCCGCCTGCCGACGCGATCATCGATGCCGGGCACAAGCGCGCCCAGCCGATCGTGATGACCACCGTCGCGATGGTGGCGGGCATGGTGCCAAGTGCCTTGTCGCTGACCGGCGACGGGTCGTCGCGCGCGCCCATGAGCATCACGGTGATCGGCGGGCTGACCATGTCCACGCTGCTGACGCTGGTGATCGTGCCCGCGACCTTCAGCCTGGCGGTGGGCATCGAGCGCTGGGTGGGTCCGCGGCTCGGCCGCCGGCTGCTCACCTACCAGCCCGGCGACGACGGCAATCCCGTGCTCGACGGGCCGGAACCCCGCCCCGCCATCGGCTATCGCGGCGATCATACCCAGCCGGCCGAGTAGAGGCGTCGGCGGGTTCCGGCTGAACAATCCCCGGGTTCGGGGATTGTTTCGCCCATGATCGCCGCGCGCGCCGGGTTCGCACCGGGCCTTTCAGACGCCCCGCCACCCGGGTTGCAGCGGATGCGCGCCGTGGCGCTCGGCCTGCTGGTCGCCATGGCGCTGGTGTTCCTGGTGAGCCGCCGGCTGGTGCCGCTCCACCCCGGCTGGGGCTTCGTGCGCGCCTTTGCGGAGGCGGCCATGGTCGGCGGGCTGGCCGACTGGTTCGCGGTCACGGCCTTGTTCCGGCACCCGCTGGGCCTGCCCATCCCGCACACCGCCATTGTGCCAAAGAACAAGGACCGGATCGGCGACACGCTGGCCCTGTTCCTGCGAACCAATTTCCTGATCCCCACCGTTGTGGCGCGGCGGATGCGCCGGCTGGACGTGGCGGGCGCCGCCGCCCGCTGGCTGACCGACCCGCCCGAGGCGGCCGGCGGCCGATTCCGCCAGGGTGCGTCCGCACTGGTGGCCCAGGGGCTGGACGCATTGGACCCGGCGCGGCTGGGCACCATGGTCAAGACCGCGGTCGCCGCCCGCGTGCGCGAGACGGAGCTGGCGCCCGTGGCCGGCCAGCTGCTCAAGGCCTCCATGGCCGAACGTCGGCACGAACCGCTGATCGGCGCCGCCGTGTCCTGGGCCAGCGGCGCGCTGGAGGCGAACGACGCGCTGGTCCGCCAGATCGTCCACGACCGCGCAGGCTCCATCCTGCGCTGGACGGGGTTGGACGAGGCGGTGGCCGACCGCCTCATCTCCGGTCTCCAGAAGCTGCTCGCCGACATGGCCGACGACCCGCAGCATCCGCTCCGCCTGCGCGCGGAGGAGGGATTGGACCGGCTGGCCTGGGACCTCCAGTACGATCCCGACACGCGGGCGCGCGTGGAGCGCACCAAGGAGGAACTGCTCGCCAACCCGGCGGTCGCGCGCTGGCTGGACGGGCTGTGGGAACAGGCGCGCGCCGCCCTGCTGCGGATCGCGCGCGACCCGGAACGCGCCATGGCCGGCCGGCTGGGCGAGCTGTTGCGCCAGCTGGGCGAGACGCTGCGCAGCGACCGCCAGCTCGCCACCACTATCAACCGCTTCGTCCGCCGCGCGGCCGTCGGTATGGCAAGCGACTATGGCGATGCCATTGTCCGCCTGGTATCGGAGACGGTGCGCGGCTGGGACGCGGACACCATCACGCGGCGCCTGGAAAATCAGGTGGGCCGCGACCTCCAGTATATCCGCGTCAACGGGACGCTGGTCGGCGGCCTGGTCGGGCTGTGCATCCACGCGGCGGACCGGCTGCTTTGAGGCGTGAAAACAGGACGCGCGGCCACTGCGCTTTTTCGTCGTGGGTCGGCAACGGCTTGCCGCGCCCCGCACTTTCCCGCATGAGCCTGACGCAATGAGCGCAACGGCCGACTTCACCGAGGACCGGACGGACGGGGGCACGCTGCGCTTTTCGGGCGACCTGTCGCTGGCGCGACTGGGGTCGCTGCCCGACCGGCTGAACGGCTTTGGCGGCGACGTCCGGCGGCTCGACCTGTCGGCGGTTGACCGGCTGGACACGATCGGCGCGTACCTGGTCCACCGGTTCGCCGCCAAGCACGACGCATCGGTCGAGGGACTGAACGACGACCAGCGCCATCTGATGGAGCAGGTGGAGCGCGCCGACCAGCCGGTCGCCATGCGACCCGACCGGGTGAACCCGTTCGTCCGCATCCTGGGCGAGATCGGCGACGCCATGGCGGTGACCGGCCGCACGCTGGTGGGTCTGCTGGGATTCATGGGCGCAACCGTGCTCTCGTTCGGGCACGTGCTGCGCCACCCGCGCCGCTTTCGCTACAATTCGGTGGTGCACGAGTTCGAGGCGGTGGGCGTTTCCGCGCTCGGCATCGTCGGGCTGATGAGCTTCCTGATCGGCATCGTCATCGCCCAGCAGGGCGCGGTACAGCTTCGCCAGTTCGGCGCGGAGGTGTTCACGATCAACCTGGTGGGCCGCATCACGCTTCGCGAACTGGGCGTGCTGATGACGGCGATCATGGTGGCGGGCCGTTCCGGCTCCGCCTTCGCCGCTCAGCTGGGCACCATGAAACTGACGGAGGAGATCGACGCCATGCGGACCATCGGCGTGTCGCCGATGGAGGCGCTGGTGCTGCCGCGCACCATCGCGGCGGTGGTGCTGATGCCGCTGCTCGGCTTCTACGCGTCGCTGCTCGCAATCATCGGCGGCGGGTTGCTCAGCTGGGCGACGCTCGGCATTCCGCCCGTGACCTTTGTTCAGCGCATCCGCGAGGTGGTGCCGATCACCGATCTTTACGTCGGCCTCATCAAGGCGCCCGTGTTTGGTGCGATCATCGCCATTGCCGGCTGTTTCCAGGGGATGCAGGTGGAAGCCGACGCCGAGCAGGTCGGCCAGCGCACGACCTCTGCGGTGGTGCAGGCGATCTTCCTGGTGATCGTGCTGGACGCGTTCTTTGCCGTGTTCTTCACCTGGGTGGGTTGGGCCTGATGGCGCGCGCCAAGTCCGATCGCGACGGCGACAACCTGATCGAGGTGCGCGGCCTGCGCAACAGCTTCGGCGACTCGGTGATCCATGACGGGCTCGACCTGGACGTGCGCCGGGGCGAAATCCTGGGCGTGGTCGGCGGGTCGGGCACGGGCAAGTCGGTGCTGATGCGCTCCATCATCGGCCTCCAGTCGCCGACCCAGGGCGACATCCGCGTGTTCGGCGAGCAGACGATCGGCCGCGAGGAGACGGAGGCGGTCGAGATCCGCAAGCGCTGGGGCGTGCTGTTCCAGGGCGGCGCGCTCTTCTCCACGCTGACGGTGGCGGAGAATGTCGAGGTACCGCTGCGTGAATTCTATCCGCAGCTCGACCAGGCGTTCCTGGACCAGATCGCGTCCTACAAGGTCGTCATGACCGGCCTGCCCGCCGATGCCGGGCCCAAATATCCGGCCGAACTGTCGGGCGGCATGAAGAAGCGCGCCGGGCTCGCCCGCGCGCTGGCGCTGGACCCCGAGCTCCTTTTCCTGGACGAGCCGACGGCGGGTCTGGACCCGATCGGCGCGGCCGCGTTCGACGAACTGACCAAGTCGCTTCAGCGGACGCTGGGCCTGACCGTGTTCCTCATCACGCACGACCTGGATACGCTCTACGCCATCTGCGACCGCGTGGCGGTGCTGGCGGACAAGAAGGTGATCGCGGTCGGCACGATCGACGAGCTGCTGGCGCTCGACCATCCCTGGATCCAGGAATATTTCAAGGGGCCGCGCGGGCGTGCCGCCGTGGCGACGCAGGAAGCGCACGGGGCCGAACGCGGCGCGGACGCGGAGGCGGACCGCCATCCGACCGAAGTGGCGGCCAAGACCACGGGCGAGCCGACCCAGGGTGGCGTCGCCGACAACAATGCGCGCCGCGCTCCGGTGAACGACGCCATGAACCAGGGGGCGCCGCAGGGCGCCCGGGGGACGAACTGATGGAAACCCGCTCGAACCATGTCCTGGTCGGCGCCGTGGTGCTGATCCTGCTCACCGTGCTGGCGCTGTTCACCGTGTGGATCAGCCGCGTCGGCGCCGCCGACGAGAAGGAATATGACATCTTCTTCCGCCAGGCGGTGGACGGGCTGGCACGCGGGTCGGCCGTCACCTTCTCGGGCGTGCCGTCGGGACAGGTGACCCAGATCGCCCTCTGGAAGAACGACCCGCAGTTCGTGCGCGTCCGGATCCGCGTCAACGACGACGCGCCGGTTCTCCAGGGCACGACCGCGTTCATCTCCGGCGTCGGTTTCACCGGCGTCAGCCAGGTGTCGCTGGACGGCGCGCGCAAGGGGGCGCCGCCTATCGCGTGTCCCGAACAGAATCCGGAGCGCGACTGTCCTTATGGCGTACCCGTGATCCCGACGCGCACGGGCGGGTTCGGCGCCATCCTGAACTCCGCGCCGCAGCTGCTGGAGCGTCTGTCGACGCTGACGGAGCGGCTGACGGGCCTGCTGACCGACAGGAACCAGGCGTCGGTGGCCGGCATCCTCGAGAATACCAATCGCCTGACCGACGC
>Ga0325401_1000221_pt1 | contig 37730 bp, 39 predicted proteins | sample PopdelMetagenome_FD_205666 | JGI IMG/M metagenome (GOLD analysis project Ga0325401, IMG submission 205666) | Populus deltoides microbial communities from Bellville, Georgia, United States - Xylem-PdKOR-R2 | ecosystem: Host-associated > Plants > Phyllosphere > Stem > Wood/Secondary xylem | place...
ATCCGCCAGATCGTTCAGGGCAGCACCGCGACACCCCGGCGCTTTCTGGCGGTTGCGGAGGTGGTGAACGGCGCGCCGGGGCGCATCGTGCAGGTGCAGCGCGACTGAGATGGACCCGCTTGCCGCCGCGATCGAACCGCTGATCCCCGGGCTGCGCCGCTATGCCCGGTCGTGGTTGCGCGACCGGGTGATGGCGGATGACGTGGTGCAGGATTGCCTGGAGCGCGCGGTCGGGCGCTGGCGACAGCGACGGGGTGCGGAGGTCCGCCCGTGGGTCTATGCGATCCTGCACAATTTGTTGGTCGATCATCAGCGGCAGCATAGCCGGCGAGGTACGGCGGTTCCGCTCCACCTCGTGGACGACGCCGCGCTCGGCCGCCCGGCCGATCAGGACACAGGCCTGCACCACCGCGACCTGCTGCGCGCGCTTGATGCGTTGCCTGAAGAACAGCGAACGGTGCTGCTCCTGGTCTCGGTCGAGGGCCTGCCCTATGCGGAGGTCGCTGCCGTAGTCGGCGTGCCGCTGGGCACGGTAATGTCGCGCATATCGCGGGGGCGCGACCGTCTGGCGACCCTCCTCCGGGAGGGTGAACGGCCGCGATTGAGGAGCGTGCAATGACCAGCCCGATCGGCGAGGACGATCTGGCCGCATGGATCGATGGCAGGCTGTCGCCCGAGCGGCAGCGCCTGGTCGACGCCTATCTTGAAGGCCAGCCGGACGTGCATGCCCGTGTGCGAGAGCAGGCGGAGCAGGCGCGAGCCCTTGCATCCCTGTTCGCCCCCGTCGCGGATGAACCGATCCCGGCGACGATGCGCGTGGCAGCGATCAGGGGACGGCAACGGCAACCGCGTTGGCAGCTCGCCATCGCCGCGTCACTTCTGCTGGCGTTGGGGTTTGGCGGTGGCTGGTCGAGCGCGCGGTGGAGCGGCGAACCCCGCGCGGGCATCGCGGCGCTGGCCAACGAGGCGAGTGATAATTTCCGTGTCTATGCCGCCGACCGGATACGACCGGCGGAGATCGGCCCCGACCAGCGCGCCATGCTGATCCGATGGACCTCCGCTCGATTGGGTGAGCGCGTCACGATCCCGGACCTCAGCACGGCCGGCTATCGCTATGGCGGGGGGCGACTGGTCGCGACGCCCCACGGCCCTGCGGCACTGCTCCTCTACGACGGACCGCAAGCGTCGAAACTTGCGGTGCTGACGAGGCCCATGCAGATCGACAAGACCGCGAGCATGACCAGCACGTCCAGCGGGACCATGGGCCGGGTCACATGGGCGGTCGACGGGATCGGCTATAGTGTGGTGGGCGAGCGACCCGCGGCCGAACTGCATCCGATCGCCGATGAAGTCCGGCGTCAGGCAGATGCCGCGCTTGTGTCCTGATAGCGCCTTGCCGCCTCCCGGCGCCGACGGGCACCGGGCGGTCCAGCGCGATCACGGCTTGCGCTCGACATCCTTCCTGTCGGTCTCGGCCGGCGTCAGACGGGCTCGCTCGCGGATGCGGCGTTCCAGCGGCGCGCCGACGAACAGGACGAGCATTGCAAGGCTCACCCCGCCGATGATGAGCGGCCACACCGCCAACCCTGCTGCCGCGCCGATCGTGGCTGTCACCCAGATGCACGCGGCGGTCGCCAATCCATGCACTTCCTGACCCTGGCCGACCCGCAGCACCGCACCGGCACCGATGAAGCCGACGCCGGACAGAATGCCCTGCATCGCCCGTCCTGCGGCATCGGCGTTCACGTTCGGCAAGCCACTATGCACGATCGCCTGAACGGCGATGCAACTCGCCAGACCGACCAGACCCAGCGTCCGCAGGCCCATGATCTGCCGGTTCTCACGCGAGCGTTCCCAGCCGAGCACCATCCCGGCCGCGGTCGCCACCACCAGCCGGCCAATCGCATCGATCCAGAAAGCGACGTCCGGTGCCGCTGATGCTTCGATCATTCGACCAGCACGTGAACGTGATGCCAGGCGGTGCACAGATAGCCGGCGAAATTCCACATCGTATCCGGCCGCTCGGGCTGTCCCTGCCCGGTCTCGTCGAAGGCACGGGCGACAAGGTGCTGGCGTCCCTTGGCAAGTGTGGCGTCAAGGATCCAGCGCCGCCAGCCCCAGCGCGTCTCCGGATCATCGGCGAAGGTCGCCTGTTGCCAGTCGCGACCGCCGTTCACCGACACTTCGATCCGAGAAATACGGCGGTCATAGGCAATGGCATATCCCTCAATCCGCACCTCTCCGGCGGCCAAACTCTCGCCCGCACCGGGCGAGCAGATCGCGGCGTTGAGCGGCATGGCATTGATCGTCAGACCCTGGCTCCAGTCGACGGTGTCGCTCGTCACAGCGGCGGGGAAGAGCTTGTAGTCGTGCGCCTGGATCGGTGCCTCGGAGGGCGTTTCACGCACCTCGATCCGTGTCAGCCATTTGGCGCTGCGGACCCCGGCATAGCCAGGCACCACCATGCGGAGCGGGGCGCCATGTTCGGGCGTCAGCGGCTCGCCATTCATCGCCCAGGCGAGGAGTACGTCGGGCTCCCGCGCCTTGCTCATGGCGATCGATACCCCGAACAAGGCTTCTTCACCCTCCACGTCCACCTCGTCCGCGCCGGTGAACGCCACGAACAGCTCGGACGCATCCGGCGCGCCGACCGCATCGAGCACATCGGCCAAGCGTACGCCGGTCCACTCCGCATTGCCGATCGCGCCTACGTCCCACGGATCGCCGGAGGTGTTGGCGACCTGCTGGAGATCGGTACGCCGGTTGCCGGCGCACTGGAGAACCGCCGTTACCGTGCGCGTGGCAAACGTGCTCTTCAGTTCCTGCACCGAGAAGAAGCGGCTCGCCATGCCCCTCCCGCTCACCTCGATCCGATGATTGGCGGGCAGATCCGGCACTGGCCCGTGGCTGCGCACGTAGAACAGCGCCTGCGGCGTCAGGAACCGCTCGATCAACGCACCGGGCGTCGGCTCGGCATTGTAGGGATCAGAACTGCGCTCGATCATATCGGTCATGGACGATCAAACGTCGCGGGCACGCGTAACGCTTCAAGTCTTCGAGACCATCGCAGACGAAAGGCTGCCGACCATTCCGATATCCAGATTGGAATGACCATATCAAACGGTTGGTCGTATCGATCTAAGTACGCGATATATGCTGCATGACTTTGGAGCAGCTCAGAATATTCGTCGGTGTCGCGGAGCGCGAACACGTCACCAAGGCAGCGGAGGCGCTGAACGTCACGCAGTCTGCTGCCTCCGGGGCGGTTGCGGCCCTCGAAGCGCGCTACGGCGTTCCGCTGTTCCACCGCGTCGGGCGTGGCATCCAGCTTACCGAGGCAGGCCGCGGCTTTCTGGAGGAAGCGCGCGCGGTGCTGGGGCGGGCAGCGCATGCCGAGACGATGCTCGCGGACTATGCCGGGCTCGCGCGTGGTTCGTTGCGGATCGTCGCCAGCCAGACGATCGCGAGCTATTGGTTGCCGGCAAAGCTCGCCGCCTTCCACGAACGCCACCCACAGATCGCGGTCGAGCTGGCGATCGACAACACCGAAGGCGCGGCAGCGCAGGTGTTGAGCGGCGCGGCGGAACTCGGCTTTGTCGAGGGCGAGGTGGACGAACCGGCGCTTGCCCACTGGAATGTCGGGCATGACCCAATGGTGCTGGTCGGCCGCGAGGAAGCCGAACGCATCGACGAGGCCTGGCTGCGCACTACACGCTGGATCGTCCGTGAGCAGGGATCGGGTACGCGCTCGACTTTCGAGGACGTGCTGCGAACGCGCGGGTTTGATCCGGCCCAGCTGACGATAGCGATGACGCTGCCGTCCAACGAGGCGGTGCGCACCGCCGTTGAGGCCGGTGCCGGCGTTGCCGTCTTGTCGCGATTGGTCGTCGCGCGCGCGCTCAAGGCTGGCGATCTCGTCGAGCTGCCGCTCGGGCTGCCCGACCGCGCCTTTCACGCGCTGCGCCACAAGGAACGCTATCGCACCCGCGCGGCCGACGCGCTGACGGATCTCATCAAGGAGCAGGTCGCATGACTGCCGACACGCACTCCGTTCTCAGCGGCCTCAAGCCGCTCAGCCGGCTCGATCACCCCCGCGAGATGATCCGCCAGTTCACGCCCAACTGGTTCGCCGCGACGATGGGCACGGGCATCCTTGCCCTCGCGCTGCCGCAGGTGCCCGGCATCGGGCCTTCGCTTAAACCTGTCGGCGAGGTGTTGTGGTTCTTCAATATCGCGCTCTTCGCGCTGTTCGCCGGCCTCTATGGCGCGCGCTGGGTGATGTTCGGGCACGAGGCGCGGCGCATCTTCGGGCACAACACCGTGTCGATGTTCATCGGGACCATTCCGATGGGGCTGGCGACGATCATCAACGGCTGTCTCGCCTTCGGCATCGCGCGGTTCGGAAATGGCATCGTGCCGGTCGCGCATATCCTGTGGTGGATCGACGTCGCCATGTCGCTCGCCTGCGGCGTGCTGATCCCCTACCTGATGTTTACCCGCCACGAGCACAGCCTGGACGGCATGACCGCCGTATGGCTGCTGCCGGTCGTCGCTGCCGAAGTGGCGGGCGCCAGCGGCGGGCTGCTCGCGCCGCATCTAACCGATCCCCACGCGCAGATAGTGACGCTCGCGACCTCCTATGTGCTGTGGGCCTATTCGGTGCCGGTCGCGTTTGGCATCCTCGCCATCCTCATCCTGCGCATGGCACTCCACAAGTTGCCGCATGAAAGCATGGCGGCATCTTCCTGGCTGGCGCTGGGGCCGATCGGCACGGGTGCTCTGGGCATGCTGGTGCTCGGCGCGGATGCGCCGGCGATCCTCACCGCGCACGGGCTAGCCGGCGTCGGCACCGTCGCGCAGGGGATCGGCGTTGTCGCCGGGCTCTGCCTTTGGGGTTTCGGCCTGTGGTGGCTGGCGCTCGCGACGCTTATCACCATCCGCTACTGGCGCGCGGGCGTGCCGTTCAACCTCGGCTGGTGGGGCTACACCTTCCCGCTCGGCGTCTACACCGTCGCCACCTTCCGCCTCGGCACGACGCTGAACCTTATGTTTTTCGGTATCGTCGGCACGGTGCTGACGGTTGCGCTCGCGGCGATGTGGCTGCTGGTCGGTGCCAAGACGCTAGCCGGTGCATGGCGGGGCAACCTGTTCGTCTCGCCCTGCATCGCCACCCCGAACTGATCCGCCATGATGATCGGATCAGTCGGTCCGATCACTTGCAGAATGCCCCTTCGATCCGCCAGCGTGACTGGCCACAGGAGAGCCTTGTCATGGACAATTTCGACGCCGGGCTGGCGAGTGAGACCAGCCGTCGCCGCTTCTTCAGCCATGCCGCGCTCGGCACCGCCGGCCTTGCCGCCGCGCCGGCACTGGCGCAGCAGCTCGTCGACCTGAAGCTGCCCGGCGGCAATGCCGAGCGGCCGATGACCAGCGCCTTTCCCGGCAAGGGCAGCATGATCCTCCAGCGCGTCCATCCACCCTTGCTGGAGACGCCGATGGAGGTCTTCGACAAGTCGGTGTTCACGCCCAACGACCAGTTCTTCGTCCGCTGGCACTGGGCCGACATACCGACCTCGATCGACGTCGAAAGTTTCCGCCTCAACGTCTTCGGCCACGTCAATCGGCCGCTGTCGATCAGCCTCGCTCAGCTGCTGCGCCTTCCACGGGTCGAGATGGCGGCGGTGAACCAGTGCTCGGGCAACAGCCGCGGGCTGTTCCAGCCGCGCGTCGCCGGCGCGCAATGGGGCAATGGCGCGATGGGCAACGCCAAGTGGCTCGGCGTTCGCCTGCGCGACGTGCTCGACCTCGCCGGGGTCAAGGCAGGCGCGGTGCAGGTGCGCTTCGGCGCTCTCGATCAGCCGGTCGTGGCGGGCGCTCCTGACTTCGAGAAGGCACTCGACATCGACCATGCCCGCGACGGCGAGGTCATGATCGCCTTCGGCATGAACGGCGAGCAACTGCCGCTCCTCAACGGCTTTCCCTGCCGGCTGATCGTGCCGGGCTGGTACTCGACCTATTGGGTCAAGATGCTGAACGCGATCGAGGTACTGCCCGGCCCTGACGACCAGTATTGGATGGCCAAGGCCTACAAGATCCCCGCGACACCCGGCGCGAATGTCGCGCCCGGTGCCAAGGACTTCCCGACCGTACCGATCAATCGCATGATCCCGCGTAGCTGGATGACCAGCCTGCCCGATGGTCAGGCGATCGCCTATGAAGCGTCGATCCCGGTCGGCGGCATCGCAATGGGCGGCGATTGCGGCGTCGCCAAGGTCGATGTGTCGTCGGACGGTGGCCGCACCTGGTACAGGACGACGCTCGGAGCGGACGAGGGCAGGTACAGCTTCCGGCGCTGGGACGGGCGGGTGCCGCTGAGACGCGGGCCTAACCCCATCATGGTGCGCTGCTGGAACACCAACGGTGTCGCTCAGCCGATGAAGCCGATCTGGAATCCCGGCGGGTTCATGCGCGGCAACATTGAAACCACCACCATCATCGCGGCCTGAGGAGCGAGCAAATCATGAAGACTCCGTCTCCCGGCATGATGGCTGCTGGCCTGATCGGCCTGACCGGCATCATCCTCGTCTCGATCGGCGCGCCGAGCAGCCGCAAGGCGCCCGTTCCGATCTCCGAGATGTCTGAGCCGGCACCGGCCGCCAGCGTGTCAGCGCGCGGCTTCTCGCTTGCCTCGACCAGCGTCGACCTGCCGGCCGACGACGCGACCTACCCCGACGGTCCGCACGCCGACGTCATCAATGCCAATTGCACCTCGTGCCACTCAGCCAGCATGGCGCTGACCCAGCCTGCGCTATCGGCGGATCAGTGGAAGGCGACCGTCACCAAGATGCGTGAGGTGTATAAGGCGCCAGTGGCCGAGAAGGACGTCGATGCGATCGTTGCTTATCTCACCGCTATGCCGAGCCAGAAGGTGGCACCCGCGACCGGCAAGGCGCAGGACCCGGACCCCAAAGTGGCTCCTGATGTCTCAGGTGGAACCGGCTAACCGATCTACTTCCATAATCCCGAAATACCATCCTTCCAAGAATGAGGGGATCATATCCGCTTGCCGAACCAATGAGGAGTCACGTCGGCTTCCATCAACTCATCGTCCGTATCAACATGGCCCTCAGGATCGAGGTGGATCAGCACCTCCGTTTTGGGGAAGGCTCGATGCAGCGCCCGTTCCATGGCCTCAACTAGGTCATGCGCGGCAGCAACCGTCAGGCTTGGGTCAACTTCCATGTGGAACTGCGCGAAATCACGGGTGCCGGCGTGACGAGTCCGGAAGTCATGAATGCCACGAAGCCCCGGCTGCTTTGCGGCAACCTCCAGAAAGGCCGTCCGCTGCTCCTCCGGCCACTCGCGGTCCATCAGCATGTCGATCGCCTGGCTGGACGCGCGGAAAGCGCCGAACGCTAGCCATAATCCGATACCGATGCCGAACACCGGATCGGCACCCTTTAGCCCGGCATATTGATCCAACACCAATGCGACGATCACGGCGCCGGATAGCGTTACGTCAGCCTGATAATGGACGTTGTCGGCAACGATCGCGACTGACCCCGTTTGCCGGATCACGCTACGTTGATAGGCGAGCAGCACGAGCGTCGCGCCGATCGTCACGACAGACACGAGGATACCGGTTTCGGCTTCCTGTGCCGGCTCCTGACCGCTGAAAGCCTGCACCGCTCGCCATAGGATCGCCATCGCGGATGCAGCGATGAGGGCAACTTGGAACAGCGCTGCCAGCGCCTCCGCTTTGCCGTGCCCGAAACGGTGCTCCTGGTCAGCCGGCTCAGCGGCAAGCTTGACCCCGTAGAGCGTCACCAGTGATGCCAGCAGATCGAGAGCGGTATCGGCGAGAGACCCCAGCATCGACACCGATCCCGTGCGCCAGGCAGCATAGGCTTTAAGTAGCAGCAGAAAGCTTGCCATGCTGACGCTGGCCAGCGCAGCGCGCGCGGCCAGCGGAATGATCGTCTTCTTCTCGTTCTGGGTCATAGGTGCATTCCCGCGCGCGCGATGCTCGCTCTTTCAGGGTCATTCTCGGCCGGGCGCCATCCGCCGAAGCGTGCGTAAAGCGTAGGTAGGACGAACAAGGTCAACAGAGTAGCCGAGATCAGGCCTCCGATCACCACAGTGGCGAGGGGCTTCTGCACTTCGGCCCCTGCGCCATGTCCCAGCGCCATCGGCACGAAGCCGAGACTGGCGACGAGCGCAGTCATCGCAACGGGGCGAAGCCGGAGCAGCGCCCCCTCGCGGGCGGCACGCGCCCGGTCCATCCCTGCCCGCATAAGGTCGTGGATAGAGGACACCATCACCAGCCCGTTGAGCACCGCTACGCCGGACAGTGCGATGAACCCTACCGCGGCCGAGATGGAGAATGGGAGGCCGCGGAGCAGGAGCGCGAGGATACCGCCGACCAACGCCAGCGGCACGCCGGTGAAGACCAGGGCCGCGTCGCGCACCGATCCGAGCGCACCGTAAAGCAGCAGCATGATGACGGCGAAGCATATCGGCACTACGATCGTCAGGCGTGCCCGGGCGCTGGCCAGGTTCTCGAACTGGCCGCCCCAGGTCAGATAGGTGCCGGCCGGCAACGCGACCTGTTGCGCTATCCTGGCCTGCGCCTCCTCGACAACGCCGGCAACGTCCCGGCCACGCACATTGGCCTGAACGACGACACGCCGTTTGCCGTTCTCACGGCTGATCTGGTTCGGCCCGTCGCCGAGACCGATGTCCGCAACGCTGGCGAGCGGCACGAACGATCCGCTCGCCGTTGGTACCGGAATCTGCCCAAGGGTCTGTAAATCGGCGCGTGCCGTCTCGCTGAGACGGATCACGACCGGGAAGCGGGCGTCGCCTTCGAAGATCACGCCAGCCTGCTTGCCACCTACGGTTGCCGCAACGACATCCTGGACGTCGCCGGCAGAAACACCGACCCGCGCCATCGCGTCCCGGTTGGGACGAATGTCGAGAAGCGGCAGTCCTTCGGTCTGCTCCACCCGGACATCCGCTGCACCAGGCACCTTGCGCATCACGTCCGCGATCTGGACCGCGGTCGCATTCATGCTGGCAAAGTCGTCGCCGAACACCTTGACCGCAATGTCGCCGCGCACACCGGCGACAAGTTCGTTGAACCGCATCTGGATCGGCTGCGTAATCTCGTAGCCGTTCCCCGGGATGGTCGAGACCTTTTTCTCGATGCGCTCGACCAGCTCCTCCTTGGGAAGGCTCGGATCGGGCCATTCTTCGCGAGGTTTCAGCATCACGAACGTGTCGGTCGCGTTGGGCGGCATCGGATCGCTGGCGATCTCGGACGTGCCCGTCCGCGAGAAGGCATATTGCACTTCGGGCTCACGACTGATCGTCTTCTCGACCGCGAACTGCATACGCTGGCTTTGCTCGACCGACGTGCCGGGCGGGCGCCAGGCTTGGACGAGGATGTCGCCCTCGTCGAGCTGCGGCAGGAATTCCTGACCCAGTGTCGTGAAGGCGAGCGCCGCCAGCACGACGCCGGCCAGCGCTCCGCCGATGGTGATGCTCGGACGCCGCATGGCGGCGTCGAGGCCGGGTTCGTAGCGACGCTTGAGCCAGACGACGATCCGGCTTTCCTTCTCTTCGACCTTGCCGGCGAGGAAAGCGGCGATGGCCGCCGGTACGAAGGTCAGGGACAGCACGAAGGCAAAGACGAGCGCGATGATGACGGTGAGCGCCATCGGCTCGAACATCTTGCACTCCACGCCGCTGAAGGTGAGCAGCGGTGCGTAGACGAGTATGATGATCGCCTGCCCATAGACCGATGGTCGGATCATCTCGCGGGCGGACGCCGCCACGATGGCGAGGCGTTCCTTTAGCGGTAGAATGCCCCCGGTTTCGTACTGGCGCGTGCCGAGGTGGCGAAGCGCGTTCTCGACGATGATGACAGCACCATCGACGATAAGACCGAAATCGAGCGCTCCGAGGCTCATCAGATTGGCCGAGACACCGGCACGCAGCATCCCCGTGGCGGTAAGCAGCATCGTGATCGGGATCACCATCGCGGCGATCAGCGCCGCCCGGAAATTGCCGAGCAGCACGAACAGCACCACGATGACCAGCACCGCGCCTTCGGCGAGGTTGCGGGCAACCGTCGCGATCGTGGAGTTCACGAGCTTGGTACGATCGAGGACCGGCTTGACCACGACATCGGTAGGCAGCGATCGGCCGATGGCCTGAAGCCGTTCACCGACGTCGGTCGCGACGGTGCGGCTGTTCTCGCCGATACGCATCACGGCTGTGCCAACGACGACCTCGTGACCGTTCTCGGATGCCGAGCCGGTGCGGATGCCCTGCCCGGCCTTCACGGTCGCCACCTGATTGAGCACGATCGGTACGCCCTCGCGGCTCGCGACGACGGTGCGTGACAGCTCATCAGCGGTGCGAACGCGCGCGTCCGAGCGGACGAACAGCCCTTCGCCGTTCCGATCGACCGTGCCTGCGCCAATGCTGGTGTTGCTGCGCTCGAGCGCGGTAGCGAGGTCCTGGACCGTCAGCCGCATCGATGCCAGGCGTTGGAGGTCGGGAATGACCAGATATTCGCGGTCGAACCCACCCAGCGAGTCCACGCCGGCGACACCTTCGGTCCCGCGGAGCTGCGGCGACACGATCCACTCCTGGACGGTGTGGAGGTAGGTCGCCTTGTCGCGTTCGCTGACGAGGTGTTCGCCTTCGGGGGTGATGTAACTGCCGTCGCGCTGGAGCCCGGGTTCGCCATCCCGATGCTTCACGCGGTTGAGTTCCTGAAACTCGACGGTCCACATGAAGATGTCGCCGAGGCCGGTCGCGATCGGCCCCATCTCGGGCATGACGCCCTGCGGTAGCCGTTCCTCGGCCATCCGCATCCGTTCGGCGACCTGTTGGCGAGCGAAGTAGATGTCGGTCGCGTCGGTGAAGACGGCCGTGATCTGGGCAAAGCCGTTGCGGTTGAGCGACCGGGTATAGGCAAGACCCGGAATACCCTTGAGCGAAGTTTCGATCGTGAACGAGACCTGCCGCTCGATCTGGTCGGGCGACAGCGAGGGTGCGAGGACGTTTACCTGCACCTGGTTGTTGGTGATGTCCGGGACGGCATCGATGGGGAGGCGCTGGAGGGCAAAGATGCCCGCGAGCGCGGCGACAAGGGTCAGCAGCAGGACTAGCCAGCGCCGCTCGACCGAGAAGGTGACAAGGCGGGAGATCATGGGCTCAGTCCATGTCCATCCCGCCACCCTTGCCGAGTTCGGCTTTCAGGGTGAACGAGTTCGTGGTGGCGATCCGCTCCTGGCCATTGAGGCCGGAGCTGATGATGACCTGATCGCCGTTCCGGCGACCGGCCGTGACCGGGGTGGCGTGGAAGCCGGTCGGGGTGCGGACGAAGACGACGGTGCGGTTCTCGATGCTTTGCACCGCGGTGGATGGGACCGAGACGCTACGATCGCCGCTGGCAGGCAGCATGAAGCTCGCCGTCACAGGCTCGCCCACCCGCCAGGTATTCCCCGCGTTGTCGAGCGTGGCGATGACAGGCACGAGGCGCGTGCTGTCATCTAGCGCCGGGGACACGAACGACACCCGTCCTTCCTGTCTACGACCTGCGGCGGTCACCTCAACCCGCGTACCCGGGCGGATGCGGCCTGCATCCGCGGGCGAGACCGAGGCGGTGATCGTCACCCGCGAGAGGTTCGCGACCCGGTAGAGTTCGGCGTTCGCATCGACGGTCTGGCCGAGAACGGCCGGACGCGCGATGACCTGACCTGAGATCGGCGAGCGCATGGCGATGCGGTTGAGGGCACCACCACCGCCCCCCGTGGCACCAAGCTGTTGCTGCGCGAGGCGCAGCGCGATCCCCGCCTCCGTCGCCGCGGTCCGCGCCGCCACCAGGTCCTGTTCGGGCGAGACACGCTCGGCAAACAGACGCTGTTCGCGCCGAAGGTTCGACTGCACCAATGCGGCGCGGGCGCGAGCGGCCTCGACTTCGGCCTTCAGAGAAGCGGCCTCGCGGCTCTCGATCACCGCCAGCGGGTCACCCTGCCGGACGGGCTGGCCAAGGTTGCGCGTGAGCGCGACCAAGCGACCGCCGATGGTCGCGGAGACGACTTGAACGCCTTGTGGATCGCCCTGGACGAGCGCGGGCAACTCGATGGCGCCGGCGACCCCGCCCACGGTCGGGCGGGCGACCTCAATGCCGGCATCGGCGATCTGCCGAGCCGTGAGCGTCACCGCATCCTTATCCGCCTTCTTCTCGGCCCCTTCACCCTTCTCCATGCCCTCCATACCGGCCATGTCGTCGGTCTTCTTCTCGGCCCCGCCGCACGCAACGAGCGCGAGCGGAAGCAAAGCGGACAGCATGGTCCGCGCGTGATTGGTCTTCATCGTGCGTCCTTCGCATCGGTAGGCGCCGGGGCGGCGAGCCGTTCCAGCCGGGCCTGTGCGTCATGATAGGCGGCCAGCGCGTCGATCGCGGCCGTACGGGTGTCAGCGAGCGTGCGCTCAGCCTCCAGGAGATCCAACTGTCCGAACTTGCCCTCACGGTAGCCGATCCGTGCGATCCGGGCGGCTTCCTGCGCTGCGGCAAGCGTCGGTCCGGTCGCGTTGCGGGCTGTCGTCGCTGCATTCGCAACGTCGCCCTGTGCCGAAGCGATGGCCTGTTCCGCATCGAGCAGCGCGAGGCGGCGCTGCGCGTCCGCCTGAGTTCGTTGGGCAGAAGCCAGATCGACGGCCGCGCGGCCATTGTTGAAGAGGGGCAGCGGCACGGACAGGCCAACCACGGCAGCCGTATCGTTGGTCATCGCAAGCCTGCGTGCGGACGCGCTGATCGTCACGTCCGGAACCCGCTGGCTTCGGGCAAGGCGGACCTGCGCCGTCGCCGTGGTGAGATCGGCCTGAACCGCCGCGGCCGTCAGCGTGCCTTCACTGCGCACCGGCAACCGTGGCCCTGCGCCTTCGATACGGGCGAACCAAGCTGTATCCAGCGAGCTGGCGCCGCGCCCGATCAGCCGGGCAAGATTGCCGAGCGCCACTTGGGCGGATCGCTCCGCGCGCTCGGCCGCCCCTTCCGCATTCAGCCGAGCTACGTCAGCGCGCTGCTCTTCGAGCGGTGAGGCGCGGCCGGCTGCAACGCGGACCCGCGCTGCACGCAGTACCTCGTTTGCGATCCCGACCTGTTCGCGGGCGGTGACTACCCTGCGTTGCGACGCCGCTGCATCGTTATAGGCCTGCGTGACCCGCAACCGGAGATCGGCCTGAATGATCGCCGCTTCGAGCGAAGCGCGGTCGAGTTGCGCATTGGCGACCGCGACGCGCGCCGACCGCTTGCCGCCGAGTTCGAGCGGCAAAGATACGCCGACCGTCGTTTCGGCCGAGCGCAGCCCCTTATAGATACCGGTGCCGGCGACGTTCTCGCTCATCGCGTCGAGCGACGGATTTGGCCGCAATCCGGCGATCGAGCGTTGCGCTTGCGCCGCCTGAATGCCCGATCGGGAGACCTCGACCGCCGGCGACACCGCGCCGGCCGCGGTAAGTGCTTCATCAAGGGTCAGCGGCGGTGCCGACGCCTCCGTGTCCTGTGCCTGTGCCGAGTTGCTCGACGCACAGGCTGTCGCGACCAGCACGGCCGCTATCATGCGCTTCATTTTAGATGCTCCTGACGAACCAGTCTCAGGCGCCGGAAGGCGCCCGATGCGTCGTCAGGCCTGTGGCGGTCGAAGCGCCGGGTCGCTCTGATGCGCAAGCCAGAGCGGAGCCTTGTGGCTCGCGAATTCGGCCCAATTGTCGATCAGGGCGACGTCGACACTATGCTCAGCCGGTGCAGCGACATGGTGGCCGTGACAGACGGTGTGATGATGAGGATAGCCCTTGTCCGCGTCCGCCGGCACCTCGTCGCAGTCGCCGGCCATGTGCATGATCGTGTTGACCTGAGAGGTCTCGATGCACCCGGCGCTTTCCGTAGCCTGCGCCATGCCCGCCCAGCCGGTCAGGACCAGCATCAGACAGGCGAGAAAGGGCAGCAGCTTGCGCATGAGCTTGCTCCTTATCATTCCATGAGCACTGCGTAACCCGCGATCATCGGACGCTACCGGGCTAGCGTTGCTTTCTACCTTCATGAGCGGCCACTCAATTCTGCCAACGCACCGCGGGTGATCTCCCAAGCGGAGTGCAGGAACAGGATCGCGATGACGCCGGCGACCGCGAGGTCGGGCCATGCCTTTTCGGTCCACGCCACCAGGCCGGCGGCAATGATGACGGCGATGTTGGCGAGCGCATCGTTCCGGCTGAACAGCCAGATAGCCCGTACATTGGCGTCGCCTTCACGAAACCGCGACAGGACGAGCGCCGCACTGACGTTGACGATAAGGGCGACGATCCCGATGCCGCCCATCAGATCGGCGTCGGGTGCCACGGCGTTCATCGCGCGCCAGATCGCAAAGCCGATGACACCCAGACCCAATGTTCCGAGGAACAAGCCTTGGGCGAGAGCGACCCTTGAGCGGGCTGCCGCAGTCCAGCGCAGCGCGATGAGGCCGAACAACGAGATGGTGCCGTCGCCGATGAAGTCGAGGGCATCGGCCTTGAGCGCCTGGCTGTCGGCGATGTACCCACCGACGATTTCGATCAGCCCGAAGCCGAGGTTCAGGAGGACCACGATCCATAGGGCACGCCGATAAGCAGGGTCGCGCTCCGCACGTTTCGTATCGCCCGTGCAGCCGCACGTGGAGGATTCGCTTGCGCTCATCCCGCTCCGTTACGATCTACAGTCACTGTAGGAGCAAGCGCAAAAATGCGAGGGTCGCAGGGTGCTGATGATTGGCGACATAGCGAAACGGACCGGGACAAAGGTCAACACGATCCGTTTCTACGAAGATATCGGCTTGATGCCGGAGGCTGCGCGAACGGCAGGCGGGCGCCGCACCTATGGTGATGCGGAGGTTCGCCAGCTCGCCTTTATCCGGCATGCCCGTGATCTGGGGTTCTCGACTGACGAAATTCGATCTTTGATCGCTTTGTCGGCCAACCCCGATCAGGATTGTAAGGAAGCAGGCTCGCTCGCTCGCCGGCACCTTGCGAGCGTGGAAGACCGCATTGCCCGCCTAATGGCGCTTAGGGACGCGTTGGCGGATGCGACACGGGATTGTGAAGGCGGCAGGATCGCCGATTGCCGGGTTATGGAAGCGATCACGTCGCCGCCCGATTTGGACCGCGGAAGGCGGGTCTAGGCTACATGTACGCAACTCCTGGCGAAGCCCGTCAGGACTGCGGCACTGTCGCGATGCTGGAGAGGTCCTTAGCGGTGTTGATCGGCACCCCGGCTTCCTTGCGCTCCGAATAGCGATTTACGAGTTGAGCAGTGTGCGGGCGCAGTAGCACCGTGAAGCGCACGAGTTCCTCCATCACGTCCACAATCCGGTCGTAATAGCTCGACGCCTTCATGCGCCCGGCGTCATCGAACTCGCTGAACGCCTTGGCGACGCTCGACTGGTTCGGGATCGTCACCATTCGCATCCAGCGACCCAGAACGCGCAGCGTGTTGACGCTGTTGAACGACTGCGATCCGGCCGACACCTGCATGACCGCCAGCGTGCGTCCCTGCGTCGGACGCATCCCGCCCATCGACAGTGGCAGATGGTCGATCTGCAGCTTCATGATGCCGGTGATCTGGCCGTGACGTTCCGGGCTGCACCACACCTGACCCTCCGACCATAAAGACAGCTCACGCAGCTCGTGGACGGCGGGATGATCGTCGCCGGCATGTTGGTCGGGCAGCGGCAGGGTCGATGGATCGAAGATGCGCGTCTCGCACCCGAAGAAGCGGAGCAGGCGCGCCGCTTCCTCGACACACAGCCGGGAGAAGGATCGTTCGCGCAGCGAACCATAGAGCAGAAGGATACGCGGCGCGGGATCGAGCGGGCCAAGCCCCAGCCCCAGTGCCGGCCGCTGGATGGCATAGGCGGGATCGAGTGCCGGCAGGGCATCGGGATCGGCGAGCGTGCGGAGCGGCATCAGAGGGCTTTCACGAGATAGGCGGCCGATGCGGGGCACAGCGCGATGAACTCGCGCGATGCGGCGATGGCCGGGGGAGCCGTGCCGCGATCGGCGTCGGCATAGTCGAGCGTCCGGAAGAATGGTGCGGCCGTGGTCGTCAGTAGATGGAGGTGCCGCACCCCGAGGTCGCGCGCCTGTCGTTCGAGGGTGGCGACCAATGCCCGCCCTAGGCCATGCCCCCGACGATTGGCGAGGACGACGATCGAGCGGAGCAGGCGGTCGGCCCCTTCCCCCTCCAAGCCGCCATAACCGACTAGGCTATCGGCCTCGAACCGGAAGAACAGGCGGCCGGGATCGGCGAGATCGGCGCTCGGAAGGCTGGCGGCATCGAGGAACCATGCCAGCCCGACCAGCTCGGCGGGTTCAAGCGCCGTGATGGTCAGTCCCGTCACCCGAGGCTGATCCGGATCGCGAGCGCCGCGAGCGTGACGAGCAGCACCGGCACGGTAAGCGTGACGCCCACCCGGAAGTAATAGCCCCATCCGATCCGAACGCCCTTCTGCCCGAGGACGTGGAGCCAGAGCAGCGTCGCGAGCGACCCGATCGGCGTCAGCTTGGGGCCGAGATCGCAGCCGATCACGTTGGCGTAGATCATCGCTTCCTTGATCGCGCCCGTGGCGTGGGTGGCGTCGATCGAGAGCGCGCCCACCAGCACGGTCGGCATGTTGTTCATCACCGACGACAGGACCGCCGCGATGACGCCCGTACCCAGCGCCGCACCCCATACGCCGCCTTGCGCGGTACGATCGAGCAGCGCCGCCAGATGGTCGGTCAGGCCGGCGTTCCGCAGGCCATAGACGACGAGATACATGCCGAGGGAGAATATCACGACCTGCCAGGGCGCGCCGCGCAGCACCTTGCCGGTCTGAATCACATGGCCCCGCCCCGCGATCACCAGCAGCAGGATCGCGCCGGCTGCGGCCACGGCGCTGACCGGCACGCCGAGCGGTTCGAGCAGGAAGAAGCCGGCGAGCAACAGCGCGAGAACGATCCATCCGGCGCGGAATGTCGCGGCATCGCGGATCGCCTCGCGCGGCGCGCGCAGAGCGCTCACGTCATAGTCTGCCGGTATGTCGCGCCGGAAGAACAGCAGCAGCGCACCCAGCGTCGCGGCGATCGACACGAGATCGACCAGCACCATGACGGCCGCGTATTCGCCGAACCCGATCCTGAAGAAATCGGCCGACACGATGTTAACGAGGTTCGACACGACCAGCGGCAGGCTGGCGGTGTCGGCGATGAACCCCGCCGCCATGACGAACGCCAGCGTCGCCTTGTCCTTGAACCCCAGCGCCCGCAGCATGGCGATGACGATCGGCGTCAGGATCAGCGCCGCGCCGTCATTGGCGAACAGCGCGGACACCGCCGCGCCGAGCAGCACGATAAGGACGAACAGCCGGCGACCATGTCCCCCGCCCCAGCGCGCGACGTGCAGCGCCGCCCATTCGAAGAACCCGGCTTCATCCAGCAGCAGGCTAATGACGATGATCGCAACGAACGCGGCAGTCGCGTTCCAGACGATGCCCCACACCACCGGCACGTCGGACAGCGTGACGACGCCCGCGAGCAGCGCCACGACGGCCCCGCCCATCGCGCTCCACCCGATGCCGAGGCCTTTGGGTTGCCAGATGACGAGCGTAATCGTCGCGACGAAGATCAGGACGGCAAGAAGCATCAGGCGACGCGCTGGCCCGAAGCATCAACCACCTGTTCGCCGTCTTCCTTCGCGAACGCGCCGAGCTGGCCGCTCGGCAGCAGATCGAGGACGGCTTCGGACGGGCGGCACAGCTTCACGCCGAGCGGCGAGACGACCAGCGGTCGGTTGATGAGGATGGGATGCGCCATCATCGCGTCCACCAACACGTCATCGGACAGCGACGTGTCGCCCAGGCCCAACTCCGCATAGGGCGTCCCCTTCTCGCGCAGCAGCTCGCGGGGCGTCATGCCGGCGCGATCGATCAACTCGACCAGCAGCCCGCGCGAGGGCGGAGTTTTCAGGTACTCGACCACATGCGGCTCAATGCCGGCATTACGGATCATGGCGAGGGTGTTGCGCGACGTGCCGCACTCAGGGTTGTGATAGATGACGATATCAACGGCCACGGGGCGTCCTTTCAGCAGCAGGGGGCGAGTTCGGCTATGAGCGGCGCGCACAGCTCCGCGTTGCCCGCGCAGCAATCCTTGACGAGGAACAGCGTCAGCGCGCGCAGGCCGTCTAGATCGGCGCGATAGATGATCGATCGGCTATGGCGCTCGGACCGGACCAAGCCAGCGCGAGCAAGAATGCCGAGATGCGCGGACATGGTGTTCTGCGGCACGTCGAGCTGTCGCGCGATATCGCCCGCGGCCATGCCGTGCGGTTCGTGCCGCACCAACAGGCGGAACACGTCGAGCCGCGTTCCTTGAGCGAGCGCGCCCAGGGCGGCAATGGCCGAATCAATATCCATATATCCAGCATAGCAGATATATTGAGGGGCACTACCTTGTGTGGTGGCCTGCACCTGCCAAAATGTCGTCCCCGGTACTTTGGGGCATCATCATCACTATAGCAGTTGTGCGATCTTGCCATTCTGCATAATATCAAGACGGCATTATTGAAGGTGTGCACACTTGCATATTATCACGCTTGCAGCGCAAAAGGGCGGCGTCGGGAAAACGACGCTGGCGGTAAATCTGGCGGTCGCCGCTGAAGCAGCCGGCATCAAGACGGCTCTCTTCGACCTTGACCCGCAGGAGAGCGCGACTGCCTGGAGTGAGCGACGGACGGCCGAACTGCCCCACGTTGAACCGATCAGTGCGAGACGCCTCGACCAAGCAATTGATGCGGCTGAGGCCAACGGCTTTGCCCTTACGATCATCGACACACCGCCAGCCGCGGGTGCGGAAGCCGCCGCAGCGGCGCAGCGTGCCGATTTGGTAATCATCCCTTGCCGTCCATCGTTGATCGATCTTGATGCGATAAAACGCACGGCGCAGCTGATCACAAGTACCGGGCGAACGGGCGTAGTAGTGCTCAATGCCGCTCCCCCCACCGCAACCACATTGCTGGACGATGCCAGAACGCTTGCTGAGGCGACCGGCTTGCGGGTGGCCCGTGCCGTATTGCGTGAGCGGAGCGCCTACCGAGCGGCATGGCCTTACGGCTTGGGTGTCATCGAGCATGAGCCAAAGAGCAAAGCGGCCTTGGAAATTGCAGCCTTGCAGAAACACATATTTGATGATGTGATGAATTGCACACCTGCAAATGTGAAGGCTTGATTATGGCAAAGCGGACTTCCTTGTTGGGGCCGGCGGTAGCGTCCCCCTCCCCTCGCGAACCCGAGCCGGATCATCAGCCGGCTCCGGCGAGTGCTGCGCGGTCGAGTGGCAAGCGGCCAGGTAAGTATCACCTTGGGGCATATTTCGATCCGGCCGATCCTACCGCGGAGGCGTTTCGCGTTTTGGCAGCGCGAACTCGGCGAAGTCACCAAGACCTCCTTGCCGAGGCAATCAGCGAGCTGGTGGCAAAGTATGATGCCGATAAGCAATTTGGCCGTGTGTGATAATGTGCACATCTGCAAATATGCAGAATGGCAGGATTGAAGTGGCATGACTAAGCGCCAGAATCCTAACCCTGAATTTGATCTGTTCATCCCTTTGATGGGCGACCTCCCGCTGAAAGATCAGCGGGAGACAATGGAGCGGCCGTTCTTCTCGCTCCAGAAGCGTAAGAGGGTGAAGCCGATCGAATATAGCAGCCCAGACGGCGAGACGTGGGTGAAAATCGAGGCGATTCCTGCCTATGGGATGGCGACGATCTGGGACGCCGATATCCTGATATGGGCGGCGTCCACGCTCAATCGGATGCGGGAACAGGGGGTCAACGACCTTCCCCGAACGCTTAAAACAACGTCCTATGACCTGTTGCGGGCTATCAAGCGCGACACCAGCGGCCGAGCCTATCAGGAGTTGCAGGCCGCACTCCAGCGGCTTCAGACGACTTCCATATCCACCTCGATCCGCGCTCCCAAGCGACGCACAAAGGCCGGTTTCAACTGGCTCGACAAATGGACGCTGGAGGTGGACCCTGAGACAGACCAGCCCCGGGGCATGACCATCACCCTGTCCGATTGGGTCTATGAGGGCATCATGGGAGAGAGATCGCTCCTCACCATGCACCAGGACTATTTCTTGCTGACCGGTGGGCTGGAACGCGCCTTGTATCGCATCGCACGCAAGCATGCCGGCAACCAGAAGGGCGGTTGGACGTGCCGGGTGGAGGTGCTGCGCGACAAGACCGGCAGCGACAGCAAGCCCAAGGAGTTCAATCGAATGCTCCGCAAGGTAGTGGAGGCCGACCAGCTCCCCGATTATGCGATGGAGCTGACGACGACGGCAGACGGTAGCCCTGCTGTGCTGTTTCGTCTTCGGGGGGAGGCCGAGGCGTTGGCGTTGACCGCCAGGTTGGAAGCGGAACAGGAACGACGGCATCGCTTCGACGCTGATCGCCGCCGCGCGACCGAGGTGGACGACCTCATGGATAGGCTCGCCGGCGGGCGCTGACTATCGTGGTTTCACACACCGTCGTGAGCAGGGCACGATCCGAACCGTCTCGAAGGGGAACGGTGGGAGTGCAGAACCGACAGTAATCGCAGTGCCAATAGCCAGTTGATCATCGTGGGATCACACACCCGAGCGTCGTGGGATCACACACCCTGCTATCGTGGGATCACACACCGAATCACGTGGGATCACACACCGGGCCTATCTGGAAAGCCGCAGAAGTCCTCACTTTTTTGGCTGATTTTTGAGCCTTAACCTTCTTAACGATTCCTATTTAACAGAATCATTTAACCGCAACGCACCCCTCAGCCGGCAGAAGAAGGACATGCGGAATTGGCCCTACAGGCCAATGCGCCTTCGTTTCGTGCCGGCTATCGCCGTCACAGAAGCGGCCTGACGGCCGCAGGCTTCCGGAAGAAGCCAGGCCGATCCGGCGGTGTGTACCTGTCGGCGTCACGCTCGTTGAAAGGGCAGGGTGGGGAGATGCCCCAAAGCCTGTCGTGGGTTTCGCCGGTGTGTACGATCACGCCGGATCGTAAAGGCCGGCAAACTCGCGTTCGGCATAGTAGCGGATCTTGCCGACCACGAGCGGGTGCTGGCCCTGCCGCAGCAGCAAGAGATCGTCGGCGTTCATCCGCATGATTTCATCGGGCGTCGCCAACCGGCGCGCGGCGACGTGGCCGCTGGCGCTTTCCGATCGGGTGCCGTCACTGAAGATGCTAGCCGGGTTGGACGTGCCGAAGGTCTGATATTCGATGGTGGTATCGCCGATCGTACGCGAGAGCATGTCGGCGGTGGCAAGATCGTTGACCCCGAACGTCTGAATCACGCCGGCATTGGACATGAACGTGCCGGCGCGCTCGCCATAGGTGGCCTTGAGTTGGTGCATGTCCTGGAGGATGGGCCAGAGCTGCATCCCGTAGCCTGCCATCAGCCCCATCGCCCGTTCCACCGGGTCGAGGCGGCCGAGCGCCGCGAACTCGTCAAGCAGGAACAGCACCGGCTTGTCCGGCCGGGCAGGGGAGCGGGCCATGTCGGTAACGGCTTGGCTCACCAGCAGCCGCAGCCAGCGCGCATAGGTATCGAGCCGATCGGGCGGCAGGCACAGGAACACGGTGCCCGGTCGCTCCTTTAGGTCCGCGAACCGGAAATCGGACGCCGACGTACTGTCCACGATGCGGGGACTGTCGAGAAAGTGGGTGTGACGCTGGGCGGACGACAGCACGCCGGCCGCCTCGCGATCGGACTTGCCGAGCTGGCGGTTGGCGGCGCGCGCGATGAGGCCGTGTGCGCTGGCGCTGGCCTGCATGTCGGCGAGCAGCGCGGCGAAGCTGGCGGGATCGCGGGTAAGCTTGTCGCGCACCGTCGCCAGCGTGGCGAGGGCAGGGGGCTCGTGAATGACGGTGTGCAGGATGATGCCGGCGATCAGCGCCTTGGCTTCCTCGTTCCAGTGCGCCTCGCCCGATTGTCCCGGCGCATCATGGACCAGCGCGTCGGCGATCGTCTGCGCATCTTCCGCAAGGTCCGGGCTGGCGGCGTCAAGCCACGCCAGGGGGTTGTAGCGGGCCGCAGGACGCCCGGAGACGCCGAAGGGGTCCAGGCACCACACATCGCCCTTCCTTGCGCGCGTACGGGCCGTGACGCGGGCATTCTCGCCCTTGGGGTCGATGCAGATCACCGAGCGGTCGAGCAGCAGCAGGTTGGGGATGATCGTGCCGACGCCCTTGCCTGAGCGGGTGGGTGCCATCGTCAGCAGATGCGCCGGGCCGTCATAGCGCAGCAGCTTGTTGTTACGGCCCGATCGGCCGATAACGAGATCGCCCGAGCCTTCCAGCTTCGCCAGGTCGCGACGATCGCCGAAGCGGGCCGAACCCATCAGCGTGTTGCGAGCCTGTCCACGGCGATTGAACTTCCAGATACCGAACAGCACCAGGCCGGTGAGCAGGAACGGCACGTCGGTGGCGATCTCGCCGACACCGAAGATGCCCTTGAGCCAGCTATTGCTCGCCATCAGGACGATGAAGCCGATCAGCAACGCCCAGAGCGGACCGACCCGCGCCGGCATCAGTGCGTCGCCATCGGGGTGATCGGCAACGAGCGATCGGCGTCGGGATGGTCGAGCAGCCGGAGCAGAATTTGCGAGACGAGGGGAGGGGGTACGCCCTCGTCCAGCATCATGGTGAAAAACGCATCGTCATTGGGCGACGGGATCATGTCTTCGATCACGAGATTGGCGCGGGAGTCCGCCATGTCCTCATGCCACATGGCGATCTCCGCCGGCGTGCCGCGCACGAACTCCATCGCGCGGACCTGGGCGCGGATCGCCTCGATATCGAAATCGCTCATGGCGTCTTCCCTTCGGATCGGAGCAAGGCTTGCGGATCGATCATGGCTTGCCTGGATGCCGCCCCGCCCGCTGGGGGAGGATCAGGATGAGCAGCACGATGGCGACAGCCAGGACGGTGGTGGCGACGGGGCGGCTGAACTCAAGCCCGCCCTTTGCGACCGGCTTGTCGAGAAAATCGCCGACCGTCGCACCCAACGGCCGCGTCAGGATGAAGGCCGCCCAGAACAGGATCACGCGCGAAACCTGCGTTCCAAAATAAAGCGCGGCGACAACGGCGAGCGCCCCGCCGAAGACCAGCGCAGCGCCGGAATAGCCGAGGCTGCCGTCAGCGACCCAATCGCCGAGCGCGGTGCCGAGGGTCTGTGACAGGGTGATGGTGATCCAGTAGAAGGTTTCCTCGCGCGGTCCGACGACGGTATCGACCGCGACGCTGCCCAGCGTCCGATACCAGGCGAAAAGTGAGGCGAGGACGCAGCCCAGCAGCAGCAGCGAGCCGCCCGGATAGCCGATACCGAGCGACCGGGTGGCGAAGTCGGCAAGCGTCGTGCCGGCTGTCGTGGAGGCGATGATCGTGGCCCAGTAGAGCCAGGGATTGAACCGTTGCGCCCTGATTTGCAGCCAGACCAATCCGACGAGCAGCAATCCGAAGATCGCCGTTCCGATGAGGTAACCGTTGAGGCCCGATTGACCGGCATCCGGCGTCGTCTCGCCGAGCCAGCTCATCGATACGGTGTCGCCGCCCGTTTCGCCGAGGGTCGTTGCCAGGATTTTGATGACCCAGAAGCCGAGCGTGACCGCCGGAACCTTGGTCACTGCGTCAGTCAGTTGCTCACGCGTCATAGAAGCTCATCCCGCAGCTCGTTGTCCGCATCCTGTTCGGCATCGAATGCCCGTTTTCCGCGTCGCTTCCACAGCGCCAGAACGTCGCCGGCATCATCGCCGCGACCACGCCCCGCGACTTCAAGCAGCGCGCCGTAGATCGTCGCTCGATCGTCGTCGGCGAGATCGACCAGACCGGCTTTCTGGACGAGGCCGCCCAGCTCGATCAGGTGGCGGGTGCGTTCGCGGCGTTGCACGACCCAACCCCTACTATCCGTTCGCCGCTGACCCGCTTCCGTCCGCAGCGTTGCGGCGCGGTTCAGTCGCATTGCCTGCTCCGTCGATTGCAGCAGCGCCGCCACCTTTGCGCCCGCGCCGTTGAAAGAAGGCCGCGCCCTTCGCGCGCCATGCCTCCTTCGCGCTGGCATCCTTCGATCCGATCGCGTCGAGCAGCACGCCTGCGAGTGTTTCAGCATCGAGCGCGTCGGCTCCGGTGGCGGTGACCAGCGTACCTAGCTGTTCCACCCGCTTTGCCTTCAGCGCTTTGGCCTTGTCGCCGAGCGCCTTCAGCTCCGCATCGTAATCGCGCACCTTACGCATCGCGATCATCCTCGTCGGGTTCATCCGGCGCGGCAGGAATATCCGACCACAGCAGCCCCGATGTTCCGTTTGCATCGACGCCGGGCGGAGCTTCCTCGTTCCACAGAACGCGCCAACCGTGGACCACGCCGTCGTCGCTAGCATTCTCGTCCAGATCGAAGGGATACTCATCGAGCGTGTCGATGCTGATCCCGAGCGCTTGGGCGACATACGCATCGCGACGCCGTTCCATAGCCTCCTCGTAAGCACGGCTCATCATGCTCTCCTTATTCAGGCAGTTTGGCAGAGCAGACGAGGAGCGCAAGCACAAAGCGGGGTAAGTCAGTCAGGAGATGCGCAGCAGATCGTGAGTGCGCGCTTATACGTCGTTGCCGACATGCGCTAAGAAGTGCATCATGGTGGTCGCGATGGCGATCTATCATTTCAGCGCCAAGGTCATCAGCCGTGCGAACGGCTCCAGCGCGGTCGCGTCCGCTGCGTATCGCTCCGCATCCGAGCTGCACGATGAGCGGCTGGGGCGTAACCACGACTTCTCGAACAAGGCCGGCGTCATCCACTCCGAGGTGATGTTGCCGCATGGTGCGCCGGAGCGTCTGAACGACCGCACCGTGCTGTGGAACGAGGTTGAGGTAGGCGAGAAGCGCAAGGACGCGCAGCTTGCCCGCGAGGTGGAGTTCTCGATTCCTCGCGAGATGAACGAGAAGCAGGGTGTTGCGCTGGCGCGCGATTTCGTCGCCGAGCAGTTCGTAAAGCGCGGGATGGTCGCGGACCTCAACGTGCACTGGGACAAGGCGAAGGACGGCAGCCCGAAGCCGCACGCGCACGTCATGCTGTCGATGCGCGATGTGGGGCCGGACGGGTTCGGGCAGAAGAACCGCGACTGGAACAGCGGGGAGCTGTTGCAGGGATGGCGTGAGGCGTGGGCGTGCCATGTGAACGAGCGGATGGCCGAGCTGGGGCTTGAAGGTCGGATCGATCATCGCAGCCATGCCGACCGGGGCATCGAGCTGGAGCCCCAGCACAAGATCGGCCCGGCGGGAATGCGCCGGCTGGAGCGCGGTGAGGATGCCGAGCGGGCGGACGATCACCGGCGGATCGCGCGCGAGAACGGTGAGAAGATAGCGGCCGATCCGCGCATCGCGCTGGACGGCATCACCCGGCAGCAATCCACCTTCACCACCCGCGACCTCGCCGCGTTCGCGTTCCGCCATTCGGATGGCAAGGATCAGTTCGACCAAGTAATGGCGGCGGTGCGCGCGAGCCCCGAGCTGGTAGCGCTTGGCAAGGACGGGCGAGACCAGGAGCGCTTCACTAGCCGCGATATGATCGCGACCGAGGCGCGGCTGGAGAAGGCCGGCGACGAGCTGGCCCGGCGCGACGATCATGGCGTATCCGACCGGCAGCGTACCGGCGCGCTGGAGGCGGCCGAGGGGCGGGGGCTTACGCTGTCCGGCGAGCAGCGCGACGCTTTCGACCATATCACCGGGCGCGACGGGCTGGCGTCCGTCGTCGGCTATGCCGGCACCGGCAAGTCGGCGATGCTGGGCGTCGCGCGCGAGGCATGGGAGCGGGAGGGCTACCAGGTGCGCGGGGCGGCGCTGTCCGGGATCGCGGCCGAGAATCTGGAGGCCGGATCGGGTATCCAGTCGCGCACCATCGCCAGCCTAGAGCATGGCTGGGCGCAGGGACGCGACCAGCTCGGGCCGAAGGACGTGCTGGTCGTGGACGAGGCCGGCATGATCGGCACCCGCCAGATGGAGCGGGTGCTGTCCCATGCCCGAGACGCCGGGGCCAAGGTGGTGCTGGTGGGCGATCCCGAGCAGTTGCAGGCGATCGAGGCGGGCGCGGCGTTCCGATCGATCGCCGAGCGGCATGGCGCAGCCGAGATCACCGAGATACGTCGGCAGCGCGAGGACTGGCAGAAGGACGCGACACGGGCATTCGCCACCGGCCGGACTGCCGAGGCGCTGGACGCCTATGCCGCGCATGGCATGGTCCATGCGGCCGACACGCGTGAGGCGGCACGGGCCGAGCTGGTGGACCGCTGGGACCGGGATCGTCAGGCCGAGCCGGACAAGACCCGCATCATGTTTACCCATACCAACGCCGAGGTGCGCGAACTCAATCAGGAGGCGCGCGAGCGGGTGCGGGCGAACGGTGAACTGGGCGAGGACCGAACCGTCTCGGCCGATCGGGGCGAGCGCGACTTCGCGGCAGGGGACCGGATCATGTTCCTGCGCAACGAGCGGTCGCTGGGGGTCAAGAACGGCACGCTGGGCACGCTGGAGCGGATCGAGGACGGGCGGATGGGCGTCCGGCTCGACGGGGGGCGCAGTGTCGCTTTCGACCTCAAGGATTATGCCGCGATCGATCACGGCTATGCGGCGACATTCGGCAAATCGCAGGGCGTGTCCGTCGATCGGGGGCATGTGCTGGCGACGCCGGGTATGGATCGGCACAGCAGCTATGTCGGGATGACGCGGCACCGCGATGACGTGCAGCTCCATTACGGTCGTGACGACTTTGCCGATCAGGGCCGGCTCGCGCGCGTGCTATCGCGCGACCGGTCGAAGGACATGGCAGGCGACTATGCGCCGGAGCGCAGTAGCCAAGACCATGCCCGCGCCTTTGCCGATCGGCGCGAGATCCGGTTCCCGGAACTCGCGCGCCAGATGGTCGAGAAGGTGCGCGACAAGGCACGGGGAATGTTCGCCGGGTTCAGGCCAAAGCCCGGCAGGGAGCAAGGGGGGCCGATTAACACCGGCGCCATGTCCGCCTCTGGCGACCGAAGCCGTGAAAGGGGGGCGATTAACACCGGCGACAGATCGGGGCTGGGCAATCGGAACCCTGAAAGGGGTGCGATTAACACCGCCGGCTCGTCGTCGCGTGAGATGCCGCCCGAACAGGCAATGGCGATCCGGCGCTATGCGCGCGCCGCTGCCGATATCCACCGGATGCGCGAGCAGGGTCTGCCGGTCTTGCCGCATCAGGAGAGTGCATTGCGACGAGCTGGTGAGGGAGTGGATGGCAGTGTTAATCGCCCCCATGCCTCGCATGACCTCGCATCAGCGCTGGCGCGTGATCCGAACCTGATCGAACAGGCGGCGAGCGGCAACATGGCCGGCGCGGCACGTGCGATGGCCGAGGAGCAGCGAGTCCGCCTTGATCCGGACGCGCGCGCAGATCGGTTTATCGAAGGCTGGCAGGCGATGCAGCGCCAGCGTGTCGAGCTGGAGCGCGCCGGCGACACCGACGGTGCGGAACGGTTGCAGGCGCACATGGGAAAGGCGGCAGGCGGGCTTGCCCGCGATCCGCAGCTTGAATCCGCGCTACGCCGTCGTGCGCCTGAACTGGAGATCAGGATCGAGCGCGAGCGGTCGATCGGCGACGCACTGGCGCGGTCGATCGAACCGGGCCGGGAGCGTGACAGGGGTATGAGCCGGTAGGGTTCGTGCTTTCGGGTAGGTTCGTGCTTTCGCGCGGGAAAGAGGGGCGACATGGACGAGGACGATCACGAACGGGATGCGGCAGCGGAGGCGTTCGAGGGCGTGCGCGGTGAGCTGGCGTTGCTCCGGCGCGCAATCGAAGGGATCGCTGCCCGTGAAGACCGGCCCGAACCGCCCGACTATAGCGAGACGCTGGGGCAGATCACCAAGCTGGCGACCGCCACCTATCAGCGCGCCGAAATCCTGAGGAAGGCGGCGGAGGAAGAGACGGTCGCGCGCCAGGTCGCGGCCCGGATTACCGGGGCCGTCGCCGAGGACCGGCAGGCGGTGAAGACCGCGGTTGGCGAGCTGCGCGACGCGACGCGCGCCTTGCAGGGCGTCACCGTGTCAGCACGCCACGGTGACGAGCAAAACCGCTGGCTAGCGTGGACGGCGATCGGCGGGATCGTCGTCGGCATGATCGCGTGGGCGGTGTTCGCCGGCATCGTCGCGCGTGCTGTCCCGACGAGCTGGCAATGGCCGGAGAAGATGGCGGCGCGTACGCTCGCCATGCCGATGTGGGAAGGCGGACAGCGCATGATGCGGACCGCTGCGCCCGAGGCGTTCGCCAACGTCGCCGCGGCCGACCGGATCGTCACCGCTAATCGCGACGCGGTGGAGGCGTGTCGGAAGCGGGCGGACAAGGCGCGTGGGACCGTACGCTGCACCATCACGGTGCGTTAAACCGGATAGTTGCTCAACGTTGATTTATAGCGGTCAGCTGGAAGAGCGATGTGCTCTTCCAGCTTCCAAACGCTTAACCGTGGGTTATCTGAAACGCGACGCCTAGCAGCGTAGCGATGCAGCTAATCACGGTAGCAGCAAAAAGGATCTTTTCCTTCATTCCACCGGCCCTAATTGGGCGCGCAGCTATCGTGGAGATACACTTCTCCCGTAAGGTCTGGCGCGCCTATGAGTTACAGCCCGTTCACCGGGCAAGGCGATTACCTAAGACCTTACGGATAAGTGGTGGGTCTGAAGGCGACCCATCGATCCGTAAGAGCCCCCTATCGCTTCGAGAGCAATAAGGGCGAAGCATTATATAATTCGTAACGAACGCGTTTTCAACGTTGATCCGAATCGGAATTCGTGACCCGCGAGGGCTGGCTCGCATGCTATGGCAAGCGAGTTAGCCGACAGTGAGCTGGACCAGGCCGGTGCGCGAGATAGAAGATTTCACCGACGACCGATTGAAGGCTTGGTGCATCCACTGTGGCGACATGATTGCCGATGTCGAAAGTAATCGTGACCATGTCCCAACCAAATCGTTTCTTACCAAAGCGCTTCGCGAGCGTGGTGCTAAATATGATCGAGGCGGGGGCGACGAACTTAGCTATCTGCCGCAGGTTGTCGTCTGTCAAAAATGTAACTCCGGTTTCTCTCCGGATGAGAACTACCTCCTTTGCGTTCTCCACGCGGTTATGGCAGGCAGTCTCTATCCCGATCCAGCTAAGCATCCCGAAGCTGCGAGCATCCTACGAAGCAACCGGAACGTAGTCCGCTCCCTAAAAAAAGGGCAAGACGGACAACCAACTCTGTTCGATAACTTGCAACCATTCACGCTTTTTCCAGACCCTGAAAGGGTTCGGCGTGTGATCGTTAAGAATGCGCGAGGACATGTCTATCACGAACTCGGGGAACCCCTGCTTGAAGCGCCTGAACACGTTGCGTTCGTGCCGCTGGAGCGGCTGAGCGCTGATCAACACGATGCCTTCGAGTCCACGAGCGTGGGCGCGGACCTTGCCGTTTGGCCGGAAGTCGGCAGCCGTATGACCGTCAATCTACTCGATGTCGAAGCCATGGTCGGAGGTTGGATCACGGTCGAGCCAGGGCGCTATCGTTATTCTATCGATTGGTCCGGTACCGTGACGGTGAAGACCGTTATATGGGAATACCTCGCCACGGAGGCACGGTGGAAGTGATAAGGCATACTGCCAGGTACTGAGCCGACGGAGCACAGCGAATCCCGGCCTTTTTCGCATCCAGCGATGACGCACCGGCCTTGCTACGCCAGGGTTCGCGGTTGATCGTTCGATTGGCGATCGCCAATCGTTGAGGGAGGCGCTATAGCTATCGATCAAAGGGAAGGGCGCGACGTAGGATGAAGCTGGTCGAACTGTTTTGTGGGTGTGGCGGATTCTCACGGGGTGCCCATGATGCCGGTTTTGAAGTCGCTGCCGCATACGATATCGATCCGATCCTCACGTCGTCGTACCAGATCAACTTTCCCAATACCGTTCTTCATCATCGCGATGTGGCGGAACTGACCGGCGCACAGGTGAGGCAAGATGTCGGAGGGGAAGTTTTCGGAATTTTTGGTGGCCCCCCCTGTCAGGGGTTCAGCGAAATCGGCAAGCGCGATCCCAACGATCCGCGGAGGGCTCTTTTAGGCCACTTCTTCCGGATTGTCGCGGAAGTCAGGCCCGTGTTCTTTGTCATGGAGAACGTCAGAGGGCTTGCCTACCCATCTGCGAAGGCAGCTTTAGATGCCGCGCTTGCGATCGTTCAGGACGACTACGATCTACTAGGCCCCAAGATATGGGATGCCTCCACGTTCGGAGCGGCGACCAAGCGCAGCCGAATGTTCGTCATCGGCGTGCGCAAGGATAGGTGCGCACCTATCCAAGAAGAGCACCTGAAAGCTTTGGAACGCCCGGCGGCCACGGTTGCCGACGCCTTGGGCGATCTGATGGGTGCTACGCCTATCGCATCTCCGGCGGCTATGCCAGATTTCGACCTATGGCGGATCGATGCGTCGCTACCCGTGTCCAGGTATGCGGCCGCTCTCCGTGGCGACGATCTATCCTTCACGGGGCATCGAACGACGGAGCACACACCCAAAGTGGTCGAGCGGTTCGCGGCGGTACTGCCGGGCGGATACGACAAGGTAGGTCGTCACCCGCGGCTTGATCCGGCCGGACAGTGTCCGACCCTGCGGGCTGGAACCGGGGCCGAGTTGGGCTCGTTCCAATCGGTTCGTCCCATCCACCCGACCGAACACCGGGTCATCACCGTCCGTGAGGCCGCCAGGCTACAAGGCTTTCCGGATAACCATGTCTTTCATCCGACCGTATGGCACAGCTTCAGGATGATCGGGAACAGCGTCTCCCCCGTCATCGCCAAAGCAGTATTTGTTGCTATCAGAGATCGCCTCAAAGCAAAAAAACTTCGCCGGGCGACGTTGCACTTGGTTTCCTCGCAGAAGCGTGGCCGCTTGGCTGATCTGCGCGCATCGCGTCGCGGTTCGATGAGACGGAGAAGCGTCGCTGGTAGATAGGCTGACGCCGGAACGCCGCTCGTGGCTCATGTCCCGGGTCCGGGCAAAAGACACGACGCCCGAGCTGCGTGTCCGCAAGGCCGCTCACGCATTGGGGCTAAGGTTCAGACTTCACAGGAAGGACCTCCCGGGTTCGCCCGATCTCGTTTTTCCGCGGCATCGGACGGCCATCTTCGTCCACGGTTGCTTCTGGCATCGGCATACCGGATGCAGCAAAGCATCCATGCCCAAGACCAGGGCGGACTTTTGGCAAACCAAGTTCGATGCGAATGTCGAGCGGGATGCGCGTGCGATCGAGAGTCTGGAGCGGCTGGGCTGGCGCGTCGCGATCATCTGGGAATGCGAGGTGAAGACGCCTCAAACCGCAATGGATAGGGTATCGCTTATTTTCCCATCCTAGGCATAGAAACGAGTGGACTTTTTACCCGCTAGGCGAAACGTTCGCGCTGCGGCCAAACGGGGGAGGACGATGGCAGGAGCGTTGCCGGACGACACGATCGATGCGGAACCGACGAAGACGTTCTTCATCGATATGTTCACGCGGGACATTCCCCTGGATCAAGCCATTCTCGACCTCGTCGATAATTCGGTGGATGGTGCCAAGGCATTGATCGCGGAGAATGGAGGCAACTACGATCAGCGATGGATAAAGCTGAAGTTCGACAAGGACAGCTTCACGATCATCGATAATTGCGGCGGTTTCGGTCGCAAAGCGGCCCGGGAATACGCCTTCAAGTTCGGGAGGCCCGGTGGAACGGCGCGCACGCCGCACTCGATCGGTCAGTTCGGCGTCGGCATGAAGCGCGCACTGTTCAAGTTTGGCCGTCATTTCGTGGTCAGTTCGGCGACATCGTCCGAGTCATGGAACGTCGAGGTGCCGGTGGACACATGGGAGGTCGAACCCGGCTGGACCTTCCCTATGACCGATCTACCGGCGGACGCGGAAGTTTCCGAAGCCAGCCCAGGAACTCAGATCGTCGTGACGCAGCTCCGGCCCGAGGTAGCCAGTCGTTTCAATCAGGGGAGTTTCCAGAACACCATCTTCGACCTCATCAAATCGAAACACCGGCAGTTCATCGCCGATGGTCTTACGATTTCGGTGAACGACAGACACGTCGATGCGACATCACTGCTGCTGTTGGTGAACGATGGGCTGCGGCCAGGCATCGACAATCTCAGATGGCAGGAGCCGGGACGCGATCCGATCACCGCTCGCATCATCGTCGCCATAGCGCCATCGTCACCCAGGCAAGCCGGTTGGTACGTCGTCTGCAATGGACGAGTGATCTTGGAAGCGGATCGTACGCCCGTTACTGGCTGGGGCATGATGGAAGAGGCCAATAGCCGAATACTAGTCCCCAGCTTTCACAATCAGTTCGCACGCTTTCGGGGGTTAGTTTTTTTCGATTCCCAGGATTCGTCCCAGGTACCTTGGAACACGACGAAGACCAGCGTCGATCAGGATAATCGTTACTGGCGGGAGACGTTCGATCGCATGGTCGAGATGATGCGTCCCGCGATCGACTTCCTAAACGAGCTGGACGCGGATATCGACGAACATACCCGACAGGAGAGCCCGCTAAATCAGTATGTGACGAAGTCGAACACCATATCGCCTGATACCCTAAAGGCTACGGCTGCTTTCCAAGCACCGACACGAGAACGTTTCGTCAAAGGCCCAAAGATGGTGACGATCCAGTATTCCCGTCCGGTCGATGATGTGGCGATCCTTCAGGACGCGCTCAGCGTCCACTCCGCCAAAGCTGTGGGCGAAGCGACGTTCGACGCGGCTCTTCGCAGGCAGAAGCGCTGATGGTCGATAGCTTCCGGCGCATCGACTACTCTCTCCGTCCGGCCAAGCACGCCGAGCGTAGAATGCTTTGCGACGTGTTCCGTCGCCTCTCTCACTTTCAACCGGTCGAGACTTACCGCTACGTCGGTTTTGGGTCCGTCTGGTTCTCGGATTTCGTGCTCTTCCATCGGGCGTTAGGCGTCCGGGACATGCTGTCGATCGAGCAGGCAGTCCAATCCCGACCACGCTTCGAGGCCAATAAGCCGTTCGCGATCGACATAGACTTTCGGTCGTCCAGCTTGGTGCTGCCCGAACTCGATTATGATCGGCGCCAGTTCATATGGTTGGACTACGACGATCCAATTACCCTCGATATGGTCAACGATGTTGCGGCGATTGCACGCCGGGCATCATCCGGCACCGTCTTGGTGGTGTCCGTTCAATGCGTTCGGCCGCCGGATGTCTCGGAAGCCGAACGCGAACTGACGAGCGATCCCAACGCGCCGAGCGCGACCGAACGGTTCGCTACGAGGATGAACGCTGATCACGTCGCTAGGGTCGGAAGCGATCTGGAACGCGACCAACTTTCCAATTGGGCGTTCGGTGAGCTTAGCCGATCCATATTTTACGCGGAGGTCGATCGCATCCTAGAAAATCGGCGCCTCGCGACCCCCGACCGAGCGGTGTCCTATCGGCGTATCTGCGACTTCGAATACGAAGACGGCGCCAAGATGACGACGATGGCGCTGATCTTCCATAACGAAGACGACACCGCCAAGGTCGAAGCATGTCATTTCGACAATCTGGAATTTTTGGACCCGGACGGGGAAGCGGTGTTCATACCCACGCCTAAGCTGACCCCACGCGAATTCCGGCACCTTGAAAGTCAACTTCCTCTGCCCGCCGGCGTACAGCTCAATATAGGGCATATACCGCTTGGCGAAACGCGGCGGTTCGCGGACCTATATAGATACTTCCCCAATTTTGTCGCAGCCGAAGCGTTGGGTTAGGTGCGGTCGCGGAGCGGCGATCCGATCAGGCCAGCGAGGCTTGGAGGCGATCCACCAGATCGTCGAAAGCAGCAACGGCGGCCGGTTTGCCCTCCGCGATGTTGGCGAGATTGTAGGCCGCACGTAGAAGCCCGCTAGATGAGAACGCCCGCAGGCCGGTATGCCGCGTGCCGCCACGGGTATGGCCCTCGATCATCTCCGAAGTGATGATCGTTCCGAAGAACACCCGCGGCGCTTGGGAGTTTTCGGAGGTCCAGGTCTGCAAGTGCCCGTTGATCTGTGGCATCCAGCTTTCCCAGACGTTGGACAGGTCCGATCGGCCCTTCACCTCTCCCACCAATGTGACGACGCTGTCCAGCATCACCTTGATGTCGGGCCGATTGCCTCCCGCTATGAACTCGCACACCAGCCGACCGCCGAACCGCAGGCGCTTGCGTGCCATCAGATCGACCCCTGGTTCCCAATCCTCCCAAACGTCGTCGGCTCCTTGGGTCTCTATCGGTACGCCGCGTGCCGAGAATGCCGCGGTCAGCAGCGACTTGAGGATCAGAACGGCATCGTCGCCGGCGAGATTCCGGACCTGTCCGTCGATGCGCGCGCCGGTCAGGACGAGTACGGTGCAGAGCGCCAGATCGGTCGAGCGCGATGCCGTGGGGTAGAGTTCGAGCAGGATATCGTTGATCCATGCCGAAAATTTAGCGAGCCGATCCGCCGTGATGCTTCGGCCCTTGGCTCGGCTTTCGGCTACAGATTGGGGCGAGCGCGTGAGGCCCGCAGCCTCCCAGCCGGGCTTGATCTTCCCGATCATCTTGGCCGTGAGACCCGCGAGATCGAGATACCAACGTGCGGCAAGCGGTTCTGCCGCCAGTATCTCCGGCGTGCAGGAGAACAATGCATCTTGCGCTTCAAGCCGGCGGGCGAGCGCGAGCACCGTTCCGGGGAGTTGGGCCGCGGCGGCAAGCTTCCGGTCCCGTGCGGCGATCTGTGCCGTGGCGACGGCATCGCCGCCCACCAGCGCCTTCCAATCTATCGGGGCAAGTTGCGGATAGATCACCCGCGATCGTCCGGCTTGGTCCGCTCGACGGCGTGGAGCAGCACTTGTCGCGCCCAGGTGGACGTATCCAGATGGCTGGCCGCAGCGGCCTCGTCCATGCGCCGCTTATCGTCGGGCGTAACCCGGATTTGCAGGAAATCCGTTTTCGGAGCGCGGCGGCCGTGTTGCATTGTGAAGCGATCTAAACGAGAACAGAGGGCAATGCTGTCTCACACTGTCACACGATATGGGAAGGAAGGCGGCCGGTGAAACTCACGGTCGTCGACCTGTTCTCCGGCGCAGGAGGAATGAGCACCGGTTTCCACCGGCATGGCGCGTTCGAAATCGTCGGAGCCGTTGATCTGGAGAAGGGCAAGCCGGGTAACGGCGTCAGCGCCGGCTCGTCCACGATGTGCAATCCGACCTACCGCCGCAACATCGGCGTCGAGCCTTGGAATCAGGATATCGGGCGTCTTGAGCCTAAAGCGCTCATGCGTCGGCTGGGCCTTCGCCGCGGTGGCCTCGACGTTCTGATATCGTGTGCGCCCTGCACGGGCTTCTCCCAGAAGAATGCCGCGAACCACATCACCGACGATCCGCGCAACAACCTGGTCGGACGGACGGGCGACTTCGTCGAAGCGATGCTGCCGCGCTATCTGGTCATGGAGAACGTCAAGGAACTGGTGACGGGCGTGCAACGCCACCATTACGAGGCGCTCCATGCCCGCCTAACCGGGCTCGGCTACGACGTGCAAGCCAGTGTGCATGATCTATCGACACTAGGGCTGCCTCAACGGCGAACTCGAGCCCTGCTCATCGCCGTTCGAAACGGTCGATCAGCGCCGCTACCGCATCTTACGGGCGCGATCCGCACCGTTCGGGATGCTATCGGGCACCTTCCGCCCGTCGAGGCAGGGATAGTGCACGAAAGCGATCCGATGCACGTTGCGCCCCGGCTTACGGCCCGGGTGCTGGAGCGGATAAGAGCCATTCCGCAAAACGGCGGATCGTGGGCCGACGTCATGGGCGATCCCAAGCGCAGTGCCGCCCAGAAACGCGAACTTCTGACGCCTTCCATGTTCCGGGCGCGGCCTGGGTCGTTCCCCGACGTGTACGGCCGGCTTTGGTGGGATAGACCTTCGATTACGATCACCCGGGAATGCGCGCACGTCGGCAACGGCCGATACGTTCATCCGGAGCAGGACCGCCTTCTCACCGTGCGTGAGATGGCGCTGTTGCAGGGATTTCCGCCGGACTACGTGTTCGAGGGGCCGTTGACGGCGCGCTACAATCAGATTGGAGACGCGGTTCCCCCGATGATTTCGGCCCAGATTGCAGCACATGTAGCTCAGTTGGCGGAAGCGAGTGTTCCGAAGCGTCGGTCGAAGCAGATCGCGGCAGTCGGGTAGCAGGCTTACGTTGGTATAGCCTGCTCGCGAATGCGGCCGGCTATCTCGTCCCCTTCCGCGACTAGCTCAAGAACCTTCATCCGGATGGCGTCGAGCTTTTCGTGATCGTCGGTAATAGAGGATATAGCCTCTACCCGTTCGTAAGTAGCCAGATAGCGGCCTATAGTCGCAAATCGGGTTGCGTGTTCCGCCTCGGTAAGCGGTAAGGATTCCAAGTAGGATTCCCACGATTTATTACCCTTCCGCGAGTTGCACAGTTTACAGCACGGAAGGAGATTGCCAAGCCGATGTCCGTGCCCGCTGAAACGGCTGTTTCGGACCGTAGCGAAGACATGGTCCCAAGTTTCGGCAACATCGCCACAGTAGGCGCAAATAAGATCGCCATCAGGATCGTTACCCAGGAGCGTAACGGCAGCTCGCACCTTTTCCTCGTCGTAGATGTCGTGAGGAGCCACAGCGGCAGCGAACATATGGTTGATGGTAGTGCGACGGCTTGCCATCATCCGATACGGCTTCAGGTGCGTGGTTATGCTCTTAGCTCGCATATCTGTCTTACGATCGCTCGTTAGCCGGAAATTGTCGGTAGAACGTAGAAAGGCCGACACCAAGCAGCTTTGCTACTCTCGCCGGCTTGTCCCCCGCGGCGAGCAGCTTACGTGCCGTGTCAATCCGGTCGGGAGTCATCACCAGCTTGCGCCCTCCCCCCGTGCTGCCCTTCTCGCGTGCTGCCGCCAGCCCGGCGATCGTCCTTTCCTTCACCAGTTCGCGTTCCATCTCCGCGACCGAGGCAAGGATGTGGAACAGCAGCCGGCCCGATGCCGTCGACGTGTCGAACCCGTCCGTCAGCGATCGAAAGTCGATCCCCCGCTCCGACAGGTCTGCGGCCAGCGCGATCAGGCCCTGGATCGAGCGGCCGAGCCGATCGAGCTTCCAGATCACCAGCGTGTCGCCAGCGCGTGCGAAGCCCAGCGCCTCGACCAGTCCCGGCCGGTCGATTTTCGCGCCACTCGCCTTGTCGGTGAACACCTTCTCGCACCCGGCCTTCGCCAGCGCATCCAGTTGCAGCGTCAAATCCTGATCGGTCGTCGAGACACGCGCATAGCCGATCAGCATCTTTCCCGTTTCCCCGTCGAAATCGGCAGTTTCGGGAATTCTAAATCGGGAACAGGTTTCGGGAAAGCGAAACCCGCAGGCGTCCGTCAGCGCGATCGGCGCAGCGGGATTCCCTCCACTGGTTCCTTTACGGGAACGCCGATCAGGCTCTGGTTAGCTCAGTTTTGCGCGTGATAGTCCAATGCTCCAGTCGTTTGTAGACGATCACCTTGTCGCCGATCAGATCTCCATGCCGGCGACAGAAGAG
>Ga0325401_1000222_pt1 | contig 37611 bp, 37 predicted proteins | sample PopdelMetagenome_FD_205666 | JGI IMG/M metagenome (GOLD analysis project Ga0325401, IMG submission 205666) | Populus deltoides microbial communities from Bellville, Georgia, United States - Xylem-PdKOR-R2 | ecosystem: Host-associated > Plants > Phyllosphere > Stem > Wood/Secondary xylem | place...
AGCCGGGCGGGATGCCGGCGGCGGTGAGGATGTCGCGGGGGATGGTGGTGCGACGTAACCGGTCGACCTGGAGGGAGCCACGCGCCAACTCAGTCATATGTGGATGGTAGGCCCAGGTGTGGATGAGGGCTAGCGCTATGGATGACGGGTCCGGCGCGGAGAGGCCACCCCATGCCGTGCTACATAGGGCGGGATAATGACACGAATCCCGCCCTATAGCGGCAGCTGCGCCCGCGCGGTCGGAGGGGCGGCCTACCGTCAGGTGGTGGCCTCCCCCCTCCACACCGACAGCTACAGCTGCTCCATCGGCAGCGCCGACCCGGCCGGCCCCGGCGATGCTGTCGACATTGGCAATCTTGTGGACCTGGACGATGGCGATCTCAACTTCGCCATACCTCACGACGTCGACGTCGACCCCGCCGGTGATCACGACCGCCGTGGTGGCGACCTCGACGACGAGGTCTTCGATGAAGCGGCGAGCGGAGGGCAGCTGCGGCTCGCCTCGCTCGGGGTGCTGCCGGAGCTGGCGGGGCTGCCCGAGCGGGAGGCCGCCTATGCCCGCGCCGCCCGCGCGGAGAACACCCTGCGCGGGTACCGCTCGGACTGGTCCGACTTCACCACCTGGTGCCGCGCCCACGACGCCGACCCGATGCCCGCGACGCCGGCGGCACTGACCGGCTACCTGGTGGCCCTGGCGCAGGCCGGCGCGAAGGTCGGGACGCTGTCCCGGCGCCTGTCCTCGATCAAGTTCGCCCACGCCAGCGCCGGGCATCCCGACCCCGCCACCCACCCCCGCGTCATGGCCGTGTGGGAGGGCATCCGCCGCGTCCACGGCGCTCCGCCGGAGCAGGCGGCCCCGCTGATGCCGCCGCTGCTGTTTGACGTGCTGGCTGCCTGCCCGACGACGCGCACCTGGCCGGCCACCACCGCGACAGGACAACGTCGCAGGTCAGCGCCGCGGGCTGCCCGACCACCAGAGCCGGACCTGACCGGGGCGCGCGACCGCGCCCTGCTGCTGGTCGGCTTCGTGGGCGCCCTGCGGCGCAGCGAGCTCGCAGCGCTCGACATGGCCGATGTCGCCGAGCACCCCAACGGCCTGGTGCTGTCCCTGCCCCGGTCCAAGACCAACCAGACCGGCGAGCACGCCGAGCTCGTCGTCCTGCCGCGGGCCGGCAACCCCGACCGGTGCCCGGTCGTGGCCTTGCAGCGCTGGCTGGAGCTTGCCGGCATCACCGAGGGCCCGGTGTTCCGCGGCGTGACCAAGGCCAACCGCGCCGGTCAGCGGCGCCTGCATCCAGAATCGGTGACCACCCTGGTCAAGGGCGCCCTGGCGCGCACCGGCGCCCCGACCACCGGGTACAGCGGGCACTCCCTGCGGGCGGGGTTTGTCACCTACGCCCACCTGCGGGGCTCGAGTGACCGGGCGATCGCCCACCAGACCCGGCACCGCTCGATGGCCTCCCTGGGCGGGTACGTGAGGGTCTCCCATGCCTGGACCGACAACGCGGCAACGGCTCTGGGCTTGTAAGGGCCCCGCGTACTCGCACCCACGGGATGTCAGAAGCGGCCGCTACCTTCGGGAGGGCTCGTCTGTGACTCGAGATCTTGCCGCCCACGGCCCACGGAGTGTCCATGCCGCACATCGAGCACGCCAATGTTTCCTCATTCTTGGTTGACCGCGTGAACCTGCCCTCTGAGGAAGCCAAGAAGCACCGTAAGCAGGTCAACGGACTTCGTGACCGCCTGGCAGACAAAATCGCTGCTGATGCGGATTACGGTCTCGTCAAGAGCCTGCACGCCGGAAGTGTGGCGAAGCGGACGGCGCTGAAGACCGTCAACGACCTAGACCTCGCAGTTTATGTCAAGAAGGCCGAGGCGCCCTCAGAGGACGCCAAGCTCGTGACATGGCTCGCTGACAGGCTTTTCGAGGCAACCTCCAACATGGATCGAAGCCAGTTCGAGGAGCAGGACCACTGCGTGACCGTCAACTACAAGGGATCTGGACTCAGCGTTGATGTCGTTCCAGTGCTGTATGAAGGCGACGCAGATGATGTCGGGTATCTGATCAAGAAAAATTCTGGTGTCAGGCTAAAGACCAGTATTCCACTTCACCTCGAATTCATAGCCTCAAGACGACAGACCCACGGCTTGGCCTTCCTGGAGCTTATCCGTGCCACGAAGTGGTGGAAGCGTCAGATCGTCAACCGCATGGACGCGGACTTCAAGTTCAAGTCGTTCATGATCGAGCTGATCTGGGCCCACCTCGTGGATGAGGGGTTGGATCTGAGCGACTACCCCACCGCACTGGAAAGTTTCTTCGAGTACATCGTAACGACCGAACTCGAAGAGCGCATCGCGTTCACTGATTACACCCCCGCTTCCACCATTCCCGCCCGAGGATCGGCACCCATCGAGATCCTTGACCCGGTGAACATCGAGAACAACGTGGCCTCGCGGTACGACTCCGCAGGACGAGACAAGATTGTTCAGCAAGCAAGTGCGGCCCTGGACGCCCTCACCGATGCTCGGTTTGCGACCACCAAGGGTCGAGCCGTCGATGACTGGCAGGTTGTTCTCGGCCCGACCTTCAAGGGGTGATGTCGATGTCCTCGTCGTACACGGTGAGCGAGAGCTTCACTGTCACTCACGCGAAGCACCTGGCTTCAAAGGTCATCAGTGACATGTATCAGTGCCAGCGGTTCTATGACGCCCCAGACGCTGCGCAGCTCGAGGAGTACCATGGCGAGCTGATCGCCATGCTGGCGGGCGGTTTTGTCGATGAGTACGAGTTCGGCTTTAAAAAGAATGGTCAGCGCATCGTCAGCTGGCAGTACCGAGCCGGGTCGAATGGTGACCTTGCAGGAGGCACCGATGACCGCAGCGGAGGCGTCTACGCCCGAGCCGACATCACCGGCGCGAGGTACTTCAACTTCATGTCCTACACCAGTGCGTGGCACGCCTTGACGTCCGCGCAGCAGGACCTCGTGCGCGCCAAGCACTCGATCCGACGAGTGCACGGCACCCAACCCGAGGACGGCTCTGGCGTATGGACTACCGACCGCACCTACAGCAACGGCGGCGTTGCCGTCACCCGAAGGAGCTTTCGCCCCTCATGAGTGCCGCCAGTGACCTGTTCGACCAAGTAATCGAGTACCCCGACCGCTCCGCGGCCGCCCGCTTCGAAGCCCTCGTCGGCATCGATGACATCAAGGCTCGTCTTGTCACAGAGGCGAGCGTGCTCATCAACCCCGGCCTCCTCAGGCAGTGGAGCACGCAGCACCACGGCACCGCCCTCGGCGCCGTCGAGGTCGTCAACCAGCGAGCTCCGCTGATCGTCCTTGCCGGTGACGTCGGCACCGGCAAGACCGAACTCGCGGAGTCGGTGGGCGACGCCATCTGCCGCTCAGCGGCGTTGACCATGCTGACCCTGTACCCGCTTAGCCTGGCCGCTCGAGGCCAGGGACTGGTCGGGGAGATGACCACGCTGATCAGTCGCGCCTTCGAGCACGTGCGGTCATCGCTGGGTTCGGCGCGCACCCGTGACGGGAGAGTCACCAACGCGGGCATCCTGCTCATCGACGAGGCAGACGCCCTCGCCCAGTCCCGTGAGCTGGCGCAGATGCACCACGAGGACCGCGCCGGCGTCAACGCGCTGATCCGAGGGATCGACGGGTTGCGCCGTGACCGCGTACCCGTACTGACGATCATGTGTACCAACCGAGCAGAGGCCCTAGACCCGGCGGTGCTGCGGCGTGCAGCACGTATCTTCACCTTCACCCGCCCTTCCGCGCAGCAGATCGCCGCGGTGTTGCGGGAGGCCCTGAACGGCGCCCGGCTAAACCCTGTCGACATCGAACACGCCGCCACAGCTTTGCGGCCCACTAGCCAGCGCGCCTGGGGCGCTACCTACTCCGACCTGCGCCAGCGCTTCGTGCCCGACGTCATCCTCGACGCCTACAGCCGCAGGGCTCCCCTCACAGGGCCAGACCTCGTCCAGGCGGCCGCAGCCTTCACGCCCACCAGACCATTCGGTGGTCGTCATGACTGAGGCTCGAGGCAGGGTTTTCATCTCCTACCGCCGTAAGCGGCTGGCTGAGACAAACCGGCTTGTCCGCTTGCTTCACGACCGCGGTATTCCGACGTGGCGAGATATCGATGACCTGACCAGCGAACCCACCGAAGCCGCGATCCGTGCAGTTTTCGCTGACCCCAACACCTCGGGGGCCATCTTGTGGCTTACCCCCGACGTCGACGAAAGTCACATCATCAAGGACGTCGAAGTTCCACTCGCCATCCGTCGGCAGCGGCAGGGGGATGGCTTCTGGGTGCGCATCGTGCTCGCGGACGGACTCGACTACGGGGAGTTGACTGAGCTTTTCGCAGACACCCTTGGGGGTGAGGACCTGGCGGGCTGGAACGTGCGCAAGGTAACCAGCCCCCGCGCTTCCGCAGACGACATCTCCCAGCTAGCAGTCGCTGCACTGTCCGACCGCCTCACGGCTGTCAGCGCCACATCGATTAACCCGATTCGCGTAGTGACCCACGCTAAGGGCACCATGGTCCTGTCAAGCGAGAACACCTTAACCCTTGACTGGACGAGATATTTCGCTGGCGGCCCGCCCAACACCACCGCGTGGCGAGCCATGCGGTCGGCATCAAAGCAAGTCAGCAACGTCCTGAAACAGGATGTCTCGCATGGCCCGTCAGTGCTTATGAGCGGTACACCATCACTACCGGCCGCCTTCATGTTAGGAACTACCTTTTCCACCCGTGACGGCCTGCACCCCGAATGGACTCAGCGCGACCCCAGTGGCATGCGCGAAACTGCTTGGTCGATCGCAAGATCTCCAGATTCGAGTGTCGCTACGGCGGCGGGATGGAAAGGTGGTCTCACCTACCGTGAGCCCGGCGCCAGCGCGCTGGCCGTACTCGTCGCCATCAATGACGGGGTATCCGACCAGTTTGCGCGTTCCCGTGCGCATTTACCCGAGTGGCGCGCGATCCTCCGCATCGGACTTACCGATCAGCGCGACTTGAAGGCGGAGCCCCTAACGCCTGAGGAGGCCGCCTCATTAGTGCACTTGACTATCGATAAGATGCGCGAAGCGAGAGCAGAAGTACAGGGATTGAAGTCCATGCACCTATTCATCGCAGGTCCGGCCGGCTTTGCGTTTATGTTAGGCACAATGGTGGCAACTCTCCCTCCCCTAACTGCATACGAGTTCGCGACGGCCAATGGCCAGTACGTGCCATCGATAAGCCTGACGACGTAGACGGCGACGCCAATGGCTCATCACCTCGTCCCACGCCGGCTGGAGTGCAACATCACCTGCCTCAAGCTCCATGTGGTCACGGTCCTGATCCTCGTTGGCCTCATCGGCCCTGCCTCCGCGGTACCAAGGGAGGGGGACGCAGCCGTCCCACTACCTGGGTTGTGGGACGGGAATGCATCATCGGCACCAAGATCGCGCCCGTCACGTGAAGGACCGTCCCAGATGTCGTGTCCACGACGGCGTCCCGGCAGGCCAGTCCGAAGACGACTTCCGACACCCTCACGCCCAAGACGTCGGCTACGCCCACGCCTCGACGACGAGACGGGACCTCGAGCGTCAGCGAAGCCGCCCCAACCAAGGCGGTCGCTGCCCACGATGCTGGGGCGTGTGAGCCCCACCGAGCTGCTGCGCCTCCCGCTCGCCCTCGCGGTGCTCCTCGCGGTCGCGACGGCGGTGCTCAGGGCCGCCGGAGTGCGCACCGGTGCGGCCCCCGTCATCGCCGTACTGCGCGGCGGACTGCAGCTGACCGCCATCGCCCTGGTGCTCACCAGTGTCCTGCAGCAGGCACGGCCCTGTCCGCGGCGGTGCTGTTGGTCATGCTCACCACCGCGGTTTGGACCGCCTCGCGCCGCCTCGAGGACATCCAAGGACGCCGCGCCGCAGTGACCGCGGTGGCCCTGGCCTCCTCCGCCGCGGCGGTGACCGTGCTGCTGGTTGTCTTTGCCCTCGGCGTGCTCCCCTTCGAGGCCCGCTACGTCGTCGCCCTGGGCGGGATCGTGCTCGGCGGCATGATGACCTCGGCCACCCTGGCCGGGCGCCACCTGCTGGCGGGACTGCGAGCCCGCCGCGAGGAGGTCGAGGGCTGGTTGGCGCTCGGCGCCCCTCCGCGGCGGGCGGTGCGCGACGTCGCGCGGGCCGCAGTCGCAGAGTCACTGGTACCGGTGCTAGACCAGACCCGCACCACCGGTCTAGTGACCCTGCCGGGAGCGTTCATCGGTGCGCTGCTGAGCGGGCTAGCCCAGTGCAGGCCGCCCAGTTCCAGATCGTGGTGCTGGTCGGCCTCATCGCCGCCGGGAGCGTCGTGGCGGTGGTGGTCACCTGGCGTTTAGGCGCTCCCACACAACTGCCGGGCGCGGAGCGGTAAGAACCCATACGCCCCCCTCCCCCCGCACTTAATCAGCTCCTAGGAGTTGTGATGAGGGCGGACAGAAGCACCAAGGCTCTCACCCGGGGTGCCCAACAAGTACCCGATGCGCGGGTGCGCACACCGGCGCCTAAGGTCACCAGGCCCCACGACTGCAGAGCATCGGTCGGCGCGGGTCGCCCCCTTACGAAAGCGCCGTCAGTGAACTCAGCGCCGTACACAGCACCGGCTCGTCATCGGTGACCGCCTTCGTCGTCTTCGTCTTGGCTGGGGCCAGCGCCTTGCTGGCAGCGGTGTTCCCCCGTGTCCTGCAGGGCCGAGCCTTCAGCCTCCCGATGGCCTTCCTGGGCCTGGGGGTGCTCATCGGGTTCCTGCCCGGGCTGCCCGCGGTCGACCCGCTCGAGCACGAGGCGGTCACCGAGCACCTCACCGAGGTCGTCGTAATCATCTCCCTGATGGGGGCGGGCCTGGCCATCGACAGACCCGTGGGCTGGCGGCGCTGGCGCACCACCTGGCGGCTCCTGGCGGTGGCAATGCCCCTGACGATCGTCCTGGTCGCCGTCACGGGGAGCCTCCTGGGCGGCCTCCCGCTGGCGGCTGCGGTGTTGCTCGGGTCGGCACTGGCACCCACCGATCCGGTGCTCGCCGGGGACGTGCAGGTGGCTGAGCCGAGTGAGGACACCGACGAGGACGAGGTGAGGTTCGCCCTGACCAGCGAGGCCGGCTTGAACGACGGCGCTGCGTTCCCCGGGGTGTACCTCGCGATCGCCCTGGCCGCCCACGGCGGCGCGCTCGGCAGTTGGTTGTGGGGCTGGGCCCTGGGCGACCTGGTGCTGCGCCTGGCCGTCGGGGTCGCGGTGGGATTCGGTACCGGATGGGTGCTGGGCCGGGTCTTCTTCCGCTCCCGCGTCGATGCGCTGCGCCTGTCTCAGCAGGTGGAGGGCTTCACCGCCCTCGCGGTCACGTTCTTGGCCTACGGTGCGGCCCAGCTGTTGCACGGCTACGGCTTCGTTGCGGTCTTCGTCGCCGCCATCACCTTGCGCGCCGCTGAGCGCTCCCACGGCGCGCACCAGGTGGCGCACAGCTTCGTGGAGCAGACCGAACGGATGCTGACCGCCTGGCTGCTGCTGCTCCTGGGCGCGGCGATCAGCGACGGGCTGCTGGGCGGCCTGACCTGGCAGCTGGGGCTGGTCGCGGTGCTGCTGATTCTCGTGGTGCGCCCGGTGGTGGGGATGGTGTCCACCGTCAGGACCGCTGGTGGCTGGCGCGAGCGTGCGGTGATCGCCTTCTTCGGGGTGCGCGGCATCGGCTCGCTGTACTACCTGGCGTACGCCTTGTCCCACGGGGACTTCCCCGATGAGGCGCTGTGGGCGGTGGTGGCGCTGGCGGTGGCGACCTCGGTGGTGGTGCACGGGGTGTTGGCCACGCCGGTGGTGGGCTGGCTGGACCGTCGCCGCAGTGAGCACGCCCACCGGGTGCATGGCAGGGCTGCGGATGACCCTGCGGTCGACGTCCACCTGTAGCAAGCGCTGACCACGAGCGTTCATGGTCGGTCGGTGTCACGGTCTGTGAGTGCCCCCACCCGCAGCCCAAGGTCCCTTGGAGCACCCGGCGGCAGAAGCGATCGGTGATCCTGAGCAGACCGTAATCCACCCGCGCGCTTCGGCGCGGGCCTCACTGACCCGAGACGGCGTCGTGCGCAGCGCCGCAGCCCTAGTGGACCAGCACGGCGTAGACCACCTGACCATGCGCCGCCTCGTTGCCGAGCTCGGCGTGGCAGCGATGTCGCTGTACCGGTACGTCACAAACCGCGAAGAGCTGCTGCAGGCAATTGCAGACCGCCTGGTCGAAGAGCTCACCCAAGATTCCACCCTCGCCCCTGCCCAAGGCAAAGGCAAAGAGTGGGAGGACTTCCTGAGTTGTTGGGCCCACGGCATGCGGCGCCTGTCCCTGGCCCACCCCGGCGCCTTCGGGCTGCTGCTCATGGGCCGAGACCAGGCCAGCGGGCTGCGCCCACCCCTGGGCAGCCCCCGCGCCGCTGAGGCTTTCTTCGCCGGGCTGCTGGCGCAGGGCTTCACCCCAGAGCAGGCAGCAGCAACCTACCGGTGGTTCACCAGCTTTCTAGTCGGTCAGCTCGCCTGGCCCGTGTCCGTCCCCGTCTCAGTCCCAATCCCCGTCCCGGGCTCGGGCTCGGGCTCGGGCTCGGGCTCGGGCTCGGGCTCGAAGGTCGCCGACCTTGCAGGCGGCCCGCACGGCGTGGCCTCCCCGCATCCGCCTCCTGAGCTAGCTGCCGTTGGAGTCACAGGCGGTGAAAGCGTCTGCCACTTCCCCGCCCTGCAGCAGGTGCAGTCGGTGGTGACCGGTGACCACGCCACCGCGGACTTCGAGGCCGCGCTGGCGGGCGTACTTGAGCGAGTGCGGCGCCTGGAGCTGGCTGCGCCTGCGGCATTGCAGGTCACCGGGTAGGTCACCGGGTAGGTCACCACGGATGTCGTCGGTCATGTCGGCACCAGGACCACGCTCACGGGTGGCACACGACCGGCTCCGCGTCTGCTGCGAGTGGCGATCACCGGTCAACGCTGCCACGGTCGACAACACGAGGTTTACGCCGTAAACGATCAGGCGGGCTCCACTCCTCCCCTCACGGCGACCGCCGTGGAACGCGACCCCGGCACCTGGAACGAGGCATCCCCATGGCACTGGACACCACCGCCATCGACGCCCTGCGCAACGCCACCGTCTACTCCTCCGATGGCGACAAGATCGGCAAGGTCGGGGACGTCTACCTCGGTGACCACTCCGAGCAGCCGGAATGGGTGACGGTCAAGACCGGCCTGTTCGGCACCGCGGAGACCTTCGTCCCCCTGGCCGAGGCCAACCTGCACGGTGATGAGCTCCGCGTCCCCTACGCCAAGGACAAGGTCAAGGACGCCCCCCGCACCGAGGCCGATGGGCAGATCAGTGAGGCCGAGGAGGACCGCCTGTTCACCTACTACGGCGTGAGCGACTCCTCCACCTCCTCGGCCGGCACGACTGGCACCTCTGGGACGACTGGCACCTCGGGGACTTCGGGTGCCGGTTACACCGAGGGCAGCGGCCAGGACCGCGAGGACTACGAGGGCCTGGATGACCGCGGCGCTCGTGAGGGCCTTGCTGGCGTCGCCGGCGCTGGCGTGGGCGGCGTGGGTGCCACCGGTGGCAGCGACGCCCGCCACCGCGGTGAGACCCGCGACCACGACACCGACCTGCCTTACGACCAGAGCGACAACCAGTCCTTTACCGGTGACCAGCGCCGTGACCTCGCCGGCCAGGCCGGCATCGAGGGCCATGACACCTCCGGCCCCACCACCGACGACGCGATGACCCGCTCCGAGGAGCGCCTGCACGTGGGCACCGAGCGCCGCGAGGCCGGCCGCGCCCGGCTGCGCAAGCACATCGTCACCGAGACCCAGACCGCCCAGGTCGGCACCTCCCGCGAGGAGCTGACCATCGAGCGCGAGCCCATCACCGAGGCCAACCGCGGCGCTGCGACCTCCGGGGCGCAGCTCTCGGAGGAGGAGCACGAGGTGATCCTGCACGAGGAGGTCCCGGTGGTCTCCAAGACCGTGGAGGCCGTGGAGCGCGTGCGACTGGGCACCGAGACCGAGCACGACACCCAGGCCGTCTCCGCCGACGTGCGCAAGGAGGAGATTGAGCTGGACACCGACGGGGTCACCGACCGCTCCACCGGGCGCGGCGATAGCACCACCGACCGCACCACCGGGCGCGACGACCGCATCTGAGCCCAGCAGAGGTGGCCCGGGCTGTGACCACAGTCCGGGCCACCCCTGCCCTCGCAGGCTCGGGGCTTCCCTCTATCACTTCCCAGTACGGGGTCGACGCCCCGCCAAGCCGTCTGCCTACCTGACATCCGCCTTCGGCCCTGGAGACCTCCCGTGAGCGTGCAGCCCCCCTCCGCAGACGTCGTGCTGCACGCCGAGCGTGTCCAGGTCGCCCTGCACTCCGTGCCCCGAGAGCGCATCCGCGTACGCCGCGAGATCATCACCGAGGACGTGACCATCACCGTGACGGTGCGCCGGGAGGTGCTGCGCCTGGAGCGTGAGCCGCTCCCCCCAGCTGACAGGGCCTTCACGGAGACTCCCCAGATGGCCTCCCCCTCCGGGGCGCAGGCCGTCCCCGACGTCACGGGTACAGACCACACCAGTGTCGACCTGAACACCCTGGAAGTGGTCCTGTCCACCGAGCGCCCCGTCATCTCCCTGGAGGTGGTGCCCTACGAGCGCGTCCAGCTCGGGGTGCGCTCGGTGGCCACGGCCACCCCGGTCACCGTCGACGTCCGCCACGAGGTCGCCGACGTCACTGCCAGCACTGGCTGAGGACGGGTCCTCCAGGAGGGTCCGGCGCACAGCTAGGTCCCGGAGACACCGCACTTCAGAGCAGCTCAAGACCCACTCCACCACCAAGGAGGTCCCGCGTGAGCACCATCAAGACCACCAGCCGCGTCCTGCACGACCTCGGCGGGGCGGTGTGGCTGGGCGGCTCCCTGATGGGCGCCGTCGGCCTCAACGGCGCCTCGGCCCACGTCAGTGACCCCAACGACCGCCTCGCGGTCACCACCGCCGGCTGGGCCCGCTGGGCCCCGGTCTCCGGGGTCGCCGTGGGAGCTCACCTGCTGGGCGGGCTGGGAGTGCTGCTGACCAACCGGGACCGCGCCGCCGTCCAGCCCGACGTGCGCGTCAACACCATCGCCAAGCTCGCCCTGACCGCCACGGCCACCGCCGCCACCATCTGGTCGGGGGCGCTGGGCGCCAAGCTGGCGGCCTCCCTGGTCCAGGACAAGCACATCTCCACCCAGACCGGGGTCATCCCCACCGAGGCCACCCCGGTCGACGTCGCGGCCACCCAGCGCCAGTTGCGGGCCCTGCAGTGGCTGATCCCGGCGACCATGGGAGTGGTGATGGCGCTGAGCGCTCAGCAGGGCGAGCAGCAGGCCGCTGATGCCGCCTCCCCCATCGCGCGCAGCAAGGTCGGTGTCGGTCGGTTGCTGCGCCAGGTCCGCTGACCTCACTCGGCAGGGCCATCTCCCACGAAGGCCGGTGCCTGGCGCTCCTGGTTTGAGCCCGCAGCCGACCCTCACCTCACCACCAGTTCCGATCACCACCAGTACTGACCACCCCACATCAAGGAGAACCCCATGTCCAGCACGCCCACCACCCCCCGCCCCAACGCCCCCAAGGCGACCGGCCCCTCCGGTGCGGCCCTGGTCTCCCAGGCCAAGACTGGTGAGCTCGCCTCCACCCAGGGCGCCACCACCATCGCTGACGCCGTCGTCTCCAAGATCGCCGGTATCGCCACCCGTGAGGTCAACGGCGTGCACGCCGTCGGCGGCGGCGCCGCGCGCGCCATCGGCTCCCTGCGCGAGCGCATCCCCGGGGGCTCCACCAACCACTCCCAGGGCATCTCGGTGGAGGTTGGGGAGACCCAGGCGGCCGTGGACATTGACCTGATCGCCGAGTACGGCGTCGCGATCGCCGACCTGGCCAACTCCGTGCGCCGCAACGTCATCAACTCCGTGCAGCGGATGACCGGTCTGGAGGTCACCGAGGTGAACATCGCCGTCAACGACGTCTACATCCCCTCCGAGGACAACAACGACTCCTCGTCGTCGTCGTCGTCGTCGTCGGGCTCGTCCAAGGACGAGCAGACCGTCGCGCGCCAGACCCGCGTCCAGTGAGCACCCCCCCGGCCGGTGCACCCACCAGCGCTGCACCGGGTGCCTCTCCCGGCGCGCCAGTGGACGCCACCGTGGTCGCACCGGCCGGGGACGGCGCCTTCAGCACCACCGGTGAGGTCATTCGCGGCCATGTGCTCAACGGCGGGGACACCACCAAGGTCAGCGCCAAGGACACCGCCGAGCTGATCGCCGAGGCGGTGCTGGCGGTCCCCGAGGTCGCAGGGCTGCATGGCGGCGCCTTCGGCACGGTGGCGACCTACCTGCCCGGGCGACGGGTCACCGGTGTCGCGCTGCGCCCGGGGACCGGGACGCTCATGGGACAGGAGTCGGTGGAGATCTCCGTGGTTGCCGCCGCTGCAGGCGGGCTGAGCACCGACCTGCTGGCTCTGGCAGCGCAGGTGCGGGCGGCGGTGGCGCCCTGGGTCAGTGGGCCGGTCGATGTGAGCATCGCCGACCTCAGCACGTGAGCGCTCGGGCCCATCGGCCCGGCCCTGGCCCGCTCGGGCTTATCCGGGCCAACAGCCCCCCCCCCCCCGGGCCGACACCCCTTCCCGCGCACCTGACCCGCCCGCCCCCCCCCGTCCCCCCGACCCGCCCGACCCGCCTGCCCTAGGAGACCTCCCGTGACCTCACCCGTGCTGCAGGGCATCATCATCGGCCTGCTGCTGGCCATCGCCGCCGCCATCGGCGGCTGGTCAGCCTTCGCCCTGGCCATCTTCCTGGGCGCCATCGGCGGCCTGGTCGCCGCCCAGCTCACCGGCAAGATCGACCTGCTCGAGATGGTGTCCAGCCGTGGCCGTGGCTGACCGGGCCGAGGTCGCAGACCGCGCTGGCCGCGCTGGCGGGGTCGACGTCGTCGACCCCGCTCAGCGCGGCAGCCTGACCCTGGCTGACAAGGCCATCACCAAGATCGCCCGCGCCGCGGTCCTGAGCGCTGAGGGCGTCGCACCCGCTCAGGCCACCACCGGGGTGGTCGCCGGAGCACTGTCGGGGGCACTGGGTCGTGACCTGCCCCGCATCGACGTCGCCCGCGCCGGCACCCAGGTCGCCGTGGACATCGAGGTCGCCTCGCTGTGGCCGCGCTCAGCTGCTGGCGTCGCCGATGCCGTGCGCGCAGCAGTGAGCACCCAGCTGGCTTCCCTGGCTGCGCTGCAGACCGGAACGGTCAGCGTCGCGGTGGTCAAGGTGGTCCGCCTCAGCGCCGAGCAGGGTCAGCGCAGGCGCGTGCTGTGAGCGCCCCGCACACCACGCCGCACACCACCTCGAGCTCCACCTCGAGCTCCACCTCGAGCTCGGTAGGGTCGACGCCGTTGCGCCCGGCCAAGCAGCGCACCGGCGCAGGACCCATCGGCTGGGTCGGTCCCCTGCTCGCGCTCCTGCTGACCCTGCTCGGTCTGGTGCTCTTACGTGACGGGATCTTCGCCCCCGCCGGGGCCACCGGATGGCCCGGGGACCAGCAGTCCTGGCTGACCACCGCCACCACCGCAGTCGACGGGCTGGCCCGGGCGACGTGGATGGTGCCCGTCGGCGCCGTCATCGCCCTGGTGGGGCTGTACCTGCTGGGGGTGGCGCTGTGGCGACGCACCCGCAAGACCCTGGCCCTGTCCGGGGCCAGCGGCGCCTACCTGCTCCCGGTCGATGTTGCCCGCCGGGCTGCCTCCGCCGCTGATGAGGTCGACGGGGTCCTGCACGCCTCGGCCAGCGCGACTCGCCGCACGGTTACCGTGAAGGTGAGCACCACTGGCGGCAAGAACGTCGGGGCGGTGGTGCGCGAGAAGGTCAACGCCGCGGTGGCGGAGTCCGTTGCGGCGCTGGCCTCCCCGCCCCGTGTCCGCATCACCACGACCACCACCGGCTCTGCCGACACGAACACCAAGGACCTCTCATGAGCCGCCGCGTGCTGGGCTGGGACCGCATCGCCACCTTCGTCGTGGCGCTGGTGCTACTGGCCGTGGGGGTTGCGGCGCTGCTGTGGGGTGCAGGTCAGCTGGCCCGATTGTGGGCAAGCGCCCCCGACCAGGTCACAACTAGCGCCGTCAGCGACGTCTACGGCTACCCCTGGTGGCGGGCGGTGAGCATTGCAGCAGGGGTAGTCCTGACGCTGCTGGGGCTGTGGTGGCTGGCCGCGCACCTGCCGCGCACGCATGTGGCCCCGCTGCGCCTGCCGGGCTCAGGGGCCGGTGGGCGTTCCAGCGTGGATGGCTCCGCGGCGGTGAGCACGGCAATGGAGGTGCTCGCTGAGGTGCCCGGGGTGCGTTCGGCTTCAGGTCGGTTGAAGCAGACCCGTGGTCAGGTGGTCGCGGAGATGGCTGTGACTGCCGGCCCGAGCACGGACCTGTCGGCGTTGTCGGCCAGCATCGACGCGGTCAGCGCGGACCTGGCCCAGGTGCTGTCTCGTGAGGATGTCCGCTCCCGGGTGCGGGTGCGCATCGCCCGCCGGGACCAGGCCAGCGCCCGCGTCCGTTGACCGGCGCCACGCTGGTGGGTGGCTGGGGGCCTATCAGCGTGGTGCGGGTGACGGAGTGGCAGCAATAAGACAGCGACTGATTGGTGTCAGCTTGACCGCGGACGTCGGCTCTGGCCGCGGACCCTCGACGCAGAGCGGGTCGGCTGAGCTGGCGGATACATCGCCGAACGCGGGCTGCGCCTGTCCCGCAGCGGCACCCCAATAGTGGGTCAGTGCAGGCGGGTGTCTCAGCCTTCGCTCTGACCACGCGTCCGTCGCTCAGGTCCCCGAGGTCCGGTAGGCCGGTCCTCAAGCGGGCACCTCGACGGCACGAGAACAGGTCTCCGGAGGCATCGGAGCGCAGAGCACTCAAGCCGACACCACAGGTGCCGATGGCAACGCATGCACCTCACCGAGCCAGACCACCGAACATACGGTGCTGGCTCCAGCCTTCGGCGACCGACCCCGCCCGCCGCTCGGGCCCACCACCTGTGGAACGCCCTCGTCCTGCGCATGGGACTGCCCGCCGCCGGCGGCTTCGGGCTGCTGCTGGCCACTGGGCTCATCGTGGTGATCACCGCACCCCTGCAGGCCCCGGGTCATCACGGATGGACGGCAGTCACCGCCGTCACCGCAACCATGACGGTGCTCATCTTCCTCACCGCGCTCCTGCCCTGGCGCCACCTCCCAGCGCTGGCCCACCTGACTTTCCCCGCCGCTGCGGTGCTGGCCGTAGCTGCCCTCAGCGTGTACGGCAACGGCCTGGGAGCGGCCTACGTCGGGGTCTACGTCCTGGCCTTCGTCTACGTCGGACTGTTCACCCCACCGCGCACGTGCTGGTGGCTCCTGCCCCTGGCAGTGGTCCTGTACGGCCCCACCGCCGGCGGGTGGAGCCGGGGCATCGCGGTGCGCCTGGTTGTGGTCGCCCTGGTGTGGGTTCTGGTCGCTGAGGTCCTCGCGGCGCTGACCGCCCGCCAGCGCTCAGCCTTGGGCGCGATGAACGCTGCCGCCCGCACTGATGTTCTGACGGGGCTGGACAACCGCCGTGCGCTGCACGACCACCTGATCTCCCTCACCCCGGGGGCGGTGGTCGTGGTGTGCGACCTGGACCACTTCAAGGTCGTCAACGACACCCGCGGTCACCTCTACGGCGACCAGGTCCTGACCGACTTCGCAGCGGTGCTGCATGAGGCGCTGCGCCACGACGACCACGCCGCCCGCTACGGCGGGGAGGAGTTCGTCCTCCTGCTCCGCGCTGACCACGGCGCGGTACCGGCGGTGCTGGCGCGGCTGCGCCAGCGCTGGGCGCTGGCTTACCCGGCCATCACCTTCTCCACTGGGTGGGCCGTCCACACCGGCTCTCGCCCGGCCCACACCACGGTCGGTGCCGCCGACCAGGCCCTGTACGAGGCGAAGGCCTCTGGGCGCAACCGCGACGTGCGAGAAAGCGACACCGCTCACCTCAGCCACCCACCGCAGCCAGCTGCACATCAGTCGGCTCCCCCCTTAAGCCCCTTGCCCCCGAGCAGCGCAGACCAGACGGCCCCGCCCGCCACGACTACCAGCCGTACGGCAACCCCTGCCGCCGGCGATCCCACCGCTGCAGGTCAGCACCGCCCTGCCCCCGTGCTGGAGGACATCAGCTCATGACTGCTCTCGACTTCCCCGGCCCGGCAGATGCTGCAGGTCAGCTGATGCGCCCGGCTCCGCCTTTCACCCAGCACGACCCCACTGACACCGGTGGTTCTGTCTCGAACGCGCACGTCCTGGCCCGTCACCACGTCACTGAGCACGTCATCGAGCACAGCACCGAGCACAGCACTAAGCACGGTGACCCCGCCGCTCCGGTGCTGCTCCTGGCCCACGGCTTCGGCGCCGGCCAGAGCGCTTGGAACCGCCTGCTGCCCCACTTCCCTGGCCACCGCGTCATCACCTTCGACCACGCCGGCTCCGGGGCCAGCGACATCACCGACTTCGACCACGACCGTCACGGTTCCCTGACCGGGTACGCCGAGGATGTCCTGGCCATCTGCGCGGCCCTGGACCTGCGCCAGGTCACCTACGTCGGGCACTCGGTCAGCTCTATGATCGGTGTCCTGGCGGCCGCCGCTGAGCCTGACCGGTTCGCCTCCCTGGTCCTCATTGCCCCCTCAGCGCGCTACATCGACGACCCCGCCACCGGCTACGTCGGCGGCTTCTCCCACGATGACATCACCGAGCTGCTGGCCTCCCTGGACAGCAACTACTACGCCTGGTCCGCGGCCATGGCACCAGTGGTCATGGGTACCCCGGACTCCCCAGAGCTGGGCGCTGAGCTCACCGAGAGCTTCCTGGGCACCCACCCCGATGCCGCGCGCACCTTCGCCCGCGCCATCTTTCTCTCAGACACCCGGGCGGTCCTGCCGCAGGTCGCCGCACCGGTGCTGGTGCTGCAGTGCCGCCACGACGCCCTGGCACCCGAAGTCGTCGGAAAGGCCGTCGCCGCTGCACTGCCCGCCGGTGAACTGGTGCACCTGCAGGCCAGCGGGCACTGCCCCCATGTCAGCTCACCCGCTGAGACGGCCTCGGCCATCCACGCACACCTGGCCGCGCTGTCGCTCTCGCCGGGGCGATCCGCTGAGCGTGAGGAGCACGTTAGCTCGCAGGCGCGGCCCGGTACGGACGTGCCCTCGCCCAGGGGCGCCTGAGCCGTGACCGGCGCAGTCACCCAGGTCACCATCACCGCTGCCGGAGCCGAGGTGCCGGTCGAGTCCAGTGGTTCCGGTGATCCCGGATTCGACGCCCCCGGGCTCACTGATCTCATTGAGCACGCTGACTCACCGGACGCCCTCGCAGACTGGTGGCAGCACTCACCGTGCCCACACCTGGTCCTGGACGGTGAGGCCGCCACAGTCCTGGGTGCCAACGCCACGTTCTGGACCTGGAGCGGGCTGGCGCCCGCGGACGTCATCGGGACGGCCTTCGCCCGTCTGTTGCCGGTGGGTGACCGCATCTTGTGGAGCACCCACTGCTTACCCAAGCTCGAGGACAGCGGACGGGTCAGCGAGGTCTCCGTTCAGGTCATCGGCTCAGGCGCGGTACGACGCGCGGCGTTCCTGTCCGCCTCGCGCGCCCCCGGGCGCGACACCTGGGCCATCACCTCAGCGGCTACCACCTCAGGGGCCACCAGCTCAGGTACTGCCAACTCGAGGGCTATCAGCGACCAGACCTGCGCCCGTCAGAGCCGTGTTCTTGTGGCGCTCTTCGGCGCCGCCGAGCGCCGCCGCTACGAAGAGGACCTGCTGGAGTCCACCCGCCGCGCTGAAGCCTCCGAGGCCCGCAGCGCCCGCGCTGAAGCTGGCCTGCAGCACCTGGCTCATCACGACCCGGTCACCGGCCTGCTCAACCGCCGTGGCCTGGGCGAGGCGCTGACGGGCCTGCTGTCCTCGGCGAGGGGCGCGCGTGAGAGCGCACCGGCCGGGGGTGAGGAGGCAGCAGCAGAGCAGTCGGCGTCGGTCGCGGGCTACCCGGCGGTCTTCTTCGTCGACCTGGACGGGTTCAAGGCCGTCAACGACAGCGTCGGCCACGCCGGCGGGGATGAGCTGCTGCGCACCGTGGCCAATCGCCTGCGCGCCAGCGTCCGCAGCGGAGCGGTCCTGGCGCGGTTCGCCGGGGACGAGTTCGTCATCGCCGACCTCCTGGCCACCCGTGAGGACGTCGACGCCGTCTGCCGGCGGTTGCTGGCCGCACTGGCTGAGCCGGTCGTCATCAGCGGGGTGGAGATCGTGGCTTCAGCCAGCATCGGTGCCTCGCTGAGCGCGCTTGAGCCCGCCGGTGATACCGACGAGCCTGCAGCCCGCGCCGAGAAGCTCCTGCACCGCGCTGATGCGGCGATGTACCAGGTCAAGCACGGGACCGGCGGCGGCGGCGGCACGGGTGGCTGGGCGGTGTACGACCCCAGCGCCGCTGACCCTGCAGCGGATCGGCTGCGGGTGCTGGAGCAGCTACGCCACGCCATCAGCGACGGCCAGCTGCGACTGCACTACCAGCCTCGCATCACCCTCACCGACGCCTCCACCGTCGCCGTGGAGGCGCTGGTGCGCTGGGCCCACCCCGAGCGGGGCCTGCTGTCCCCGGCGCACTTCATCGACGTGGCTGAGACTTCAGGGCTGATCCGTGAGCTGGGTGCGTGGGTGATCGAGGCTGCGGTGGCCCAGGCCGCGGCGTGGAACGCCTCGGGGCGGCGCCTGCAGGTGGGGGTCAACGTCTCAGCCCGCCAGCTCAGCGATCCCGCCCTGGTCGAGGTGGTCACCGCTGCCCTGGCGCGTCACGGCGTCCCCGCGGCACAACTCCTCGTTGAGATCACCGAGACGGCTCTGATGGCGGACCCCGAGGCTGCGGCGGTCACCCTGGGCCAGCTGGCTGGCCTTGGCGCGTTGATCGCGGTGGACGACTTCGGTACCGGCTATGCCAGCTTGACGTACCTGAAGAGGTTCCCGGTGCACGAGCTCAAGATCGACCAGTCTTTCGTGGCGGGGATTGCTGAGGACCCCCGGGACCGGGCGATCGTGGCGGGGTGCGTTCAGCTGGCCCACGCCCTGGGGCTGGTCTCGGTGGCTGAGGGGGTGGAGACCAGTGCTCAGCGCGATGTACTGGTGGAGCTGGGGTGTCAGGTGGCGCAGGGTTACCTGTTCGCCAAGCCTCAAGCCCCCGCCGCCCTGCACTGGTGAGTGAGCCCGCCGGCAACTCATGGCTGCTGGCGGGGATGAGGCCGGTTGCGGGTCACGTCCAGTTCTTGACGTTCGTGCGGGGACACGAGTAGAAGGTGTCCCGTTGCAGACCCCGTCACCGGGCTTTAGTGCGGGCAGGGTATCCGGGCCCTCCTGGTGAGCACGACACCCGCCATCTAGGCCTGCGATGAGGGTGTCCCGCAGACGGGTGGTCAAGCGAGACGCAGGTGGTGAGTTCGGCTCGACGCGTCGATCTACCGGTCGCCGGCCGAATGACCTCGGGTTTGGAACGTCGAGCGGGACCGGTAAGTCTCATGAACAGCGAGAGATCGTGGGATGGAGCGCCGTTCAAGAGATGCTTGGGGAGACCGCCGCTGCACGTCCGCGAGAAGACCGCGGTAGCGCCGGCAAAGAACCTGAGAGCTCCCCGACGCCGGCAATTGCGTGGCGCCCGCGCACACGTGCCGGGACGACGGCAGTCGTCGCTACCACCAACACAGCGGCACACCCAGCGGCCACGGCCGAGACGCTGCTGGCCGCCACCAGCAATGGAAGGCCGGCCGTGGCAGCCGCTGACCCGAGAGCCCGTGCGGAGGTGGCTCCCGCGAGGGCCTGGGTCACACGAGCTCCACCCGAACGCCGGGCCGCGTCATCAAAGAGGCCGTCGGCTGCGGCCGATGCGGCTCCACTCAGCGCAGCTGCAGCGCACAGCGCTACTAGCGACAGTGGTGCGGCCACCCACCCGATCACCATCGCCGTCCCGCACAGCAGCCACGCGAAGGGCCGGTTCCCGACGCGCCGCTCGAGCAGACCCGCCAGCGCCGGTCCGGCCAGTGTCCCCACCGTCAGGGCCGTACCCACCAGCGCGACACTCGCTCGGCCGTGCAACTCCTGGGCCAGCGGAACCGCCAGGAGCAACGGGCCCGAACCCAAGACCATGACTGCGGCGCCGGCTGTGGTCACGACCGGCAGGCGCACACGGCGCCGGCGTGGTCGAGACCACCCGACGGGTCCAGCACCTGGCGCGGGCGCTTGAGGCACCCTCGCGCCGAAAGATGCGAGCAGCTGGGGCGCCAGCGCCACGACGTAGGCGGCAGCCGCCACCCAAGTGAAGGATTCGTGGAGGCTGTCGGAAATCAGGAGCGGGACCACTGCTGCGACTGCGACGCCGGCTGCCTCGACGGCACCCACTCCGGCCGCGTACCACGACAGGCCTTTCGCGCCCTCGCTGACCGCGGCCACCTCAGCGCGCATCGCGGCGTAGCCGGACCACGTCAGGACGTTCAACACCACCACCGCCAAGGCCAGCACTGGCAGCGGCACCCCAGCGCCACCGATCAGTACGAGGACCGCGACCACGGCCCGCGCCGTCGCCTCTCCTGCAGCCGTCAGCGCCAACACCCCGCGCCCCGACATCCGGTGCGCCAGCCAGCTCAAGGCTGGGGCCGACGCCGCGACGCCGACCAGCGCCGCGGCAGTCAGCAGGCCCACCACGGCCAAACCGTGCTGGGCCTGCACACGCAGGACTAACACTGTCCACCCTAGCGAGAGCAGGAAGGAGTCCAGGACGCCAGCTGCTAGCAAGCTTCGGGAGCGTCGCGTGCGGGAACGGCTGGCCCTGCTAGTAGCGGCCAGTGCAGAAGCGCGCACCGCTCAGCCCGCGCTGCGAGGCACTGCCGCACGTGACAGCGGCGGCACCAGGCGGCCCGTCGCCATCGATGTGGTCGTGGTGGTCGTGGTGGTGTAGCGCGCCTGCGGCGGGGGGAAGCCGTTGAAGGAGGAGGCGTAGCTCAGGGTGTAGGCACCCGCGCTGGCGATGTACAGGCGGTCCCCTTCGGCCATGGTGGCCGGCAGCAGCGCGCGGTCCAGGAAGGTGTCAGCGGAGTCGCACGTCGGTCCGGTCACCACGTACGACAGGGACGGTGCGGTGGCGTGGTCGCTGCGCGAGGTCCACAGCGGGTAGGGCCACCCCGACGGGCTCTGCTGGGTCTCGATGAGGCCGTGGTAGGCGCCCACGTCGGTGTGCAGCCAGTCCTGGCCACCGCGCCGCTCCCGTCCCAGCACGCTGGCCACCATTACGGCGCTCTCCGCCGCGAGGTGCCTTCCTGGCTCAGCCGCGAGCAGCTCAGGTTCGTAGGGCAGGCTGGCCAGACCGCGGGTGATGGCAGCGCCGATCTCCTCGATCTCGGGCACCGGGGTTCCGTACCATGCGGGGAACCCGCCGCCGATGTCCACCATGTCCAGGCAGATGCCGAGGTCGAGCAGTTCGGTGGCGATCAGGGCGACTCGGCGGAGGGCTGTGGTCCAGGCCGAGGGGGCCGTGCTCTGGGATCCGACGTGGAAAGTCAGTCCGTAGGGGCGCAGCCCCCGGTCACGTGCTTCCAGCAGCAGGGCCACGGCCTTGCCGCCGTCGACGCCGAACTTGCGCGACAGCGGGAAGGCGCTCTGGTCGTCATCGACGGCCAGGCGCACGTACACCGCCGATCCCGGCGCCTCTCGGGCGATCTTGGCGACCTCCCCGGCGGAGTCGACGGCGAAACGCCACAGGCCCAGCTCAGCGGCCCCCCTTACATGGGAGGCAGGCTTGACGGTGTTGCTGTAGAGCACATCGCTGGCGTGCACCCCTAGACCGACCAGCAGCTCCAGCTCCCCCAGGGAAGCCACCTCGAAACCGCAGCCGTCGGCGGCAAGAGCAGTGAGCACACCGGCGTCGGGATTGCACTTGACCGCGTAGAAGGGCTGCACCTCCCGGACGGCGTTGCGGAACCGGCGCAGCTTGGCGGTGACCAACTCGGGGCTTCCCAACAGGAAGGGTGTCGGTCCTGCAGCGTCCGCGAGCACCTCCGGGCGCAGCAGGGACGGCCACCGGGTCGGTAGCGCCAGAGCTGGTCCGTTGCGAGTCCAGGGCGCACTCGCCTCCAGCGCGGACGTGCTCATCTTCAGGCTCCCGTCGAGGTGCTGCGGCGCTCTGGGCGCACGGCTTCCTGGTGTCAGTCGGCAAGCGGGCTCAGCCCTTGAGGGTGGTGCGGGTCTCCTGCGCCGATCGGGACCGCGCCCCGTCCCGCGCAGCCCGTCTGGCGCAACCGGAGAGATGACGGCGCTCAAGGTCGCCCCCTCCGGGCCGATGTCACGCTCATGAGCAGTCCTGCCCGTGACCAGCGCCAGATCGTGGCCATGCTCGGCCCGACGCTGGGTGCACTCCTGGTGTGGACCGTCGGCCTGTCCATCACCGCTGGCACTCCCATGGCGCAGCACTTCTCCAACATTGCCCTGATGGCGGTGGCCGTGGGGGCTGGTCTGGCGGGTCTGCTGCGCGCTCGTCGCCAGCAGGGAACTGTGCGCCGGTTCTGGCTCTTCCTGGGCCTTGGTGCCCTCTCGTGGGGCGCTGGCCAGGCGGTGTGGACGGGGTATGAGTCTGTTCAAGGCCTGGAGGTGCCCTTCCCCTCCCTAGCTGACGTCGGCTACCTGGGCTTTCCCCCCTTGGCCGCCGCCGGCTTAGCCTCTGTGCTGCTGGGCCGACGCAGTCGCGCCGGCCGAGCGCGAGACCTGGTGGACGGCCTGCTCGTGGCCACGGCACTGCTCGTCGTCAGCTGGCTGCTGGTGCTGCGCCCCATCGTCAGCAACGGTGACCGCCCCCTGCTGACCGTGGTCTCGCTGGCCTACCCGGTGGCTGACATCGTCGTGATGACCGCCGTGGTGCACGCGATGACGCGAGCCCGGCAGCTGCGCGAGACCCTGCCAGTACCCCTTGGCCTGGTCGGAGCCGGCCTGGCCGCCTTCGCCGTCTCCGACATCAGCTTCGTCTACCTGACCACCACCGGCCTGTACAGCTCCGGCAGCCCGACCGACTCCGGATGGTTCATCGGGTTCTCGCTGCTGTTGCTGGCCGCGCGCGTCCACGCTCCAGCGGTACGACGTGAAGGCGTGGAAAGCCACCGCATCCTCAGCAACGCGCTGCCCTACGCCGCGGTGATCGTGGCACTGACCACCTCAGCCATCGAGGTGCTGTCCAACGGCCACGGCGGGGACTTGGTCGTCTACTGGCTGCGCACCCTCCTGCTGGTGCTCCTGGTCGCACGTCAGGTGCTGACCCTGCTGGAAGTGCACTCCCTGACCGGAGGCCTGGAGCGGCGCGTGGCTGCCCGCACCCAGGAGGTGGTCGCCAGCCAGCAGCGTTTCGCTTCTCTGGTCGCTCATAGCTCAGACCTGGTCACCGTGGTCGACACTGCGGGTGTCATCACCTATCAGAGTCCCTCCAGCGCCCGGATGCTCGGGCGAGAGGCCGACCAGCTCATCGGCCACCCGCTGACCGACGTCCTCGATGGGCGCAGCGACCAATCGCTGTCCGAGCTGCTCACCGTGCTGGCCGATGACGGGCTGCGCAGCCGTCACCTGCGCAGTACCTGGCGGCACGCCTCCGGACGCCGCCTGCTCCTGGACGTCACGGTGACGAACCTGCTGGCAGACCCTCATGTCCGAGGTTTCGTCCTAAACGGACGGGATGTCACCGACCGGGTCCGCCTTGAAGAGGAGCTGACCCATCAGGCCTTCACCGATGCGCTGACCGGTCTGCCGAACCGCGCACTGTTCAAGGACCGCTTGGAGCAGGCACTGCGCCGACGCAGCAGCGACGATGAGCCGGTGGTGGTCTGCTACTTCGACCTCGATGGGTTCAAGGCCGTCAACGACACCCTGGGGCACAGCGCGGGTGATGAGCTGCTGGCGCAGGTGGCCGACCGTGTCCGCGACGTCGTGCGCGATGGTGACACCGTTGCCCGCCTCGGCGGGGATGAGTTCGCCGTCCTGGTCGAGCGGATCTCGAGCCATGATGCCGCCGAGACCGAAGAGACCGACGGCATCGACCTAGCCCTACGGGTGTGCGAGGCGGTCCGTCGACCGTTCCAGTTGCGCGGCGGCGAGGTCCACGTCGCCGCCAGCGCGGGCCTGGCCAGCTCGGCGACGACAGGCCGGGACGCTGAGCAGCTGCTCCGTAGCGCTGACCTGGCGATGTATCAGGCGAAGGCGGAGGCCGCCGGTGGCTACGCGATCTACCACCCCAGCATGCACGAGCAGCTGGTCGACCGTGTGCGCCTGGAGGCTGACCTGCGGCGCGCGGTGACTGAGGAGCAGTTCCGCGTCGTCTATCAACCGCTGATCGACATGGGCAGCGGTCGGGTCACCGGCGTGGAGGCGCTCGTGCGCTGGGCCCACCCCGAGCGGGGCGTGGTCAGCCCCCTCGACTTCATCCCTCTGGCTGAGTCCACTGGTCTTATCGTGCCGATCGGAGACTTTGTGCTGCGGGAGGCCTGCCGTCAGGTGGCGCAGTGGCGGCTGGAGAGCGCTGGCTGCGAGGACCTGCGCGTGAGCGTGAACCTGTCAGGCCACCAGATCCGTCTTCCCAGCCTGGTCGATGACGTGGCGCAGGCGTTGGCGGCGACGGGCCTGCCCGCCACGGCGCTGGTCCTGGAGATGACTGAGAGCGTCCTGGTGGACAAGGCTGAGGACACGCTCGCGACGCTGCACGCCCTGCGTGCGATGGGGATCCGCCTGGCAATCGATGACTTTGGTACCGGGTACTCCTCGCTGAGCTACCTGCACCGGCTGCCTGTGGACATCTTGAAGATCGACAAGAGCTTCGTTGATCGCATGGCCACTGGCGGCGACACCTCGCTCGTCGACACGATCCTCGGGTTAGCTGGGCACCTGCAGCTGACGACCGTGGCTGAGGGCATCGAGCACGAGCACCAACGGGCCGCGCTGGCCGCCCAGGGCTGCAGCACCGGGCAGGGGTATCACTTCTCGCCGCCGGTCCCTGCGGACGTCTTCCCCGAATTGGTCAGAGGAACCCTGCAGGCTGACAGCCCTGTCGAGGCCAGGCTACCCGTCAGCTGACAGACCGGATTCGCGTCGTGAGCGTCCCGCCCACCGGAAGACGATGCGGTTTCAGGGAGTCGTCGCAACACCTCTCACGTGGGGTGTTGCGACGACTCCCTGAAACCGCCGGTCGTCAGCGAGACACCGACCGCGCAGCTGTGGTCTGCCTTCTCCTCGTGCTTCCACGCGGGTCCAACGCACGAAACCGTCCACAGGCGCTCTCACCACGAGAAGACGTGGAGCGGCACGACCAGGAGTCACGGCGGCCGGGACCGGGGCCGCAGGCCCCGGTCCCGATCGCGCCCACCAGGGCTAGCGGTGGTCCGGCGCGGCCCTCTCCTGCAGCGCCGTCTGCAGCCATGCTCGTGCTCTCCCTAGGTAGGCCTGCGAGGTCGAGGCGTCATAGGCCCAGTTCTCAAACCCATGCGGACCACCCGGCACCACGTCCACGGTGACGGCGGTACCAGCGGCTCGCAGAGCCTCGGCGAAGCTGAGGTCCTCGTCGTGGAAGAGGTCGATGTCCCCGACACCGATGAAGGTGGGAGGTGAGCCTTCCAGGTCCGTGCAGCGCCCGGGAACCGCCGCTGTCAGCACCTCCGGCGAGCCCGGCTCAGCTCCCAGGTAAGAGCGCCACCCGAAGCGGTTGTAGGTGTTGTTCCACACCAGGTGCTCGACCGCGTCCAAGCCCACATCGGCAGCGGTGCGGTCATCCAGCATCGGACAGAACAACCACTGCGCCACCGGCTGAGGTCCGCCGGCGTCGCGCACCCGGTTCACCAGCGCAGCGGCCAGGCCACCCCCAGCGCTCTGGCCGCCGATGGCCAGGTGGGCACTGTCGACCCCCAGGTCACCAGCGGAGGTGTGCAGCCAGTGCCAGGCCGCTGCCGCGTCATCCAGGCCCGCCGGGAAGGAATGGCGCGGAGCCAGCCGGTAGTCGACGGAGACGACCAGGAGCCCGAGCTGGGCGGCGGTGTCAGCGCAGTGCTTGTCGTCCATGCGGGGGTGGCCGATGACGTAGCCGCCCCCGTGCACCCACAGCAGTGCGGCGCGGGAGGTGCGTCGCTGGGGCCAGTACAACCGCAGCCGCAGCCGTCCCCGGCGCAAGCGGCGGATCTTGACGTCGCTGCGGGACGGCGATGGCATGACCGACAGGGCCACACGGGCCATCGCGCGTGCTGGCGCACTGGTCAGCGGAAGGGCGCGCATGGCACGGGTGGCCTGGACCAGGTCAGGCGCGACCTGGTCCAGGCTGATCGAGACCGGGTGGGTCACTGGACCGACCATCCCCCGTCGGAGGTCAGCACCGCACCGTTGATATTCACTCCGTCACCCGAGAGCAGGAAGGTGATGGAGGCGGCCAGCTGCTCAGCGGTCGCGATCGAGGGGAGCGCTTGCTGGAACGGGGCCAGTCGGGCGGAGCCTGCAGCCGAGACGTTGGCGGGCATGGGGATCCCGGTGGCGACCCCGCCGGGGGCAATGGCGTTGACCCGGATGCCGGCGGGCCCGTGCATGAAGGCAGCGCTGCGCGTCAGGCCGATCAGGCCGTGCTTGGAGACGGTGTAGGCGTTGCCGGAGGCGTTGCCGCGCAGCCCGGCCTCGGAGGAGACGTTGACCACCGACCCGCGCCCCGCTGCCAGCATCGACGGCAGGACCGCCCGCAGCAGCTTGAACGGGCCGGTCAGGTTGACCGCGAGCACCCGGTCCCAGACCTCGTCGCTGGTCTCCGACGGCGGGGAGAAGTCGTCGTTGATGCCGGCGACGTTGGCCAGGGCGTCAACGGCGTGCCCGCCGTCGGTCGCGGCCGCCACCACGGAGTCCAGGTCGGCGTCGACGGTGATGTTGGCGACCACCATGATGACCTGACCGTCGGCCCGCTCCAGCGACGCAGCGGTCTCGGTCAGGCGCTCGGCGTTGAGGTCGACAGCGATGACGCGCCCGCCCTCACGGGCCACCCGGGAAGCTACGGCGCGCCCGATGCCGGAGGCGGCACCGGTGACGATGACGGTCTGACCGGCGAAGCGACCCGGGGTGGTCTTCTCCACCCACCCGGTCTGCGCCTCGGCCTCGTCGGGGGCGACGCCGCCGTTGGCGCGCAGCACCAGGTCATCGACCACTGACTGGGGCATGGCGCCCTGGCTCATGACGACCAGCTGCTGCAGGGGCAGGGACAGCACCGGGGTGAGGGTCTCCACGCTGGCGCCGGAGGCGGTGAGCAGCTGGCGCACCAGGGGCCCTCCCTCGGGGTGGTCCAGCCAGCTGGCGATGCTGCTGGATGCGGTGAGGGCCGTGGTTGGTCGATGGTCGCTCATGTGCGCTGCTCCCCGTTGAGTCGTCTGACCGGTAGGCAAGCACGAGGACCGCTCTAAGTCAACGCTGTTGACTTATTGGCTTGCGCGGTCAGGCCGGTCGCAGCAGGGGCGTGAGCAGGGCGGTGTACCGCTCGACCAGCTCATCGCGCCCGGCGGCCAGCAGTCCCTCGTCACCGACGACCCATAGCCCGTAGATCAACCCACCGATCAGGGCGCCCGCCAGACGTGCGCGCAGCTCGGCGTCTGGACCGGTGAGCCGGCTCAGCAGAGGAGCGACGAAGCCCTGTTCGTGCGTTTCCCGGAGCCGGTTGGCGATGGCCGGTTCTCCGCGCGCTCCGACCATGGCCACCACCACACCGCGCTGGGGTTCGGCGAGGTCGACGACGAACTCGACCATGTGACGCGGCAGCTCCTCGAGGGTGGCGTCGAAGAGCGGGTGGCGCCTGAGGTCCAGGTGCATCGTGTCGAGGAACAGCGCCTCTTTGCTGCCGAAGTGGCGCATGACGAGCGCTGGATCGGTGCTGGCTGCAGCGGCGATGTCGCGCACGCCGGTTGCTGCGTACCCGCGCTGTGCGAAGAGTTGGGTCGCTGCGTCGGCGATGGCCTCTCGTGTTGCTGCGGAACGTCGTCGGGCCATGTCGGCAGATTAGGGCGCATGGATGGTCCTGGGGTGGGGAGTGAGCGGCGCTCCTGACCTCAGAACCGGCATCTTGAGTAGAGCTCTTCACCATGCCGCTGACCGGTTGGGGATGGGCAATCGAGACATCTGCAACGCCTTGCGGTGCGTCCGGCGGTCATCCTTCTGGACGAGGCATGTGAACTCCGCCGGCCCGCGCGCTGCGCCAGATGCCGCCTCGGGCACCGCTGGTGGGTGGTGCAGGGCCGGGCAGGTCAGCCCTCCATAGACGCCACCGCCTCCTCCAAGGAGGCGTGCACGGGATACACCTGGGGCACGTGGGTGAGGTCCAGCAGCCGAAGCACCACCGATGCTGATGCTGCGATGGCGACCTGGTCACCTTCTGCTCTGGCGCGCTTGAGCAGCCCCAGGCATGCGCCCAGCCCGGCGGAGTCCATGAAGGGCACCCCGGTCAGGTCCAGGACGAACCCACCGGCACCCTCATCAACACTTCGGTCAGCACTCCGGTCAGCGCTCTCCTCAGTCCCGTCGCTGGGGGCGGCACTGGGGGCGGCACTGCGGTGGACGCGCTCGGCGCGAGCGGCCCGGACGTGCTCGCGCAGCTGGGTGGCGCTGAAGGCATCCACCTCCCCGTGGACCTGCACGGCCCACACGTCCTTGAGGTGGCGGTCGGTGATGGTGAACGCGTCCATGGTGGTCTTCCTCCCGCTGCGAGGGGCACAAAGCGACCCAGGCCGGTGCGTCAGTGCTCATGGCCTGCAGCTGCGGGTGCGGTACGGGGGTGGCAGGTGGCTCTACCGACCGGACATGCTGCCAGCCCCGAGACATCTGCCAGAGGAACGGGCCACCCTGATGGGCTCTTCTGAAGCCGCGGTCTCTGGGCCAGTGGTGCGTCGTCGTGCTGCGGGGGTGCTGCGGGACATGCAGGGGGCTGCAGGGCTGGCAGTACAGGTCAAGGCCCCCACCTGAGCCTCATGGGCACTCGCAGCGGTTCGTCGGTGGGTGTCCGGTGGGTGTTCGGTGGGCCTGTCGGGTGCGACTGGCTGGAAGTGAGGGGTCAGCATGGTCACATGCGTGCTGATCGAGACGAGGTCGACGCCTGGGTGCAGCGGTGGGGCATCAGCGCTGCCACCGGTGAGCAGCTGCAGGCGCTGGTGGTGACTCAGGAGGCGGTGCCTCCGATGACGGGGACGCCCGATGAGGTGGTCGCTGAGCTGCAGGTGCTGCCGTTGAGGGCGTTGGGGCAGCTGCGGGACCTGTTCCTACCGGACCTGTACCCCGGTGGGCAGCGAGGTGGTGGCAGCACTGCAGCACCCCGCGCCGTGTCTGAGTGAGCGATCCACTAACGAAACAACCCCGGGCGGATCGCAGCTCGCGGGAGCTCGTCAGGCACTCGTCGATCGCTGAAGAAGACGTCGAGGACAGGCAGTACCCGGATGCACGCCGCCCGGCACCTCAGTCACTCGACGATGCACTGGCTGGACGAGGGGTCATTAAGCAGGCGCCTCAGGCGAGACGGACTGATCGCAGCCCAACAGCCTCTGCCGGCGACGGACCTCCACATCGAAACTGCCGCCTCCACGCAGACCGAAATGACACACCGCACCCGGCTCACACGCCAAAGCCACCGCCTCACCAATGCTGACCCGCCGGCGCTGCCCCTGCTCCTGGACGAACCACTGGCTCCGACTGTCCAGACGGATGACCTCCGCACCGCTGGAGGTCACCGCATGCACCATGACGCCAGCACCGCCCACATCGCCGCCCACATCGCCGCCCACATCGCCCCCTCAGCCCGCAGCCACTCATCACAAGTGGACTGCGAGGGCAACACCGCCGTCGCCCCAGAAGTACCTACTGGTACGTCGCACCGGTACCTCTAGCAACCTCGCACGTGCTCCCGGCGCGCCAGGCCACCACCTGCAGCAGGCACACCAACCCTTGCCCTGGCGGCACCGATGGCACCCGGGGCACCGAGGCCACCAGGACCACCCCTCCCACCGGTGCCGCTACGACCGCCAAGACCACCAAGACCGCCGGGGCCGGTGGCAATACACCTGCACCGGGCCCCTCAGCCCAGCTGCCCAGCCTCCCGCGCCCGCGCAGCGGCCTGGGCACTGGTGCGCACGGCGAACTTGCGCCGCGCGGCCGCCAGGTGCTGCACCGCGGTGCCTCGAGCGATCCCCAACCGCTCCGCCACCTGCCCCGTGCTCAGCCCCTCCTCCACAGCCAGCAGCGCCTCACGCTCACGAGCTGTCAGTACTACCCGGGCCGCTTCTACTGCGGCGACGGCTTCTCGCAGACCCACCAGCTCACGCTCAGCCAGCACCGCCACCCGAGCCCCGCTGTCGGTGCTGAGCACCAGGTGCACCTCACCGGCCGCGACGACCTCCAGCAGCCTCACCCAGTCCCCAGCCGAGATGGCCACAGTGGACCCTGCGCGAACGTGGTCGGGAGCACCGGCGGATGTAGCGGATGTAGCGGATGTAGCGGAAGCAGCGGGGGGAGCAGCCTGAGAAGCGGTGTGCGGTGAAGCGTCATGGCGATCCTCGGGTGTGGTCATCTGCCTTCCCACCAGGCGCAGCGCAGCGAACAGGTGCACAGTCACGGTAGCCGCGCCCGCCACCTGCGGGTGCACCGCGGCGCAGCGGTGGATCACTCCGCCTTCCGCAACACCGCAGGTGGGGACGGTCATGAGTAAGGCAGCACCGCAACCTGATGAGCACCCCGACGAGCACCGCCCAGAACACCGCCCAGAACACCGCCCAGAACACCGCGGCGAACATGACAGAGACCACCGCCGGCAAAGTCGCGATGCCGGGCGTGACGGGCACGCTCCCCGGGACCACCTGAGCACTCAGCTCCTCCAGCAGCGGTCTCACCAGCGAGCTCTGCAGCTGGCTGCAGCGCTGCGCGCCAGCGCCGCCCTCACCGCGCTACCAGGGGCCGGTCCCCCACACCTCACCGGCAGCACCGACTTCACCGCCAGCACTGACCTCGCCGACCGCCTGTGCCAGACCGCGGTCGAGCAGCTGGGCGTGCAGGGCGCCACGCTGTGCGCCCTGTTCGCCCCCGGCATGTCCGTGCCCGTGGGGGTCAGCGACCCCACCGCCGCTCGCGCTGAGGAGGTGCAGTTCTCCGCCGGGGAAGGACCGTGCTGGCTGGCTTACGCCAGCGGCGAGGTCGTGGTCGCCGACCTGACCGACCCGGTTCGGGCTGCAGACCTGGACCGGGCCTGGCCGGCCTACACCCCCGCCCTGCGGCGCCAGACCGGGTACCGCGCGCTGGTGTGCCTGCCGCTCACACTGGCCTCGGGTCTGCAGCTGGCCTTCAGCACGTATGCAGCCTCGCTGCACCGGGACCGGTGGTGGCAAGCGGCGCCGGTGGTCGCCGGCGCGCTGCGTGAGGTGCTGGATGCAGCTTCCCCGCCCAAGGAGCAGGCAGGGACGGTGTGGCTGGACTCCTCAGCCACGCTGCGTCGGGGGGCGGTGTGGGTGGCGGAGTCGCTGCTGATGGATGAGGAGCCGTCGCTGGATGCTGGACGAGCGTTGGGGGCGTTGCGGACCTTCGCGGTGGTGCGGGGGGTGACGGTCGATGCGGCGGCGGCGGCACTGGTGCGGGGGGACGTGAGCGCCGGGGAGGTCCTGGGCCGGTCCTAGTCGCCACTGACAGCTCCTGGCTTGGCCCTGCGGTGCCTGTTGTGGCATCGGCAGGAGCCACTAGGAGTGACCGGCGCAGATGGACCGGCTCAGCAACTAGTCATGGAAGCAGCCCTGGAGCACTGGGGCCCTTGAGGGAGGGGCTAACCCGTGAGGGCCGCAGCCCTGGGTGTGGGGGCGGGGGCTGCGGCCCTCCAGCGCCGCAGGGGGTGGTCGCCGTTATCGGGTCAGCGGACTGCAACCAGGCGCTGCCGATACGAGGAGGATAGGTAGTTGTAAGGCTTTACTCAACGGTTTCTAGTACTTGATTGAGCAACGACGTGCGTCGGCTTGTAGCTCTCGAGTGGCTGGGGCATGCGCGTCTCGGATGGTGTCCTGGTGAGCCATGGTTAATCGAGACGGACGTCGACGAAGCCGCAGCAGCGCACCCACCTCCGGGTACAACAGCCACCGCCAGCTCTCACCACTGTCTGCGGGGCTCACGCACACAGCCGCCCTGGCACAGTAACCCGATGGACGAGCAACGCAGCTCAACCCCATACCGCACCCGCCTCCGCAGGCGCTCGTCATCGGCCGATACCGGCTCCATGCTCACCGCCACGGCCTTGGCCTTCCGTATGGCGACCCTGGCTCGCGACCTGCACCAGCAGCACAGCCCTCAGGCGGTGATGGAGCACGCCCTGACCGCTGCCGTGGCCCTCATCCCCGGCGCCGAGCACGGTGCCGTCTCCCTGGTCCGCGCCCGACGCACCCTGACCACCACCGCCGCCACCAGTGACCTCGCCCGCGGCGTAGACCCCCTGCAGAACCAGGTGCGCCAAGGCCCCGGTTTGGACGCCGCCTTCGAGCACCGCAGCTCCCGGGTGGACGACCTCACCGCAGAGACCACCCGCTGGCCAGCGCTAGCAGCCCGCGCCCACCAGGTGGGGGTGGTGAGCGTGCTGTGCCTGCCGCTGTTCGTGCAGGGAAACCGCCTAGGGGTGCTGAGCCTGCTCAGCACCGCTGCTCGCGCCTTCGACGAGGAGGCCGAGCACGTGGGCCTGGTACTGGCCGCCCACACCGCTGTCGCCGTGGCCAGCGCCCAGCAGGTGGAGAACACCGCCCGCGGGCTGGCTCACCGCGACGTCATCGGCCAGGCCAAAGGCATCCTCATGGAGCGCCACCACCTGAACGCCCAGCAAGCCTTCGACGTGCTGGCCACCTTCAGCCAGGAGACCAGCCGCAAGCTGCACCAGATCGCCGCGGAGATCGCCCTGGAAATCACCGCAGCCAACCAGGCACCAGATCGCTGACGTGGCACCCCTCGCGATCTGGGACGCGGTACCAAGACGCGGTACCAAGACGTCGTACCAAGACGTCGTACCTCGAAACCCTTGCGCCGATCAGCGGACACCAGCATGTCGCGCAGGCCGCGATCACCAGCGCGTGCCACTGTTCCCGAGCCGCGTTCAGCACCGAGCGCCCACGGACCCCACCGTCGCGGAGGCCCTCATGTCAGCAACCGCCAACACCGCCGGCACCCCCGCCCGCTCCAGAGACCTGCTGCGCACCACCGCCCTGCTGGTCGGCATCGTGTTCCTGCTGGTCGGAGTGCTGGGCTTCGTACCCGGCATCACCACCAACTACGACTCGATGTCAGGTGCTGGCCATGAGTCCATGGCCATGCTGCTGGGCATCTTCCAGGTCTCGGTGCTGCACAACATCGTGCACCTGCTGTTCGGGGTGGCGGGCCTGGCGATGTCGCGCACCCGCGGCGCCGCCCGCACCTACCTCATCGGCGGCGGCCTGATCTACGCGGTGCTGTGGGTGTACGGCCTGGTCATCGACCAGTCCAGCGCAGCCAACTTCGTGCCGCTGAACACCGCCGACAACTGGCTGCACCTGGTCCTGGCCGTCGGCATGGCCGGGCTGGGGCTGGCGTTGGGGGGCCGAGCCACCCGCGCGGGCCTGAACCCCCACCAGCACTAGCACTAGCACCAACGGCCGGGGTCTTGGCGGCGACCGTCACCAGGACCTTGGCCGCTGGCATACCCGCCGGTACTCACCTGCGCTCAATCCTGCTGGGCGAGACGACCCGCCGACGCCAGGGGTCTCCCGGTGCCCAGCGAGGTGATGCCGCCGTGGCACAGCGCGCCGCATCTGAGTGAACCGTCTGTAAAGGCGCATTTCACACGCAAGCAGTTACTGTCTGTCAGTTCCCGGGCTGCTCTGACGAAGTATCCCGTCTTAAGAACGCTGACATCAGGTGTGACGCGCGGACAGGAGAGACTGCAGTGCAGGACTGGGGCGCTCCCACCGGCAGCCTGCCGGTGGTCCGGGAGCTGCTAGGACTGCAAAGCTTCCCCCCGCAGACAGTGTCGGTGCGCGCCGCCCGTCGCTTCGTCCAGGACTGCCTGACCGACAGCTCGATGCACGCCCTGGCCGATGACGCAGGGCTGCTGGTGTGTGAGCTGGCCGCCAACGCCGTCCTGCACGCACGTACCGACTTCGACGTCGCGGTCTCTGCGCTGCAGGCCGGGTCCGGGGTGCGCGTGACCGTGCGTGACGACGCCGCCTCGCTGCCCACGCTGACCGCTCCCAGTGCCACAGCGATGAGCGGGCGCGGGCTGGCGCTGGTGCAGACGCTGGCCTCGCGCTGGGGAGCCGGTCCCAGCTCCAGTGCCCGCAAGGGCGTCTGGTTCGAGTTGGACCTGACGAGCGGGGACCCCGCCGTGGACACCGGCGCGGGCGATGCCGTCGTGGGTGGTGCGGCGGACATGAGCGTGGAGGACCTGCTGGCCGCGTGGGGTGACAGCGAGCCGGCGCCAGTCGTGTCCGCGCCGGTGGATGCACCAGTGACCGCGCCCCAACAAGCGCTTGAGGACGCGTCCCTTGACGGTGAAGGGTCAGCCACGACCGCCGGGTCGGTCTGGCCGGGTAGTTACGGCGAGCGCGAAGTGGTCCTGCCGGCCCTGGACGCAGCTGACCTGCTGGCCGCCAAGGAAGGCATGGATGACGTGCTGCGCGAGGTGCAGCTGATCCTGCTGGCCCCCCGCTCCCCGCGGGACAACGAGGAGGCCTTCGTTGATGTCGATGGCTCCACCAGCTCCACCAGCTCCACCATGTCTGATGCCCCTGGCCTTGAGCTGGCGCGCCGGTTGGACGCGGCTGGGCGCGGCTTCGATGCGGTGCGTCGCCAGGTCCGTCAGCAGGTCAGCCTCGCGGTGGCCCGCGGCGAGCACACGGTCCAGCTGCACCTGAACCTGCCGCCGGGCACCTACCAGGCGGCGCTGGAGTACCGGGCAGCCGTGGAGGCCGCCGAGGCCTTAGCTGACCAGGGCACCCTGCTCAGCACCAGTGCCAGGACGTTGGGGCGCCACCGCGCGGTGCGACGGGCCTACCTGGGAGAGGTCATCGCCGCCGCGGCACCGTGACCGGCGGCCACCCCCGGGGCCGCTGCACACCGCGCGGCGCAGCGCCGAGACCTCTAAGGAGGCGTTGCATTAGTCGTTCACGAGCAGCCGAGCAGCGATCAAGGCGGCTGCGAGACGAGCCAGCGCATTGATTGTCTTCGTCGTGCGGTCATAGCGCAGCGCCAGCCGCTTGAACGCCAGCAACCACCCCACCGTGCGCTCCACCACCCACCGATGCCGGCCCAGACGCTGGCTGGACTCCACCCCGATCCGGGCGATGCGCGCGGTGATCCCGCGCCGACGCAGGTAGGCCCGGCAGCGCCGGTTGTCGTACCCCTTGTCCCCGTGAAGCTTCACCGGACGGCGCCGCGGATGACCCCGCCCACCGACCTTGATGTCGGGCATCGAGTCCAGCACCGGCTCCAAGAAGATGCTGTCGTGGCGGTTGGCGCCCGAGACCACCACGTTCAGCGGTGTACCGGCCCGGTCGACGAGCAGGTGGTACTTCGAGCCGCGTTTGCCCCGATCAGTGGGGTTCGGACCTGTCAGCTGACCCCCCTTTTGGCACGGACGGACACCGAGTCGATCGAGCAGCGTGACCAGTCCAGCTGCCCGCGACGGGCCAGCTCATCCAGCACCGCCTTGTGGATCGCCTCCCAGACCCCGGCCTCCTGCCACTGCCGTAGCCGGCGCCAGCACGTCCATCCCGAGCCGTAGCCGAGCTCGGTGGGCAGCTTGGCCCAGCCGATGCCGGTGCGCAGGACAAAGACGATGCCTTCCAGCGCTGCGCGGTCGTCCAGGCGCGGTCGGCCGGTGCGGCCGTGGACCGCGGGGCGCCGTGGTGGAAGGAGGGGCTCGACCAGCATCCAGAGTTCGTCGCTGACCGAGTCCATGGCGGGGGAAGGCGCCTTGGACGGCATGCCTCAGCAGGTTGCTCCGGCCCCGTCAAGATCGCTACCGGACATCTGCAACGTCTTCTAAGGCCCTGAAGCGCTCAGACCCGTGGCGTCCGGTCCACGACGGCGGCATCAGCCCACCCCAGGGTGGAATGACAGCCACCCGCACGTACCTGGGCGAATCCGGTTCCACCAGGGGCCCATCAGGGATCCACAAGAACGACGCCCACACCGGAGGCCGTCGCAGATCGCGGGGCAGTGGCACTTGGGTGGGCGGCGCGATCTGGCGGGTGGGTCTGGCGGGTGGGTCTGGCGGGTGGGTCTGGCGGGTGGTCTGGCGGGTGGGTCTGGCGGGTGGCAGTGGCGCTTGACGCACCGGTGAGGATGGTGGCTCGTGGTGGCCAAGAAGAACATGCGCAGCGTCTTCGACGCGCTGCCCTTCCCGTGCATGCTGCTGGACACCGACCTGGTCATCACCGAGGTCAGCGGCGCCTATGTCACCACCATGGGGATGACCCGCGAGCAGCTGGTGAACCGCTACATCTTCGACGCCTTCCCCCTGCCTGAGCCCACTGATGAGCCGCCCGCCGATGAACAGGGTGCAGACGGCGGAACCAGCAGCGCCGAGCAAGGGAAGCCGCAGGAGGCCGCCAGCCCCCTAGTGCTGGTCAAGGCCTCCATGCAGCGGGTGCTGGAGACCGGCCAGCCCGACCCGGTACCGCTGCAGAAGTACGACATCCCCGACCCCACCGGCCCAACGGGTTTCAGCGAGCGGTGGTGGAGCTTCACCACCTTCCCCATCACCGAACCCATCACTGACCCCGACGCCGGACCCGCCACCGACCCCGCCACCGGACCCTTCCCCGCGCCGTCTGCGCACACCGACACCACCAGCCCAGGCACAACGGCAGGCTCGGCCCACCCCTCGCAGACAGCCCACGGCGCGGCACCTCCCCCGGTTCCTGCGGTGCGGGTGACCGGTCTGCTCCACGTCACCGAAGACGTCACCGAAGACGTCGTGCGCCGCACCGGGATGCCCGCCGATGAGCTCGGAGCCGTCGCTGAGCAGGTCCAGCGCTCCACCGCCCTGCTGCGCGGACGCGCCCGCCAGCTCGAGGCAGACCTGTACGCCCGCGCGGTGCAGGTCCAGTCCCTCACCGCCGCCCGCGAGAGCACCGCCGCCCGCCTCACGGTCCTGGCCCACACCGCCCTGGCGCTGGCCGAAGCCCGCTCGGTAGCCGACCTCACCACCCAGATCACCGAGCAGGGCCTAGCCGCCACCGGCTGCGACAGCGGAGCGGTGGCGGTCTTCACCCCCGGGGACCCCACCACGATGGACCTGACCATCACCGACGGCTTCGGTGCAGCTACCCAGCGCGACTACGCCCGCCTACCCGCTGACAGTCACCTGCCCGCCTGCGTCGCGGCCACCACCGGAGGCACGGTGCTGCTGCACGACGCCGCCGCCAGCACCGCCTGGGGACCGGAGATGGACGCGGTGATGACCTCCACCGGGTCCCAGGCCTTCGCGTGCCTGC
>Ga0325401_1000223_pt1 | contig 37534 bp, 27 predicted proteins | sample PopdelMetagenome_FD_205666 | JGI IMG/M metagenome (GOLD analysis project Ga0325401, IMG submission 205666) | Populus deltoides microbial communities from Bellville, Georgia, United States - Xylem-PdKOR-R2 | ecosystem: Host-associated > Plants > Phyllosphere > Stem > Wood/Secondary xylem | place...
AGGAACCGTCGTCAAGCGCCCCACATTTTTATTCCTTTTATTTTTATTTTTTATATTTAGTAAGACACCAAATTGTCCTTAAGCTAATTTAATAATATGAAAAAACCGTTGTGAAAAGACAAAAACACACCTTGACTCCAATTTAAATTTTTTGCTTTTAAAGATATTTTGATCAGTTTGTTGTGCTTTTTAATTATTTATTATTTTTTATATTTATTTAAATATCAAATTGTTCCTCGATTGATATTATAATAATAAAAAAACATTGTGAAAATACAAAAGTGTCACTCTCATGTTAATTTTGATTTTTTTTATGCTTCCAATATTATTTTTTATAATTTGACTGTGCGATTAAAATAGAAAAAAACATATATGCCCTCGTATATTTTAGCAACGACTAATGAATATGTAAAAAAAATTTAATAACTTAAAAGCTAATGTTAATTTTGTTTTTTTAATAAAGGAGCAAAACTATCATTACATTGTTCTAATAGATACATTGCTTTTCCAAGTCCAGTTAGATTCTTTTAATATGAATTGCTTGCTTAAAACTTGATTTGAAAAGGAAAAAAAAAAAACTTAAATTTCAGTGTATATAATAAACAAACCAACTAAAGGATACATTGATTGCTAAAGCAAGAGTAATTGTACCTGGATATAACCCAACAGTTTCACGCATGAGAAATCGATCAACAAGTCAAATTCGTTGACCGAAGAAGGATGCAGGCTTTATCTCTTCTTTAATTCTCTTTAATATTACATGGCAAGGTAGCTGGGGAGATTTTAATTTCAGTCATTTTCTTCACATGTAAAAAGGGCATGAAACTGCTAAAGACAACAGTTCTCTTATTCTCTATAAATACAAAGTAATCTCACCATGTTAATCAATCAACAATGGCACCTGCCCTCCTCTTCCTCACATTAGCGACCATATGCAACCTCAGTGGGGCTTCAACCTTGCCCAAATTCTCCAGCATTCTTATCTTCGGCGATTCGACGGTTGATACTGGTAACAACAACTACGTGAAGACAGTGTTCAGAAGTGACCATCCACCATATGGCCGAGACTTTCCAGGCCACCTTCCTACAGGGAGGTTTTCTAACGGAAAACTCATTCCTGACTTTGCAGCCAGCATCCTCGGGATGGAAGAAACTGTTCCGCCTGTCCTCAGTCCAAGCCTAACCGATGATGATATTCGCACCGGCGTGTGTTTTGCTTCGGCAGGATCAGGATACGACGACATGACGACGGTGGCATCCGGAGTCATCCCAATGTACGAGCAACTTGAGTTATTCCGGAACTATATTACAAGGCTCAGGGGAATTGTTGGAGAAGAGGAGGCCAAGAAGATACTTGGCAGAGCTTTCATCATTGTTAGTTCAGGCACTAATGACTTGATTTACAACTATTATGATATACCCACAAGACGGTATCAGTTCAACAGTATCAGTGGTTATCATGATTTTCTGCTGAGTTCTTTACAAAATTTTGTGCAGGTATGCATGAATGCAGGCATCTATCTAGCTTTGCACAATCAATTTCTAGGGTTAGAGTATTTTCAAGCATAAAAACTGCCAGCATTTTCTCGGGTAACTTCTGATGGTAATGTTCACAGGAACTGTACAATCTTGGAGGCCGTTTAATGGCGATTGCTGGCCTTCCTCCAATTGGGTGTTTGCCAATTCAGATAGTCACAAGATATGGGAGTTCAGGGAATCTAGCATGTCTAGAAGATCAAAATTCAGACTGTCAAGCCTATAATAAAAAACTTAAAAGGTTACTACCTCCATTGCAGTCATCACTTCCAGGAAGCAGAATTCTCTATGCAGACATTTACGAACCATTATCTGACATGGTTTCCCAGCCACAAAAATACGGTAAGCTGTCTTCTCAAAAAAGGGGGGGAAAGATAGGGGATTAGCTGTTTTGACAAAATATAACATGTATTATGGTAAAAGCTAAACTACTAGGCTGAACTAATTAATGCTTTGGTTGCACCAAACAACAAACGGGGTTGGTCCACTTCATTTAAACACTGAGCAATGCTGATGTATGTTCAGAAAATTTTAGCCATCAGGACAATAGAAATTAAAGATCAGACTCAAGGACTCAAGGACTCAACTGACTTACAAAGAGACCTTACAAGTCATTTATGGACCAACAGACAAGAGAGACAGACCCCTTAGAAAATGACCATATATAGAGCTAGTAGATCCGTGTCCAATCTGCTATACATTGATGTAATTAAGCATGGTATAGCCAAAGAAAATGAGCCTGTAGCTCAAACGGCATCTACATAAGGGGTCCTAGGTTCGAGCCTCTCTCTTGCATTAGGCCTAGTTTACTAATATTTGAAGTTATACAACAGGTTTTGTTGAGACACATAAAGGGTGCTGCGGAACAGGGGTTGTTGAAGCAGGATCAACCTGTAACAAAGCGACACCAACATGTGGAAATGCTTCTCAGTTCATGTTTTGGGATGCTATCCATCCAAGTGAATCAGCCTACAAGTTCCTAACCGAATATCTAGAGAAAAATATCATTTCCCGATTCAATCCCATATGATCACAGCTTCTCTCAGCTTGTACTGTAACTTTTTAAATACTTCATACTCCACAAAGAAGGGGGCAATTTTAAAAAGAGAAGTGATGATATTCTATGTTTCTTTGCACTATCAATCAGATCTCATGGTAATACTTTGCTATCCCTGATAAAGTATTAGACTTGCAACAACTTAAAGAGTCAAATGGGTAATCCAACGATAGGTGAGCTAATAATTCGGTTTTAATGATAAGAGTATGACTAAGGGCCGTGCTGATTTAAACACTCTGAACCTATTACCCTTTGACTTGGGGAACCTACAGATTAAGACCATTTTCCATCATGGAAAGGTTTTTGACCACTTCTAGATCTCGGCCACTAGGTTAAAGAAAATTGCCTATCACTCAATTCTGAAAGTAGCCGAATTGCATGGTGAGTTTTTGCAAAATTCAGTAAAAATTTTATCAAAAGATATGCATCAATTCCGTAATAAGCATTACAATTGGTAAAAGGAGAGATCACATTCAGTGCTGGTGGTAGGCTATGGCAAAGGAATACGCTCATTTAATCACTCTGAACATAGAAGCTTTTGGCATGGAGACCAACAGATTAAAGGGAATTGACTGTCAAAGAGAGGTTTCTGACCACTTTTACTGCTAGGTTGTAGGAGAGATAATCAAATGCTATATGATCATTGTTTTCTGTTGTTAACACCTCCATTAATTTAACTTCTCACCCAGAAGGGGCATAAAACAAAAAAAATCTATTTGAATCATTGGCAAAGATTATCCTTCATTCACAAACTAATAATCAATTTCAAATATTTGCTATCATGAATCAAAAGTCGAACCTCACTACTACTCTGGAAAGGAATGGGCTTTGCATAAATAGCGTCAGCTCTCAGCAAGCTCTCGATTCATCCTCCCCAGAAGTGGGAACAAACTAATAACACTGCCTCTCTAAAATGCCAGTTTTCAACTCATCACAAGGATGCTACTTCAAGCTTGGAAGAAGAGTAAGATATGAACTTGCAGCCATCATATAGTAGTAATAATTGTAATGCTTAATCCTGACAAGTGACAAGTGTATTTTGACAATTTATACGAGATCATATACCTAAACTAAACCCATATTTATTTAAAAAGTAGTCTACTTTTCAATTGGATATTCCACTATTTACAAGCTACCAGTGTGTACAAGTGAGATTATGCAAGGCCGTATAGCTGACAGCATACAACGATTGGGTTTTGGTATAAGATTAACAGCATAAAGCTGGTTTCCATGTAATAACTTTAATCAAATGTATAATAGCCTTGATCATAGAAAGAGAAAAACAAAAATACAATTCATATGGGAATCAGAACACCATCTTGATTGATCATAGCATGCATCCATAATTTTCATTGACAAAGGTAAAGGCAAAATAAAATGTGATGAACACATTCAAATATCTAGTTAAGGGCTACAATCATTAATTACATCCATACAACACCAAAATTCACAAACTTTCCTCCAGTTCATACACAATAGGACAACAAGCAGTGGCTTACCTTCATTTCCTGCCACCTGCGGATCCATTCACTCCCTCAAACAACTCATTAATCTGGGTGCCAATATCCTCCAGAGTGTACTTAATATACCTATCGGCATGCCTCCCAACATCCGGAGCATTTTGAAACCTTGCAATGAAGTTTCTATAAGCTGGCATCACTACATTGTATAAAGAGTTCCTCAGCTCATTTCTTAGCTGCTCATCAAATATGATCCACTGGGAGTGAGATTTATAAATTTCCCCAAACTGAGAATTAAATGCCTTAATCCTGTCTTTCATAGACATGGACTTTCCTCCAACATTAGCAGCCACAGGGCTACTATCTGCCCTCAATACCCCCAAAAGTTTATTCCAGGAACTTCTCTGATAACTCGAAAGGTATTGCTTGATTTTTGCAGTGTGTTTCCTTATCCAATCATCCCCGAGCAGCAAACCCAATTCACTATCCTTCACTTTTTGCACGATGTACCTCTCATTATTCATCAAGAAAACAGAGCACAAGGCAGCATCCCCATAAATCTTTGCCTTCACTTCCAAATTACTCTCCAACAACTCCATAATCCATGCCATTTGAACCGACAATGAAGACAAAGTAGAATCTTTTGATGGAACAACATTCACACTCTCCTCAAAGACCAGCTCTAACGACTCTCTTGACCTACACGCAGCACGTAAATAATTCATCACATATCGTGTGATTGGATGAAGCCCTCCATGAGGCACCGGAGCTTTAGCTGGATCCCGCCTAATCAAATTCTCCAACTCCATAAAAATCCCCCTTATCGCCTCCCCTAACCTCTTCCATATCCCCAACGCATCATTCCTGAGAACCAAACAATACTGATCACTAAAATTAAACTCAAACTCCGGCATCAAATCCCTCATCGTTTCAAACAAATCCAAAACCTTAAACAACCTCTCAGGCGACCTACTCCCTATCGCAATCGCATCGGCAAAATTCAAAATCTGAACCACAGCCCCCCTACAAACCTCCATAAATGACAAGTCACTCACCGAACCCAACCCATAAAACACCCGATCACACAACCTCCTCTCACTTGGAAACAAAATCCGAAGGGAAACATTTGCCGCTTTTATCCACTTATCAATTTCATCCTCCAACTCTTGCCATTGCATCTTTTGCACTTCTTCATTGCTCAATTTCCCTAAACCTAACCTCGACAGGCTTTCTTCCAAGAACTCCCTACGGAAACTACTATACACATGTGAACACTCTTTACCAGACCCCGAAACCACCATCCTCTTCGCTATCTCATGCAAATCGTTAATAATCCCCGACGGCAATGCATCAATTATGACGTCATAATTACTTAAACGTTGCGCTACCGGAATTTCACTATCACTATAGTCATGATCATCCTCGTCAGAATCATCAAACAATAAATTACTATTATCCTCCGTTAACTCTCCGTTACCGTTATTATAAGATCTAGTAGTTTCAAAAGACTCACCACCACGTTCAATTAAGAGACGGAACTCTTCTTCCAGCCGAAACATAGTCTGCTGAAGAAGATCCTCAGCTCGTGCCAAATACGCCCCGGCGGAACTGGAGGCGGAGAGTCCACGCACAGTTGAAATTAACTCGTCGACGCAGTCAAGGAAGGCGGAGGAGTCAGCAGAGTCAGACCAGATCGGGTGGTCGGCGGCGACGTACTGCGAGATCTGACGCTCTAAGGACTTGATAGTATGATCAAGAGCTCTAGGATCTTCTTCTTGTCCTGCTGTTGTCAATTTATCGGCCAATTTCTCTCGAGAAAAACGACCGTCGAATTTTGAGAAGATTTGCAAAATATCGTCAGCCATTGACTCGTTGTGGCCTAGCGTTTTCGCTATGTGGCGTGCTACAGCGATCAGCTTCTCCTCTCCGTTCTCTGCCGCCATTTTTTAAGGTTGTGTTTGGCTGTTTAGGGTTCGCAAGAGCATAAACGGCTGCGCTCTGGAGGTTTGGAGTGAGTGGTGGTTGCAGTTTTGAAGAAGAACAACAAGAAGAAGAAGGGAATAAAGGAGGGAGGGTGGGTGGTGCAATGACGGGAATGTCCTTGGAAAACGCGGTTTGTACTTTCAAGTTTTAAAGGGAGAGAGTGAGAGTGACGGGACGGCAGACGTGGATAAAAAAAAAAGAGAAGAGATTCTTGAGTGGCAATTTTGGTAATTAATTTGGTTTTTTTCTACTTTTTGCCCTTTTATTCTTTCGGCAAAACTCAATTAAGATCCTTTAATTATAATATGGGTTTCAATTTGGACTCTCATCTTTGGAAGTTTTAATTACAGCTCACAGTGATAAATCCTTGAATCTTTGGTTTAAATGGGAATCACTATTAAATCCTTGAATCTTTGATTTCAGCATATACAAGTTGGTTTAAATTTTTTTCACTATTAAGAGGAAAAAAAACCTTAAACACATGATGTATTAAAAATAATTTATTATTTCCATAAAAAATGAGCTAAATATTTAGTAATTATTTTATAAAAATATATCACTTTAAGTTATTAGCATAGAGTTACTAGAGATTATGATTTTGGAGATACCTAATTTAAAATTTTCTTTATTTGAGTGAATATTTGAGAATTTTAAAAAAAAATCTCAGATTACTAGTTTTTTAGGAAAATATGATGCACGTGATATGAACATTTATATCGTGATGGGATGTTGGCATTGCATCAATTATGATATATGGGTGATGTAATTGAAACTTCCAGTAGAAAAAGGACTTAATTAAAACGTATACCAAAATTGGAAGGTTTGAGTGTAATTTTCCCTGGTCAGAACTTCTTTTTAGAGATTTTTTCTTTAATTTATCTGAAAGCAGTGCCATGTCTCGTGACTTGTGGAGATGGGTCAAGAGGAAGTACCGAGAGGAAGGTTCGATGGGCCCATAGGAAGGGGACAGCGAGGAGGCCAGAGGTGGATAAGTGGAGGGAGAGTCGTTTGAAAATGAGGAAGCTGCCTCTCTCTATGGCCTGGTCAATTGCGTCTAGGAAAACCACATGATACTCCCAAAAAAATATTTCGACCAGGTCGCTTGTTTATTTTTCACATTGTCAAACCAACGCATTTATTGATGGTGGTTGTCAATGATCATGGTGGTATATGGCAGTTATGCTTGAGCACTTCATCTGAGAAATAATAATAATTGCTAAGATGAGTAAATTAAACGGTGTGTGATCCTCTTTTGGAGGTCCAGCTTCATTTTAGTTATGCCTCCATCCACTCCGGATGAGGATGAGGAGGAGGAGTGTTTAATGTTATGATAAAGATTATTTTTTAAATTATTTTTATTTAAAAATATATTGTTATATTTTATTTTTGAGTTATTCTTCAAATTTAATTTTTTTCCCGACCTCCAAAAAAAATGAAATAGCGTAGTTTTAAACAACATTGTTCTTCTCCTTCCCGTGCACACACAGAGGCAAGGGAAGAAGATATTTTGTTCCCCTACAACACCCTTTTCACTCTCTTCCCCTCCCACCTGCACAAATCCTGACAAGCCACGTCTCATATCCTGCCACCATTAATGCAACTCATGCCTCTTTATCCTGTCACCACCCTGAAAGAAGAAGAAAACCATGCTTTGCAAAGGCAAGAGCCGTCCCACGCCACCCTGCCCTACACCATGACAGGACAGGGCACGGTGATCCTCTCTCCCTCTACCTATAAACACCAAAAGGCAAAGAAGAAAACAGGAGGGGAAAAAAAATAGAACTAAAGTATAAAGAGAAGAGATGAACAGAGACAGTTTAGAGAGACGGAAACAGAGCACAACAAAAAACACAGAGGGAATGAATAGATGAAGAAAAAAAATAAAGGGAACGGGGGAATTGTTTGTGGGAAACAGGGAGGAACAAAAGAGAGTTTTTGGGGAGAAAAGCAGAGGAGAAACTGAAACAAAACAAAGAAAAGGAGAAAGAAAAGGAGGGAGGGCAAAAATAGAGGGCAATGAAAACATAGAAAAAAGAACCACCGACCACCCTCAGCTCCCCAGTCCGCCACCGCTAGCACCAGCAGCACCGCCATCAACAGCGGCTCCACCATCGTTAGAGACTTAAGAAGAAACGTAGAAGCAGGAGAACATAAACAAGGAGAAGAAGAAAACACAAGAAAACAGAGAGAAAAACAAAGAAGAACCACCGTTTGGAATCCCTCGCCCGCCGCGCGATTCTTCCTCAACACCGCCACTGCTTGCCGCCATCAACACCAGCACCGCCATTGTTGTTAAGTCAGCTTCTTCTCCTTGGGATCCCCAGCTCCTCCAATGTTAATGTTGCATGTGAACAAGGGAAAGTGCTCCACTATTCACTGGGCTGGACAAGTCCGGCCCGGCCCAAAATGTGGGCCGGGTCCAACTAGTTCAAAAAAATTTTATAATTTTCTCACGTATTTTTCCACTAAATTTTGCTTAATATTGGTTTGTATTTTTATACCGTAAAGATACAAATCCGGTATTAAAATATCCGGCTTTCTCTGAAATGTTGCAAAAAAGAAAATTATAAAATCAAAAAAAAAAAATGTCTTGCTTTCTTGCATACGGCCAAGTCTTTTTAAAAAAATCATATCGTATTTTCATACAACAAAAATTCAAAATATATTTTAGCATGTATTTTGGTTTTAATAACCAATTTATTAAAGCCATGAGAACTAGACCAATATTTCAAAAAAAACCCAAAAAATATTTTACTTTGTTTTAGTATTGGGGGTAACAAATTTATATGTAAAACATATTCCCGATATTAAAAAGATAGTTCTTTTATAGATATTAAAATAGTTAGATTTTTACCCAATAAGATAAGAATCTCCTTACTAACGAGGACTTTTCTTAAATCATAGACAGACCAGCAGTTAGACCTTAGCATATATCAAACAATTAAACAATGCAGCTTACATTAGGTAAGACATATTTGGAGTGCTAATACCTTCCCTTTACGCAACCAGTCCATATGCCCGATCTCTAAAACCAGTTAGGGTTCCTAGTGATCACAATATTAGGTGGCAACTCTCACTTAACTTTTTACATAACTCGAGTTTTAAACTAAATCGTGCGGGAGTTAACCCAAATTAAATTGATTAATTTCATTAATCAAAATGCAATTTTAATAGCTGGTAAAAACATGCCTTAGTTTTTAACAAAACTTCAAGATGAAATTTTTTTCATAAAAACTATCGAGACAATGACAAATTAGATCAATTTCGTTCTCCAAGCAAAACGTGTCATGGACTCTATTGAGTTTAATAATTTATTTTTTTATAAAATATTTTTTTGTAATTATATGATAAAAATATATGATTACAAAATTAAGAACCAACCTAAAAATAAAAAACTTATTTGAGACAATGATAACGCTAAAGAAAGCAAAAGATAAATAAATCATGCAATTTATTTCCCAATCAATCAAATATTGAAGGATAAAATTAAGAAAAAAACTATTAAAAAAATTAATGAACTAAAAACCAAAAATATATATTCGGCTAGTGGGTGAACTCATCAAACCTATGCACTGGGATAATCCGGGCTAACACGCTAAATTTGTGAACCGGAGTATGGACTTTAGTGGGGTTATAATTTTTTTTCCTAAACTAGTTTTTATTTAACTTCATGATAAAAAATATATATGATTGAAAAACAAAACATCAACCTAATACTGAAATGCTGTAAAAAAATTTAATGACAAATAAAGATCAAAATATTTAACATTACAACATGGATAATTTACCTTACCGTATTTAATGAATTTCTCTATCAAAATAAATTTGTAATAGAAAAATACATAAAATTTATAATAGAAACAAACACACATAAAAGAAAAAATTATAGATGAATTATACCCTACTCTTTAAAAACTAAACACATTCAATATTATTAAAAAACAAAACATCACAAAAAATTAAAATATAAAAATTATCACAAAAAAATCAACTAATACATTATTTTTTAAATGAAAAAATAAAATAATAAAATAATAACCAAACATCGCTAGGCCTGCCTAGCCTAATCAAGCAACGGCATGCATTAAGAAAAAAACATGACGTGGTCTATTCATCCCCATAATCTAACTGGGGGCTAGCCCAATCAAGCAGCGCCCCAACACATTCTGGGCCTTTGATTTAAAATACTATGGTCCATAAAATTTGTTGGTTGATCAACGAAAGCCCAGCCAAACCAGGCGTAAGAGCATCACATACCAGTCCAGTCCCTTTCCAGTCCCGTATCCAAACACCCCATTCATTGGCTAGGTTTCCTTCCATTTGAAAAACAACCATATCCTCCAAACAGAAACCAAAAAAGTCAGTTAGCTGATCTCTTACACAGAGAGAAAGAAATATTTGAAACCCTAGATAATAAACCCTATTTTTTTCGAGAAAAGAGAAAAAGCTTCAATGGCATCGAAGTTTGGGTTAGCCGGAGGGATACCGGAACGGCGAGTGAGACCGATTTGGGATGCAATCGATTCTCGTCAGTTCAAGAATGCGCTTAAACACTCCACTTCACTCCTCGCTAAATGCCCTAATTCACCTTACGCACTCGTAAGACTTCAAATATTTCTTAGATTGATTCAGCTCTTGATTGCTAATTACTTTAAAGTGAAGTGATTTTGTGTGTTTACTTTTGCTAATTGGATTCTGCTTAGGGTGTTAGCTTTGAGCTTTTTTTCTCTAGTAACTGGCATAATTAGTTGTAGTTTTTTCAGTTATTTGTTGTCTGAGCAAATTTGCAAGGTGTGCTTGTGCCTGCGCGTGTTTGTATGTGCAAACATTTGGTCATTTTTTTATCCGGGGATTAAGTGGCGAATGCTTGTCGTGCTGCCATCCCAGTTGTTTATAATGTTTATAAATCTTGCTTCTTTAGTGTTTGGTTTTGAGCATGTGGTTTTTATGATAGAGGGATTATTTGGGGAATAGTTAGAGTTAATTACTTTTAGAGTTATGGTGTATGTTGTTTATTGTATTAGAATTGAAATGGTGGGTTATTTGGAGTAATTGATGTGTTCTGGTGATGCAGGCGCTAAAATCACTCATCTTGGAAAGGATGGGTAAATCTGATGAGGCATTATCAGTTTGCTTAAATGCAAAGGAGCTTTTATACAAGAATGATTCCTTGCTAATGGATGATCTAACTCTCAGTACATTGCAGATTGTTTTTCAACGGCTTGATCGCTGTTAGTATATCTTTACTGCTCCGAGATTCTCTGTTTTTATACATTATATCGGAAGACTCTAATATTTTTTACCCTTTAAATATAATCAGTGGATTTGGCTACTGGATGCTATGAGTATGCTTGCAGTAAATTTCCAAGCAATTTGGAACTAATGATGGGACTTTTCAATTGTTATGTTCGTGAGTATTCATTTGTGAAGCAGCAGCAGGTCAGTGTTCTTTTTCTTGTATGATATATGTGAACTTCATTGCTATGTCTTGACATCTGCTTGATGCAGATTGTGGGACAATTAGGCTAATGCTTTCTAACTATGATGTCATCATCTGGCAGACAGCTATCAAAATGTACAAGCTTGTTGGTGAAGAGAGGTTTTTGCTCTGGGCAGTTTGTAGCATCCAATTACAGGTCATAGCAGCCTTCCCTTCTTGTATATTGCTAAGCATGTGCTCTTTATTTTATAGTATTTATTCTTTAAGCTACTAACATTTCTTGTCACATTGTGTGTGCATAGTGCATATATTATTACAAGTTATTGGTTTTATACATGGAAATTGGCTTTTATCGGTGTTATGGTGAAAGGCTCATTGATTTAACTGATGAATATCACCCTCGCTTCATGTCTTGCAACCTTAGAATTTGGAAAATTTGTGTGCTCAAAATCTTGATATTGAGGTGGATTGGCGTCAAAGGATCCTTATAGCTGGCTCTGACCAATTTGTGATTAATGCTTTGTTGCTGTTGTTGGCATGCTCTTAGTTAAGTTTTGAACGTCTGCATTCATGCCCGATTAGATTACTGCTAACACAGAACATTCAAAATTGAGAAAAGGAATGAACAGATGAGGTTACTTGCTGGAAGAATGTAACCATAAATCTTTTGACAATGCAATATAATTGAAGACACGTGTGTTGAACAAGATATTTTTTAAGCAAAACAAATTCTTAAGAAAATCCTTGCATGCAGTTTAGATTGCTCCAAAAACCTGCAGCATGCAAAGCCAAGATCGAATCTGTTAAAGGTTGCAGCGGTTCAACAGTCTGATCTGGTTTCAGATTTGAAGCACTGCAATCCTTTTTTTTTTTTTAAAAAAGAATATAAAATTGGGAGCTCATGCATGCATCTCACATTTTCGCTTAAAGACTTTGAGAACTGTAAATGGTACAAAATGTGACTGCTGGCTAACTTGGCTTTGCCATTTACAAATAACATATTGGAGTGCATGGGGTAGTTTGTGGAGAGATTATGATCCACGCTGTGAGCAACTTGTCCTTCATTGCCTCTTGCAAGTTATTTATGGACACCCAACTGCTTCACTGGGAACATGAACACCTAAGCAATCTTGATGTGGACAAATTAAGGGCTTGGAGTATTAGATTTTCCTTCTTTTTATTTTTTTAGCGAGTTAATATCTGAAACTAAGGCCATTATGATCTGATCTCTGTCCTCCAATTTAACACTTGTCAAAGCCAAATTACATTCTCATTCCTTTGGTCATCCATCTCACAATGTACTTATTGTGGATGTCACCTTTACAGTGGAGTTGCCTAAGTTTGTAATTGAACACTTAGTTATCTGAAGCAATAATTAAGGTGATTTCTCCTTCTTGTCCCTCATTCCTTTGCTCTCTTTTCTTCTTGTTTTTTTTTCCATCCCAACAGAAAAAGGTTGATGCTGCCCAGGTGGGGTTGCACTTGTAACCTTTTTTCTCTTGGTGTTCTGGATTGTGTTGCCTAGTAACCTAATTCATTGTTTATCTAGCATTTGTTTTATCTGTTCTACTTCTGTGAATTGATCTCCATAGAATGGGTCCTGGTCTAGTGTATAGTTTATGTATTTGGTTATGTCCATTTCTGTCATGAAAGGGTAAAAAACTAAACAGCATTTCTCTTAAGAAGCTTCTTGCTGTATTTCCACATGCAACCCATGTGCAGCCCTTAGAATGCTTGTTTATTGAACACACTTCTTGCCTGGGTGGAATGTCTTGTTTTGCTGCTTATTTCGTTTGCTCTGATCTTCATGCAGGTATTTTGTGGCAATGGAGGAGAGAAACTAGCAATGCTAGCTGAAGGGTTACTTAAGAAGCATGTAGCTTCCCACAGCTTGCATGAGCCTGAAGGTGAGTTCCATATCTGTTGCCAAAATTTGAACAACTATCATTCATTAATGATCTCCTCTCTGATTGTGTAAAAACTCTGTTGCAGCTCTTATGGTCTATATTTCCATATTAGAACAACAAGAAAAGTATGGTGATGCATTGGAAATTCTCTCGGGGCAATTGGGATCACTATTAATGATTGAAGTTGATAAGCTACGTATACAGGTATTTTCTGAAACATTATGTCTTGGTTTTTTTTTTTTATCTTAAAAGTAGTTCTGTTGACAATAGAGTAATATTTTACATTTTTGAATTTATACATAAGATAATGCACATCTTATGGATTTTCTGTGTAGCTATTATATTTCTTCATTGTTTTTGGGATGAGAAACTGAACTTGTCAAGTAAATAAAAGGTGAGTTATTATGGGCAAGACTAAAGAGGTATTCTAAAAGAAAGCTTGAATGGAAAATGAGATTTGTTAAAATGGAACTAGGTGCAAACAAACTAGATGACCTGTGACTTACATTCCACTAGAGAGTTGAAGTGGAACTTCCACACAACTTTATGAGGATGATGCCATGTAAACTTGAATTCTTAGCATAATGACTATCAAGTTTTGGGCTCAATACTGAAAGGGGCACGCCTGTATAATAATATAGGCCACATAGACTTTTCTGCTGATAAATAACACCTGCTCATTCAAATGAATCCTAATGAAGGCTTAATCATCTATGCTCATGGTTTTGGTTGCACTTTCACCTTGCCCTACTTTTCTATATATATATATATAAACAGTTTCCTTTCATCATTTTGTTTCCAACATTTAAGTTTTCATGCAACTTTGTTGCTATAGAAATTTAGAACACATTATCTCTCGCTGTCTTGCATGCATTTTCTTGGAACTTCTTTCTTTTTACTTGTTGGTTTCCTTATCAACCTGGTACTCTTTGACTTTAAGTTGACAGGGGAGGCTTCTTGCTCGGTCAGGTGACTATGCTACAAGTGCCAACATATATCAGAAGATTTTAGAACTATGGTATGCGCATGACAGTTTTCTTTCAAGAATTCAGTTTTGAGATTTTTATCACCAACTGAGGCAGCTAAGATCACACAACTTAGATAATATAGTGTTACGTCGTGTGTTGTAAGTTGTAATAAAAGAACCAGGAAAATTCTCTCTCTCTTCTTTTCATTTTTAGCTGTTTATTTCTTCTACTAGCTGCATTATTAGCCTCTGTTAATTTTCTTTCTTTATTTTTAGGTGTTATGGTTAGATTTGGGTTTGATTGATTTGTTTAGGATGTTCTGAATAGGACAGCTGTGACGTATAAGTCGGGGATTACTGAACCATGATATCAAACAGGCTGCAGTTGCATTATGCAGGAAAAATGAATAGCCTCTTGTAATCGTAGAGGGAAAACAAGCTGTTTGCTTTGGCAGATGGGATAGTTTGTGAAAACAGCCAGTTATTGGAAACCCACATTTCAAAGCTCGTAGCAAGTTTTTAGAAGTCATGGAATTATTATTTTGATACTCCTACTGTGGAGATTTTACATTTTTTCAATGAAAATAGCCTTGTCAAAGCTTCAGATAACTAATTTCTAGGTCCTTTAGGAATAGAATTTGCAACTAGGAGCCTGACACCTTATTTTGAATTCTGCCCTAGTGTCAATGAGGTCTGAAAGTTTGCTGTTGCCCTTATATGGATCACCTGACTGTTTTTAAAGCATTCCCATATAGATAATCCACACTCCCCCTCTTGCTGCTTGTTAGCCACCTTTTATTTTCTTTCGGGTTTACTATGAATTTGCTCGCTCACCTGCATGTTCAAATTACACGCACCAGCTTGGCATTTGCTAAAGTTTGACTGCTGTAGAACATGGAGTAGTTGAAACTCGTTGCTAGAGATTGTGATGCATCTAATTGTTTCCTGTTTCCAATCCAGAAATTTTCTATTTTGGTCATTTCATTTGAGGACGTATATTTTTTTAGCTGTTAATCTTGTTTGGTTTGTCTGGCAGCCCTGATGATTGGGAGTGTTTCCTACATTATCTAGGCTGTTTGCTGGAGGATGGCAGCAGCTGGAGCAATGGAGCCAACAATGATCCAATTAATCCCCCAAAACCCGTGGATTGCAAAGTCTCTCAATTGGCAGATGAAGTGGTGCATATTTACTACCCTTGAATTTTATATGTAGTTTGTATTTTCTGTCATATCTGCATACTGCAGATCTTTTTATGACTTTTTATGCAGATTTTGATTTTTGCAAATTGGATGTGCAGTTTCATTCTCGAATATCGACTTCATTAGCTTTTGTGAAAAAATTACAAGCAGACACCAGTAATGATTTTATTAGGTGTCCATACTTGGCAACTCTTGAAATTGAGAGGAGGAAGCGATTACATGGAAAGGGCAATGATGATGATATTGTGGAGGCTCTAATGCTATATTTCCTCAAGTATGTAACTCTTTCTTTTCTTCCCAACTTGTGTGGAACTAGCTGCTGAGTGTAATTGTGCACGAAGTCTGTAATCATCCAAAATATTTTTGTTTCTGTGTTTGGCAAATAATGGATATGAAGTCGAGACTAGATGAACAATTTATCTCCTCTCACAACCATTTGTCAGTCATTTGTATGCTTCAAAGAAATTCTCAGTTCTTACAAAAAGTTTCTGGTATTCCTTTATGTTGGTGGTCTTTTTTGTAAGAATTATAGGCAAAATCATGGAAAGTTTTGGACCATCTAAGCTGAAGTCCTTTTTTTTAATGCAGGTTTGGTCACTTAGCAAGCTTCAGTTCTGATGTTGAGGCATTTCTGCAAGTCTTAACTCCAGATAAAAAAACGGAGTTTCTTGCAAAGTTGATAAAAACTTTGGACTCCTCTGCTACTGCACCAACTAAAGTGCTTGGACAGTCAATCACGATTTTCAAAATTCAGGAGTTGACTGGGAACATGTATAAGCTCCCTGTGCTTGGTGCGTGTTTCTTTTGCACACATACACTTGCTCACCCTACACACAATCTTTTGCACATCCAAACTGCACTCTTTACACTTGTATTTTGTATTTTGTAGCCATGCATCGGATTTAAATGCCTCATAATGGCATAAGAGTGATCAGAAACATAAATCTCCACCATGTTTTTCTCTTTTAAATTGTGGTGTTCAGCAATGCATCCTCTTTATTTTCTGAGCCTCCTGCAAATTCTTTTTTGGTAGAAGGTTCCCAGTTATGTAGTCTACTTCATTTTCTTTGTTCCTTGTAATGTGTTTCATTCTAATTAAATTGGCTTTTTATTCAGTGTTTTTTTTTTTTTTGGATTCAATGATATTAACTTCATCCATGCTTCTTCAGAACTTGAAGGCTGTGCTGTGCAAATGGTGGAGATGTATTGTAAAAGTCTTCCACTTTCAAAGGATTTGGATCCACAAGAGAGCATGCATGGTGAAGAGCTGCTATCTATGGTGTGCAATGTGTTGGTTCAGGTATCTCAATTCATACTTTCATTTTTTGGGATCAGATGCGTGGCCACATATGTACTGGTAGATGCCTGGATATGAGGATGGGTTTTATGATTTCTTAAGAAGGACTTTACCCTAGATGGTGCAACAAGTCTCCTTTAGTCCATGAAATATTGTTTATTTGACTTAAGAAAATTTTCTTGTGGGATATTTTGACATGATCCTATCTTGTTCTTAAGAAGTTTATATTCTGATGCTCATTACCTTGTTGTTGCCTAATAATGGAGGTGACACTGCTAAAAGTTGATGTCTAGGTTAGTGTGCGTGCACACACAACACATGGATTTATGGCTACTTGTGCTTCGTGCGTGCTCTTGCATTATTCCAGAACTTGTTTCATGAATTGGTTTGCTAGTTACAAGATTTTCTTTATTTAATTGACTACTGTATTGTTCTCTTTGAGGTTATGCTCATATATATATATATATATATATTCATTGCATTTTTTTTGTTTTTTCTTTCCCTTTCTTTTTAAATAGCTATTCTGGCGTACAAGACATCTTGGCTACTTCATAGAGGCAATTATGGTTTTGGAGTTTGGCCTGACTATTCGAAGGTAAGATATTTTTTCACTGCTGATATTGTATTGTAATTTCAAACATGGCATTTTAAGAGTTCCAAATCTTTATAATGATTTAGGCTTTGGTGGGGGTGGGTTATATTACATCTGTGCCACCTTGAACACATTTAATTGGCACTAGAAATTCTGCTTGATGAATGAGAAGAAAGCATGTATTAAGTGTTTTGGAGGAAAACAAATAAAGGATTAGTGGATACAAGTGCTATGCATGTGAAACCATTTGTTTTCTTCTGGAAACTGTTTGCTGTGTTGGGAACTTCACATTCTTGAAACTAATTTTTGTGTTTGGTCGTATTTGGCAGATATATATGGCAGTACAAGATCTTGTTGCTGCACTTGTATTCACACTTGGGTGCAATTTCGTTAGCTTATGAGTGGTAACATATGTTAATATATATTTCACATTGTTAGTTGATGAAATACTGTTACCTTTTGGTTTGTATTTCAAATTCTGTCTAGCCACTTGGTTATTCTTCCCCCTTTTATACTCATCAAATCACTTTGGTTTTCCTAAGGTCTAAAGCAGCTCTCTAAATCTCTGTGTAGGTATAAGTCTTTGGACGTGAAGAATATTCTGATGGAAACTGTTTCTCATCACATCTTGCCGCAGATGCTGGTATCTCCTCTTTGGGGGGATTTAAATAATCTGCTGAAAGATTATCTCAGGTTTATGGATGACCACTTCAGGGAATCTGCAGATCTGACATTCCTTGCTTATCGCCACAGAAACTATTCTAAAGTATGCCACATTATCAATATAATTATTTTTATTCTGTGTTAAAAATTTAAGGCGAGTTTCTTTTTTAAAATGAATCTTAGATGTTCCTGGAATTGTTTGCCAGTTCATTGCGTGTGGCTATCTTTCCAATTACTTGATTCTATTGTCTACCTGTGGATGACTGCTTTCTGCACTTTTTGGTCATTGCCTTTATCCATCTAAAACATTTGTTCTGTATCTTTCTTTCTCCCAATGAATCTGGTAACATGCCCTTAGATTGAAGGGGACATGGTATTGAAATAGATTTGTGCAATCAAGATTCAAGACAATCCTCTTACTTTGTATTTCAGGTAATAGAGTTTGTTCAATTCAAGGAGCAATTGCAACGATCTAATCAGTATTTATTTGCAAGGGTTGAGACACCCATTCTACAGCTAAAACAAAAGGCAGATAACATTGAAGAAGAAGAGGTGTGTATCACTTTTATCTGTTTCAACACCATACCTTTGTGTCTGATGAATATGCTGTCTTTCAGGGTGTTCTTGAAAACTTGAATGGCGGGGTTCACTTTGTTGAGCTCTCCAATGAGATTGGATCCAAAACCTTGACATTCAATGAAGATTTCCAATCACGGCCTTGGTGGACACCAACTACAGAGAAAAATTATCTCTTAGGTTAGTCATGTGGTCTTTGTTTCTTAATATCTACATCTTTAAAACCATATTATGTTCAGTGGTATTGAAGAAGCTATGATGGTTTGGGTAACAGTGTTGTTTTCTTATTTCCTGTCTCTCTATGAATTCTCTTGTATATTGAAACGATTCATTTCCCAGGTCCATTTGAAGGAGTATCATATTGTCCCAAGGAAAACTTGGTAAGGAACTTCATTCATTGATTTGCTTTTGTATGTAATATTTGGCAATAGCAATCCATATACTTAATGGACTTTCTGTGTGCTCCTAATGCCCTTTATGTTTGTTTTTTGACTTGAATATAGACAAAAGAAAGGGAAGAAAATGTGCGGGGAGTCATTGAAAAGAAATCCCTTCTCCCTCGGATGATTTATCTGTCCATTCACAGTGCTTCAGCATCACTTAAGGAGAGTGTTGAAGAAAATGGGTCCATATCTGGGTCAAAAATCTCCTCAGAGTTTAAGTTTTTGCTTGAGCGCCATGCAAAGATGTTAGGCTTTTCTTTAAGTGATGCAGTTGAAGTGGTTATGGGTGTTTCCAGTGGTGTAAAATCCTTTGAGGTATACTTGTGCTGTCAATCTTATTCCTTGCCTTTTCTTACTGCTCTCTATTATTTTTCATGATATTCTTGTTGATGTGGTTGTATAATTCTGATTCACATTCAGATGAGGTGATATAGGTATGAGACACATTGTTGTAGGTGTGAAAGCATTTCTGTGTTAGGCAGGTTGTCTTTATCTTTTTTCCATTCCTTTAGATGCACACCAAGTTAATATATCTTATAAAGCAAGTGCTTTTGTTAAAATTGTCATCTTTAAAAAAGATTAGTTACTGGTGATCACTAGCTTGCTTTTATTCAAGTCGCCCACTATGGATCACTTAAATACCACAAGAACTTGGATGCATTTTAATTTTTGGATTTGACACAGGCTTTTGGTTCAGACGAGATTGACTGGATAAACTTTGCTGTCTTTTTGAATGCTTGGAATTTGAATTCCCACGAGCCCTTACAGCCTAATGGAGATCAGTGTGGCCGTGGTATTTGGCATGTAGTGGATACTTTGCTGGTGAAATATATTTCAGAGAAGATCAAATCCGTGGAGTCTCTTATTTGCTCTCCAAGGGTTGATCTTCCAATTTTAGTGCAATTGGTTACAGAGCCATTGGCCTGGCATGGTCTTGTGATTCAATCTTGTGTTCGATCATCTCTTCCATCTGGAAAGAAAAAGAAGAAAGGTGGGCCTGTGGACCAGCATTCATCTCTGGTGTTTAATGACATTAGGGATTCAATCCATTCTTTATGTGATATAGTTAAGGAGGTTGCATCATGGATCAGAGGTCAGATTGACAGACCAGAGGATGAGAGTGTGGAAATTATACTTTCCTCTCTTAGGAAAAAGGAACAAGATGAAGGGCCTGGGCGTGTTTTCCATGTTCTGGAAAGTTTAATTCCATCAATAAATGAGGCTGAACTTGGTGATCGGATCTCCCAAGAATTGAAGACATGGAGTCCCCTCGATGTTGCAAGGAAGATAGTGACCGGGGACTCTACATTATTGTCCCAGTTTCTTAATATTTGCGAGTCAAAAATCAAGTCATTTCAGGCATTGAATCAGCAGATAGCTCAAATATAAAGTGTGTTTTGCTTAATGTGTTTCCCCTGATCAGCAGGCATTTTGCTTCAGCTTTGGGAGCTGCATCTGATCTGGAATTACTGCGCTACTTGTCATTAACAGAAAGAGTTGAATGGATTGTTCAAGCTCTGCACTGATCCTCTCTTTGGACTCGTAGTTTACCATGAGATTTCCCTGCCAGATTGTTGTCAGCCTCTATCGTGGCCAGCCAGTTCTGTTTGAGCGGTTTTGGAAATGTTGTGCCAGATTTTCACAATTTATTTGGATATTCTTTCAATTTTTACACAGAACAGGTTTGTGTCTTTGTTCTCTTGATGTATTCTTTTTTGCAATATATCTTTTGTTATTTTTTGCTTAATGTTGCGTGCACATCGGTGAACTTTGAAAGTCAAAATTTGATGTATTATTAAAAAAAACTAAAATTGTTCAGTGTGTTTCACCTTTTAAATTTATAGTTAAACGCTGAGTTGTTTTTTTATTTTATTTTTTTAAACTTTTCTTTTTAAATTGTTTCTTTTCTTTGTTTTTTTAATGAATGTTTTTTTGTTTAATTTTTTTTGTTAATATTAAATTTTTTTCTATTTAGTTATTAAATTTTCATGATACAGGTTCCGGGTTTGATAGGTTAACCTGAATTTTTTTTTCTGGATTTTTTTAATTAATTTTTTCAAATGTAGTTTACAGTGAAACGTTTAATTGTCTTATATTTTCTTTGTTTTTTTTAAGCTGTTTTGTTTTCTTTGTTTTTTTTAATGAATATATTTTTTGTTTAATTTTTTTTGTTAATGTTAAATCTTTTTCTATTTAGTTATTAAACTTTCATTACACAAGTTCCGAGTTTGACGGGTTAATTTGGATTTTTTTCTAGTTTTTCTTTTTAATTAATTTTTTCGTTTAATTTAGTTTGTTAATGTTAAATTTTTTTTATTTAGTTATCAAACTTTCATGACATGGATTCCGGATTTGATGGGTTAACCCAACTAATTCTAGGTTAACCTATAAATTTTTTTTTTCTATTCAGTTATCAAACTTTCATGACACAAATCTCAGATTTGACGAGTTAACCTTATTTGAAGGGTTAACCCAGTTAATTCAAATTTTTTTTCTTCATTATTTTTTTTTTCATGTAGGCTTTTATTTCTTTGTTTTTAAAAAAATTATTTTTTGTTAAGTATTTTTGCTTTTTTCTTTTTTTTTTTCCTTTTTAATTATTTTTTTAAAAAATTTAGTTTGTTAATATTAAGTTTTTTTTATTTAGTTATCAAATTTTCATGACACGAATCCCAGGTTTGATGGATTAACCTGGTTTGACGGGTTAGCTCAGTTAATTTAGTTTTTTTTTCTTCATTAGTTTTTTTGTTCATGTAGGTTTTTTTCCTGTGTTTTTTTCTTTTTAATTAATTTTTTTTGTTTATTAATGTTAATTTTTTTCTATTTAGTTATCACACTTTCATGACACTAATCTCAGGTTTGACGGGTTAACCTGATTTGGTGGGCTAACTCAGTTGATTCAGATTTTTATTTTATTTTATTAGTTTTTTTCTTCCGATTTCATCTTTAAATATTGTAATTAACTATAACTAAAAGACATCAATATTTTTTCTTTCAATTTCATGACACGAATCCCAAGTTTGATGAGTTAAACCAGTTGATTCATATATTTTTTTTAAGTAGTTTTTTTCTTTCAATTTTATCTTTTAATATTGATTTAATTAAGAATTAAACTTTATGATTTGTTTTGTTTACTGGTAATTAAATTATTGTGATCTCATGAGGGGATTTTACTGAACCACTCCTTGCAAAGCACTATTCATCAGAATAATGCTTTGCTTTATTGTTTTTTTAATTAATCTTTTTTTTTAATTTCATTCTGTAATATTAAATTTTTTTCTTTTTAATTATCATACTTTTGTAACAAGATCTTGCAATCAGACTCATATCAAAGACTTCGGGTTTGATGTTGCAACCAAACTCACTTAAACTTGGGTAATGCAAGTTGAATATTATTATTAATATTATAAATATAACTTCTGGATCAGAAATAATAGACAGACCCAATACTCTTAGGTATAACTTTGTAGAAAAACCTAATACTCATAAATTTTAACTTTTTTTTTATATATAAAAAAATTGACCTGTGACGTGGCGCGGGTCACGTTTTTAGTTTTACTCTAATTTAACTCGATTTGTTTTTGTATTTTAAAAGTATTTTTGAAAAAAAATTAAATATTGTTTATTTGCTTTAAATTTTTTTTTTAGTATTCTCATATTATTTTGATGTGCTGATTTTAAAAATAAATATTTAAAAATAAAAAATTATTGTTTTGATATATTTTTAAATAAAAAACCTTTTGAAAGACAGTCAAAAATATATACTGTTGACACAGGCAGCTGTCAATTGTCTTCTTAGATTTGAATTTAAGGTGTAATTTTTTTCTATATTGGAATCCAATGATTTAACCGGTATCAGTAGTATTACGTGAGTATCACCCTGGTAGATCACTGGATCTGGGCAGATGTTAAGTTGCTGTGAGATTACTATGCAAACTGTCTCAATAGAACAGGCAAAGAACATTGTTACGAGGGAACACCTATCTATGTGTATCAAGTTCCCACTTTGGGTGCAAGATCATACTATTTGAAATCAGTTGGCGGCCTACCTAATTCATTAAGATCTATGGGATTCTGGGTTTACAGGTGTCCCTGATGATGTATTTTTCCAAAGAAATTTTGGGGGAGGGAGTTCAGGAAGACGACAAGAAGTTGCTCGAGCAGACTGGTCTGGCCTCTTTTTTCAATTGTATCACCTAATATAGTGGAAAAGGTAATTTATGAATTGATCAGTGCCTTGATTGATGTTTATATATATATATATATATATATAGTTAATCTGTCTGACAAACAAGTAAGAACTACCGTAGGTAGGTAGGTTTACAGGAGCCTTGACAATCCATGCTTTTTTCACCAAAGCCCTATCTATAGAGTGCGTGATAGTCTTACAAAATCCTTTCATTGAAAGTAAATTTAGTTGGATGTGTATCTCATGTATTACGTAAGTGGGATTTAATTAATGAATTTTAATTAATTTAATTGTTAATATTTTTTGGTATTTGAATTTTATAAGATTATTATGTATTGCCCTCTTCGTTTTCAAGTATCACTTCAAATCCAAATCCACACCGGTGGTAGATATTCAAGTTCAAACCCTTTTGATTAAAAAAAAAAAAAAAAAGAAGAGGCAAAACCATACCCATAGTTGTAAATCCCAGTTAAAACCATAAATATTGCTTGAAAATCACGAGGCTATCTTGTAAAACATAACGAGTTAAAAAAATCCATTGAAAGAAGATTGAGCTCATGGGTCAAGAATGGACTTTAGGGTTAAAACTATTTTCTAACATTCTTAATAAGTGGACCAATAACAGAAAACACAACATCATAACTTGACTTCTACTCATTCCATCAAACCCTAAACCAAAATTCAACCTTACCCTAACTGTCCTGGGATTTTCTATACCTTGAGATCTAATAATATGCTAGAAAATGAACATTTGTTCTTGTATTTTATTTACTGCCACGAAGAATTGATTGGTCCACCATGGGCTGACAGGTAGTGTATAATGGTTGACCTAACAATTGATTCTGTACCTGATTAATTGTCTAATCAAGACGAGGCTAGAATGTATTAGGTTTTTTTTTTTTTTTTTAATCTTATGAAATAATGCTATTTTTCATTCAGTTGAAAAGTCTCATAATTTTGATAATTTCTCAGCATAATCCCAAGTAAAAACTTTTATGGTACTAACCAGCCACGTCCTGCTTATTAATTTATGGATCCACATTGAAGAAAGAATTTATGGGTCCATATTAATATATATATATAAATTGAAAAGAAATAATAAAATTCATCATCCATCATCAATAGTGATAACAATATTTCCATCTTGAATTTTTCTCGTCTATTTGCATCTATTTTTTAAAAGTACATTCAAAGAGTAATTAATAAAATGTTTTTAATTACTCTCTAAGCACCATAACTAAACCACTTCTCAAAATTTCAAAAAATATATATATTTCTGATGAACTAACGATATGATAATTCAATATATATACATCGGATTTGATATTAATAGCATGATTTTCCAACCAGAGCCTGGAGCTTACATATGATCACCTTGTGCGAAGCAAGTGGGGAAGAGGACTCCTAGTACATAAAGAGCCAATCAAGTAAAAAACAAGAAGAATTATGGATACCTACTTCCTAACTGAAGAACTCAGACCTGCTTTTAGCACGTATAGCCTACAGAAAGAAGAGAAGATTTTAACTTCGAATCATTTGCTTATGTAATGAAACAAGTTAACTCGCCGCTATGCTAAAAACAAATCAAGGTATCGAGCCTTTAAGGCAAGCCTCCAAATACCATGGCAAAATGAGTTGAACTGCTCAGCAGCATGATCATATGATTGGTCCCTCGTCTGTGCCCTAGTCCTTTTAGCGCAGGATCTTCATTTGGTTGATCAAAATATTGATGGGGGCAAGTGGGTGCACCAAATCCCTTGATGGTTGGACTGAACTGTCCTCAAACTCCCGAGTCTCATTGTTGACTCATATAATCTCATCTGCCCAAAACATCCCTTTCAGAGAGGAAGAAAAAAGAAAGGAAAGTTGAAGTCCTGTCCTTTCCCGCTTTATCCTACTATAAATAGACAGTCATTCTAGGCTATATCTCACACATCATCTATAACGAGCTTACACAGCAATGGAGACTCGTAACTTGACTGTCAAGCAAGTTTCCTACTGCCTTTTTCTTAGCATTTTTGTAATCTTCAGTTTCCAAGCTCATTTCTCTGAAGCAGAAACTCACTACCGAGAGTTTGTTGTATGTGTTCTCTTCGTTACTATCTTCTTATCTTTTGCTTGTGATAGAATATAAAGCTGTGAAGTAAATTCTTTTTTTTCCCTTTTCGTGTGGATGGAAACAGATTCAAGCTAAACCAGTGAAGAGGCTGTGCAGAACCCATAACACAATTACAGTGAATGGACAGTTTCCAGGACCAACATTGGAAGTGCGCGATGGCGATACTCTTGTGATCAAAGCAGTAAATAATGCTAGATACAATGTTACCCTCCACTGGTAATTATCGAACATCCTATGCAAGTAGATGAGAAAAAAAGAGAATTGCATATACATACATGGATGTTTTAACTCATGATCAATTGTTGTTGTCTGGATTAATCAGGCATGGAATCCGACAGCTGCGAAATCCGTGGGCGGATGGACCTGATCGTGTCACTCAATGCCCCATCCGACCAGGAAGGAGTTATACATACCGGTTCACAATTGAAAATCAAGAGGGGACTTTGTGGTGGCATGCTCATAGCAGATGGCTTAGAGCCACCGTTTATGGTGCTCTAATCATTCATCCTAAATTGGGTTCTCCATATCCATTCCCTATGCCCAGGACAGAAATTCCCATTCTTCTCGGTAACCCGTCTTTCATTTTCAATCCAAAGTCCTCAAACCATTAGATGGTGGCATAACTGGAAGCTGATTATGTTGTTGATTAACAGGGGAGTGGTGGGACAGGAACCCTATGGATGTCTTGAGGATAGCAGATTTCACAGGTGCAGCACCAAATATATCCGATGCTTATACCATCAATGGCCAACCTGGCGATCTCTATAGATGCTCAAAGCAAGGTTCGCCAGTTATTCTTTTTTTTTTTGCTTTCAGATTTATTCAGCTCTAATTTTAATCTGTAACGTTAATTTCCACTAACCATTGATCATAATATCACTTCTGTTGTGGTTTTGACAATGTAGAAACTGTGAGATTTCCTGTGGGTTCTGGGGAAACAATCCTCCTAAGGGTCATAAATTCTGCCCTGAACCAAGAACTCTTCTTTGGAGTGGCCAACCATATACTGACAGTAGTTGCTGTTGATGCTGCCTACACCAAGCCTTTCACAACCTCAGTCATCATGATAGCTCCTGGGCAGACAACTGATGTCCTCCTCACTGCTGATCAAACCCCAGGTCACTACTACATGGCAGCTCGTGCCTATAACTCAGCCAACGCACCTTTTGACAATACAACCACAACTGCAATCCTTGAATACAAGACAGCTCCTTGCAATGCCAAGAAAGGAAAGCAGTCAACACCCATCTTCCCACGACTCCCAGGCTTCAACGACACAAACAGTGCGATTGCATTCACTTCCCGTCTAAGGAGCCCTTCCAAGGTTAAAGTCCCACTTCAGATTGATGAAAACCTATTTTTTACAGTGGGGCTAGGACTCATCAACTGCACCAATCCTAATAGCCCTCGCTGCCAAGGTCCAAATGGAACTCGTTTCGCAGCTAGCATAAACAATATGTCTTTTGTACTCCCAAAAAGAAACTCACTAATGCAGGCCTACTACCAAGGCCAACCTGGAATCTTTACCACAGACTTTCCACCTGTCCCCCCTGTAAAATTTGATTACACTGGCAACGTCAGCCGAGGACTATGGCAGCCTGTTAAATCAACTAAGCTTTACAAATTGAAATTTGGTGCGAAGGTACAAATAGTGTTGCAGGATACCAGTATAGTCACAGTTGAGGACCACCCAATGCATCTCCATGGATACCATTTCGCTGTTATAGGGTCAGGCTTTGGTAACTTCAACCCTCAAACAGATCCAGCAAGGTTCAACCTCATTGATCCACCATATAGGAATACCATTGGAACCCCTCCTGGTGGTTGGGTAGCCATCCGGTTCGAGGCTGATAATCCAGGTAACACGGAGAATATGCATATACATTTAATATATTTAGTTTGGTTTCAATATTGAACAGATTGACTGATATGATGCCTCGCATTGGCTTACATGGTTTGAAACAGGAATCTGGTTGATGCACTGTCATTTAGATTCACATCTCAATTGGGGTTTGGGTATGGCTTTTCTAGTTGAGAATGGAGTTGGCAAGTTGCAGTCTGTACAGCCTCCCCCACTTGATCTGCCTCGGTGTTAAAGATCACACCATTAAAAGGCTCACCAACAATTGCATCTAGTCTTCTCAGTTGATGATCAATTTACAGTTTCTAAAGTCAGTCCTAAGATATAAATGGATTTGTTTGTCTGAATCCAGAGATGCATGTATTCTAAGCTAGCTTATTTTCTACTAGTTATGTCCCTAGAAGGACTATGTTCCATTAAGCAATTGATTTGGTACGTGTCTGGATCGAGTGTATTTGTTTTAAAATCAAGAAAATTTTCTGAATTATGAGAAGTTGGAATATCACTTCCATTTCATTTTACTGTCAGTAAGTAATATGTAGTTAGCAAATGTTAACTTGTCTGTCCCATGAAATGGATTTAGCTCGTAGGATACGATAATGACTCTGTTCGTGTCCTAAATGATCTAATAACATGGGAAAACCTAGCAACACATTTGCTAAAAATGTGTAAAAGCAACCTGGGACACAGCCAATAATCCTGGGATTGATTAAAAACTCAGTCTGGAAAAAAAGAAAGAAAAACAAGTCAACTGAGTGGATCAAACCAACTATATTTTTACCAGCTACATTAAAATCAAATCTATAGACAGAAGCAACGCCCTACTTCCTACAGACTAAATGCACAAATTGACAATCAAAATGCACCCTTGGTCACCTGACTGAATCAAACCAAATAGATGAAAATGTACAAAGAATAATGGAAAAACAGCCTCCCTTTTCTTATATCCAATGTACATATTGAAAATCAGAGTGGCACAATCCATAAAAAGCTCCAGTATATCAAAGTGAGCTCATCGAGGTGAAGTGTTGTTGTATCTACAAAAAACAGCCTGGCTCAACTCTTACCAATCAGGCCACAAATTTCAGGCAACGGGTATCATCATGTATTTTCTGGCACCGGATTGAACAAAAGCGCATTCCACACTTCGCACATGTATAATTGGAAGTGAACCCACAAACAGTGCAGAAATGCCTGCGGCATGTAGAACTTGGAGGTCCCACTGCTGCCCTCAAATAGGATGGAACATGCGGAGGCAAAGCTTCCAGGTTCGCCTGTTTTCATAGGTTGAACATTTAAAACCAACTAATACAATTAATATAAGTCAGACAATGAACGTTTCCATTCATACCTCATGTAAGAGTTCCAAAAAATTTCTTGGGGCTTTCCTAGCATTCTCAAGCGCTTTTGCTTGCCGAGTTTTACGCTTTGTGCCTTTCTGCTTCTTCTGTATATAGACTGCAATGGAGATCAAAGAATGTTTAAAAACAATATTGAGAAAAAACATACACAATTTGATCAACTTTCACTTTGCTAAGGAATCCCGTTAAACTACCACTACTGGTGATAAAAAAACGGAAGGAATTTCAAGAAGGCTTATCATTCTCCCTATTCAAAAGATCACATAACCCCCATTCAAAGAATCAAATATTGGTTATGGATTGATGATCAAATTACCAAGTTAGAAACTTTTTAAATAAATGTATGCTGAGCCCTTAGAGAAAATTTTAAAATAAAGGTAAATAAACATAAATACGGGACATAGCCTTGCATAAAATTATTGAAAATCAAATTCACAAGAAGGGACATGTTTCAATCCAAATAGTAAAGTACCAGAAGCTTGTCTTGCCAAACAGAAGATGCATTAGAATAGATAACTGGCACCCTGAAAAAATAGCAGAAAAAAGATGCATACAACAATACTTCTTCGTGAATGCTGGTAAACAAAACCCGCTGGCTACATAGAATTCTTACGAAAGATAAAACGACAGAGGCAGACATAAACATATCACACACACACAAAACACTTCCACGCCTTCAATGTATCGAAGGACATTCTCTTCAACTTGAAATCATACAAAGCAAAGCATATAAACGGAAAATGTAACAAGTTATTCTCAAGACAGAAAAAAACACAAGAATGAAATGAATGAGAGACTCTAATACCATCATCGTCATCATCAAGAGAAGCCTCGTCATCATCAACAGCTTCTACTGTTTCCATCCCTGTATAATCATTCTCCAATGCTTCAAGTCTAGCAATTGCTGCCTTAAAAAAAAAATCCAAAACCATCTTCTTTAAATCAACCAAACTTAAGTAGAACAACAAAAAACTTCGATCTTTGCAAAGAAAAACAAACCCCCATTTACTACTATCTTTCTCAAGTCAGCCAAACATCAATAAAACGATAAAAATTTTCAATCTTCTCATTTAAAAACAGAACCCCATTTCACTACTCTCTTCTTTAATTAATCAAACAATTGCAAAACATTTTTTTTTCTCAATCTTTTCAATAAAAAAACAGAAACCTGAGTTCTGTTATCATTGCTGGCAAGCGCAGCTGCCATTTTTGGAGCAATCTTTCGAGTTCGCATTGACATTCTACGAAATGGGTTTGAAACGTCATCTTCCATTAGCCTTCAAAAAATCCAAAAAAGAATCAAACTATAGTTAAAAAAAAAAGAAAAAACACACAAACTTTGAACGAAAACAGAGATATTAAAGAGAAAGAGAGCGAACCCAGATGAAGAAAGCGGCGGCTTTGTTCCAAATATGAACGATAAGTCGTTCTTTCACTATGCGCAGAGTACTGATGTGTGTGGACAGTCACAGAGAAGCTGATTTGGTGAAGGGAGAAGAAGGGGGTACTTCAAATTTGGAGGACCTGTCGTTTGTAATAAGCAAATGACATGTCATTTATGAGCTAAGCCCCAAGCATCTCTGTTGAGTTTTAAATGGCCCAGCAGATCATAGCTCGAGTTCGGTAAACTTAAGGTTAAGGAAAAGAACTTTTTTTTTCAAAAATCCATATTATTTCGAGTTCTTTCTAAAAAAAAAAAAAGAGTTGATCCTCATGTCATTTCATGAGCTAAGTTAATATAATCATGGTTTATAAATATCTCATTTTACAATCATATACTCCCTATAATTTTTAATTTATATGTCTTTTTTAATCATTGTTTTTTTTTTTATATATATATTTACTAACTTAAATATTAAAAATTCTAATGTTTAAACAAGGAATTTTTTTTTAAGAATAACTAAAACGAAAAACTCGCATTTAAGTTGATTATTTTCTAGCCCAAGACGTAGCCATGAAAAATCAATTCAATATTTCATCATTTATTTTGATGAAACCAATTTAGTGAATTACTGAAATTTTAATAAATTATTAGCTATTTTTTTTATGAGTAAATCAAAATTATAAATCTTAGATCAAAATGGATAGTTTGAATTTTATAAATATAATAGAAATTATTCAAATCCTAAATGAATTCATCTTACTAGTCAATATTATTCACATACAATTTCTTAAGAAAAAAAATTATTTTATAGTATACAGAACTTCCCATATTTTTTTTCAAAATGTATATAAACTTCAAATTTTTTTTTTTAAGATGGTAATAATAGGAGCAATGATTAAAATGAACACCTCATGTAGGCCTCTTTTGGATTTTCCTCCATGGACGGACAAGACGCTACTATCAGCTAGCTTCAAGCCCATCTCAGTCAAAGACCTTATTCTTGCATTATTATGATTCTTGACAGTACTTTGCATGCATATTCTTGGCCTTGGACTAATTGCCAGTTATCACCATTTCCAAAACCTTAGCCTAAATCACTTACAAGCACAGTCCCCTTGCTGAAATCATGCCACCTTAATAACTTTATATGTATCATTTCATCAATTTTTTTCTAGTCTTTTCCCTTGTGTTATGGTTTGGATTAACTGGTGTGTTTTTTTTCCGGGTGTTATATATTGCCTAGTGAAGCTGATAAAAAATATCGTACCAGAACCCTAGAAGAACTAGTTTAAAGTACCCAAATGGTGTTGAGAAGATCTTCTGATCCTGTATCTACATTGAACTTAATTGATACAATTCAACGACTAGGTATTTCCCATCGTTTCGAAGAAAAAATCGATGAACAGCTTGATATTACAAAATATCTCAAAATGATATTATTTTAATTTTTCTATATATATAAACATTTAGAATCAACCCTACAATACATAACTTGGATTTTGCCTTGGATAGACCCCACATCGGGTTTTTGAACTATGCTCCATGCTTGGACTCGGAGGATAACTATTACCCTCCAAAAACACATCACCCCTCGAAAAAAAAACTTTATGTATACTCGTCTCTTGACAGTATACAAATCAGCTGAAATTGTTTTTTGCTTTATGGTAGCATGAGTCACTTGCAGAAAAGATAATTTAGCCCACATACAATTTATCGAAAATCAGCTTGCTGAAAAAGTGGGATTTGTGGGTTTGTTTTCGACATGTAAGATTTGTTCATGTTCTTGAGAGAAGCTAACAACATAGCGAATCGGCTTCCTGAACAAGGTGTTTTCAGGAGTGAGGATCTAGCTAACTGCATGGCTTTGAAAAGCAGAGACCTTTTGATTCAAGAGTATATGCGTATGCTGCTGTCACTTGCGTTGTTGATACTGCTGATTATCTTGCGGTGCTCTTTTAGGGCTGTGGGTTGCAGAACGACGATCGTCCATTCTGTTCGTGTTTTCATTTATTGTCTATCTTCGTTTAAATTGCTGTCTCTCTGTTTTTTCTTCTACTTGGAAGTTTAGCTTCTTTTTTGCCCAGTGGTTTATGTCATAGTTGTGAGAACCAATCCGCAGTTGACACGTATGAAGGCTTGGTTTGTGAGTTGAGTGAGGTGGCCCGCGGGTCAACCCAAGCTACTATTTTTTAAAACACACCGGTAAAACAAGTTGGATTTTAAAAAATTAAAAATAATATCATCTTTAAAAAAAAAAAGGGTTTGAAATAAAAGCTTGTTTGGTTTTAATTTTAGACCAAGTTTTATAACTATTATTTATACATTCACTTTGATGTTGGGTATTTTCACAACTTATATATATATATATATATATATAATCACATTTAATTAATTAAACTATCATTATGCACCAGATTTAAAGCTTAGGTGACCAGTTTGTTATCTATAAATTATTAGGAGATAACAGTTTGAGGCCTAAACTCAATTCAAAATGAAGCCCTAAATGAGCCATTTGTCAAGGCTAAGCCCACCAATTCAGCAAGAAAACCAAGACCCAAAGAGGGACACAATGTAAAAGTCCGCCCTCCCGGGGTTGCTGGTCTCTGACAACTGAACTGCCAAGAAATCCAAGAATTCTGGGATTGGAACTTTTGATTAGTTTCACATTGAACACGTCGATTACAAAGGATCATAACAACAGACCAATAACCAGATAACCACCTTTTATCTCCCTTGAACTACATTGTTTTGGTCTTTACAGTCATGCTGATTCTGTTTTTAGCTGTTTTTGTTTTCTGGGTTTTCCTTATTTTTGCTGTTTAAGCAAATATTTGAATAATCTAGCATAAAAAACTGCACAGATGGAGCTTGGTGTGATGTTTACAATGATTGTGGATGGTTAAAAGTTTGAGACTTGGTGCAAATTTACCATACATGCCTAGTTTAATATGGGCGATCTCGTCATACTGATGTGAAAATTGTTTTCTTTTTTAGATGAATGTGAAGAATATTGAAAGAGCCCAACTTTCAATTAAGTTGGATTAGGAGAACTAGAGTGTTATCTTGATTTATTAGATTTCACTTTTTTAGTATATGCAACTGGAAAGACTTTGAATTTTATGTCTACAATGATGGCTAATTAATTTTATTAACGGTGCGGAAAAAACAGTATTTTCTTGCTTTTTTTTTTTTTTCTTGTGATTGGAACGTAAAAAACTGTGGGACTCATAAACAATAAATTATAGTTTTCATCTTACCAAACAGGTTGCAATCTTAGATTTGGCTGGCTATGTTACTAAAGAGAAAGGATAGTTTTGAATCTGTGGTGTCGTAGCATCAGCAGGGGGTTGGCCACTCTTGATCTTCTAGGAAAGCTGGATGTTGTGGATTCAAATGAAGTGATTCAGTGGATTATGGAGTGCCAACATGAATCTGGTTTTTAAACATTGACTCAATTTTAAGGATTTTGTTTTTATTTTTAATTTGTGTACAAATCAAATCAAAGTCGTTTTTGGTTCTTGAGAAAAAAAATAAAACAATGTTGTTTTGAGATTCATGAGAAGCCATCGATCCTGCTTATGCTTTGCCTGTTAACGTTGTGCATAGGATTTTCTTTAGCAGATAATAGTTTAGCTATTCGAAGTGAAAAGACTTGTTTATTCCTTCCATAAACCGAAGTCCATTGAAGATCCAAACACTTCGGCATCTTTCGACATTCGATGGAACAAGTTTTTCGAGCAATGTTTTTGCAGACTATATACGTAATAAACATGGTAAGAAATTCCCTGTTTTTTTGTCTTTTATCCCTCTGTAGATGGGAGCCATCGTATTTGTCGCGTGAATTATAAACAAAATCGATTATATGAAGTGGAGGCTGCTGGTTCTTGGAAGTTGGTTTTTGTACGAGTTGCTGTCGTTTGTTCTTGCGTTTCTCGAAACTCTTTCTGGGTTCAATCCACAGTTTTATGATTGCTTGGGGTGAATAAAAACATGCCCATGGGCCATTGAAATCTGCTATTTCTTGTGTTTAGCCATACCTGACAATGTTGTCTTCAAAATTTACAAGGAATAATAATTTCAGGATTTCTTAGTACCATTTTCGTTTTATTTTTCTATTTTAAAAACAAAATTAGAAATATAAAAATTATTTTTCTAAAAAATCCACAGTAGATTTTCAAAACGAAACAAAATGGTTTTCAAAAACTATGATAATGGTGAACTATTTGTTGGTTTTTTCAATCTTCACTGAAAAAATTCAACATATATACCTCTCTGTTTCAGAAACAATCATGTTTGGTCCTTGAGAGGTTAAAATAATATCATATTTAAAAAAAAAAAAAAAAAAACACGAAAAAGACAGTCATGCTGCAGCAAGAAAGGCCAAATCCATTAATTGTTTCCAGGTTGTATCAATACCCAACAAGAATGAACAGAACAATACAGTAAAATTTACTTTGTCCTCAAGTAAGTGAGTGACTCTTGTTAGAGAAGCCATGTCGGCTCAAATTCCACAACTTGGAAACTGCAAAATTGCTCGCATATGTCTCCTCCTTGCCGTCACCTAATCCCACCACCATATTTTAAACACATTTTCTCTGCCCAGACGGCCCACCTTTCCACTTGCTCCGCCCTGCTATGCAGCCATTAGCATGAGCTCAAACACGAGTCCCCAATCAAAGAATGGAAAGTGTCCTAATAATCCTTAAGATGTTGACTCGCATGTTATGGATTTGTTTATTACGCTACCCTTTATCTTGAACTAGTGATCGTGACAGGAAAAAAAAGATTCTTGTAAATGCAATTTTTTCAAGTATGATATCCTCTTTAAAACTTGATCAAAAGATTAATTTTGAATGTGAAAATTAATTTAATGATATTCTGATAGTTAAAAACCGAAGAAAAAAGAAAATCAAAGTGATTTATTAAGCATTTCATAAAATTAAAATTATTGAAATTAAACTCTACTTTGAGAGTTTGGGAATGCGATACAAACAATGTTCCTAAAAGATTTAATTTTTTTTTAAATTTTTGTAAAATATTATTTTTTTATACGTGTTGAATAGTTTTTATGCGCTGATTTTAAAAATAATTTTAAAAAATAAAAAAAATTATTTTAATGCATTTCCGTATTAAAAATACTTTGGAAAGTAATTATAAACACACTCCAAAATAGATTGATAATTTAAAAAGAAAAAAAAAATAGAGAATTGAGGTATTCCTAGAAGCGCAACATTCATAATTTTTTTATATTTACTTCAAAGGTATGTGCTACTCTTAATAACAAAACCCTTTTAATTTATTTTTAAGGCTACATTACTTGAAATAGAGAAATTTATTAAATTTTAATTCGTTATACCTCTTTTAATACCACAGCCAATTAAAGTGAGTATTTCATAATTATTTTTCCTCAGTTGCGCAACTTTGTAAATTTTTCTACCTTAGCGTGATATTAAAACTAGATTTTTAAAAATAAAAACTCATCTAATTATTTTTAGATATCTTCAAAGAAGCAAAATAAAGGTAATGAGATGGTATAAAAAAATAAATTAATTTTTATACATTTTAAATATATAAATACAATTGAATCCAAACATAACACTATAATTAAACTGTATTTGAAGATAGCAGCACCGTAGCAATTCTGGAATGACATGTAGCGGATTAAACTCACCAAAGGGATTTTTTATTTATTACAGACAGAACAAGTCCCAGGCTTTGAGAGTTGCGAGAGAGAGAGAGAGAGAAGATCGAAGGCCATGTTGGATAAGACATGTAGACGTCAACATGCGTGCAGCCCACTGCCTGCTGTCCGTGCATCCACAGTCTTGCCCATGTAAGATTCTGACACGTGACAATAGCTAGGCCTAATCAATAGTGGTATCATTAATTATTAATTTTTCGGGATTTGCTTAATCTCTCTTGGTATTAGCTGGCTTTTGCCCATGACTGCAAGAACCCTATGCAGCCCTCTGCTATTCTATTAGGACCTTTTTTTTTTTTATTTATCACTGTCATCGATGCATCTGGCTTTCTCAGGTCATCATCTCCTCGGATTCTCACGAAATCTTTAGTTATTCGTACTAGATTGATGGCACGCCGGATACCCAGACAGAAAATAAATAAATTATATTTGAGATGATTATGTTTTTTTAAAAAGTAATAGAGATTTAATAATAAGATTAAGTTCTGGATTTCCGGTTTGTTTTTTATTCTAAAAGAGTTTTTTAAAAAGATTTAAATTTATTTATTTAGTTTGCTTTAAATTAATTTTATTTTAACACATTTTTTTTATCATTTTGATATGGACATTAAAAATATGTTTAAAAAATAAATAAAATAATATTCTGATGCATTGTCTAGCAAAAAAAACTTTAAAAAACAATTATTATCTCACTCTCAAGCATCCCCTTAACTATTTTAATAATATAATAAAAAATAATAATAAGGTAACAACAACAAATAAATAAAATATTATCCGGGTCAAAGTTATGCTAACACGAAAAAATTCATTATCTAGATAGGAGATATATTCAGATTATATATTTATAGTGCGTAGGAAGTCTTTTTCTATTATATTATTTTTTAAAATATTTTTTCACATTTATTATATCTATACTGAAATTTGAATCTCAAACAATGATACAAGGAAAAAAATATGTATTAGTCAAGTTTGTGATTAATTTGGTCGAGCACGAGATTTTTCCGGTGAAAAGAGAATGAGAAAGTCCCCAGCCGTGAACTCACAGTAGATCGTAAAAATTCAATGCTCAGCCAGTATGTCAAATGCATTGAATCCATGATTAAGGCATGCATTTAAGATCTACCTGTGTTTTAACAGTATTTTTAATTTAAAAATACATTAAAAATACTTTCTAAATTATTTTTATTTTTAGCATTAAAATTATTAAGACAAAATAACATCATGGATTATCTAAATTAATTTGGTTTTATGACAAAGCATCGAAAACAATTTTCATATTTGAAAAAGTTTTTTACTCGAAAAAGGATAAATGATTATTGATTTTTTATGTTAATTTAAATAAATTATTTTTATTAAAATGACATTATTTTTTTATATATAAAAAATTCATGCTCTTAACCTAGCCAGCCCGACCAAGATCGATCAATTCAATTAAATCACTGATATTATAAAGTTTTATTGATTAATATATTATTTAATCGATTAAAAATATAACCTGGTACATGCTGTGGATCTCAAATTTTTAAAATCATATCATTAGCCTAATCATTTAACAACAATGGAAACATAGTGTTATAATTTTTGCATCAGTATAGCTGGAAATCACAAGAACAGCCCATCCCTAATATTATAGTTAACGTGCTGAGCTGTCAATGCAATTAGTGTTGTGAAACTGATCCATTAGCTGGATTAAAGTGGGTCCATGATCATCCATAATTACAACCACTACTAATTATTGTTTTTAGGACAACAATTAACAGTCCCTGCCCCTAGTTCGAGGGTATGTACGAGCTCTCGCT
>Ga0325401_1000224_pt1 | contig 37445 bp, 12 predicted proteins | sample PopdelMetagenome_FD_205666 | JGI IMG/M metagenome (GOLD analysis project Ga0325401, IMG submission 205666) | Populus deltoides microbial communities from Bellville, Georgia, United States - Xylem-PdKOR-R2 | ecosystem: Host-associated > Plants > Phyllosphere > Stem > Wood/Secondary xylem | place...
CAAAGTTAACGGGTCATCAGCTGATTTAATCAAGAATCTAAGTTGATTTCTTAACTCGATTGACTCAGCTTTTAATTCTTTAATTTTTTTATAAAAAAATTATTAAAATAATATTATTTTGATTTTTAAAAAAAATAAAACGCCTCTCTTAATCTATGACTCAAACTTCCTCCTATCATGTTTTACAACTATGTGCATTTTGTGTTGACATTTTAATATTAAAAATAAATTTTTAAAAATAAAAAAATATTATTTTAATATATTTTTAAATAAAAAAATAATTTAAAAAATAATAATTATTACACCATCAAACATTATCTTATTCTATAATAGTATATCTGAACTTTAAACTTTTCCACACCAATGGAAATTATTTTTTTTCCAACACCCTTCTACATATTTATATTTTTAGCCCTCGACCTATAAAGTATGATTTGCTATCCAATCTGCACACTAGTTTTCCATTAATACAAAGATGATCGTGTTTTTTTGTTGCTAAAATTGTCGGCCTATAATTTTCCATTTTTTCCGATTTTTTTAGTGATTTTTTAATCTCAAATTCATAAATTAAAAAATTAATAAAATTAAAATTTGAATTAAAATTAAAAATCAAAATTAAAATGCAAAATGCAAAAACTCTAGGGAACAGAATTTTGAAAAACACAACAGGCTGCTTTTTTATTTCAGTATCATATTTGATGTTCAAAGTTTCAATTATTTTTAATGAATTAAATTGAATAAAATTTTATCAAATCAAATACCAACTTAAATTAATCGTTGAAGCTTTTTTCTTCTTTTGTTTTTACCTTGAGAACTTCATAATTAATTAAAATAAATTATTAACCTCAAATTCCCATGAATATAAAATTAAAAATAAAATAATCAGCTCAAATAATAATTAATTAACGTATTGCTTGATAGGAAGGAAGTTGTCAGGAAGCAACCCACCGCTCACCTACCAAACATGAGAGTGTTTGGAGAAAACTTTAAAAAATAATTATTACAGTAAAATTTTACTAATTTTTAATTTTCATGGACTAAGGTATATTTGCCTTTCCAATTTTTGTTTTAAAAGAAGAAAAGTAAAATTCAAGACTTATGTGTGTTTGACAGCATGGTGTCCTACGGTTATACTGAACCTAGTCGAAGAACTATGGCAAAAACAGTTTTAAGGATTCCAACCTAACACATGAATGAGGAGAGGTTGAATTTTGTCTTTTATACTTGTGATTATTTTTTCTCGGTATTATTGTTACAAAAAAAACTATTATTATTATATGAAATCAATAAAAATTCTCTCACCAATCATTCATGGAAAATTCAACTTTTTTTTATATAAAAAGTAATTTTATCAAAGAGGTTGAATTTTTAAGTTGTTGGTGAATTGACTTCTAATAATTCCAGCATTAGATTAATTAATTACACTTTATTAGTTATGTTTTTTAGATACAATTTTAAAGATGAAGAGATACAATCCAAGGTGAAAATATTTTTATTATTTGTTTGGCTTCAAATTAATATTTTTTTTTTAGTATTTTTGCATCATTTTGATATACTAATGTAAAATATAAATATTATTTCAATACATTTACGAACAAAAAATACTTTGAAAAAAAAATCATTACTACAATATCAAATATTATCTTAGTCCATGATAATATACTTGCCTTTCCAATTTTTAAAAAACAAATAAAAATAAAATTCAAGACTTTTGTCAATTTTTAAAAAATATTATTTTAAAACATTTCTAAACGAAAAATACTTTAAATCGCAATCACTACTATAATTTGAAACATACCCTTATGATTTGCTATCCAATCTGCACATCAATTCTCTATTAATACAAAGATCTCTTTTTTTTTTGTCCGGAAATTATCAACCAGTAACTTTCTATCTTTTTTCAAGTTTTTTGGTGATTTTTTTAATCTCATATTCATGAACTAAAAAGTAAATAAAATAAAATTTTAGATCAAAATTAAAAATCAAAATCAAAATGCAAAATGCAAAAACTTTAGGGATCAAAATTTTAAAAAACACACCTAGGCTACTTTCTGGTTTCAATATCATATTTGATCTTGGAAGTTTCAATTATTTTTAATGAATTAAATTGAACAAAATTTTGCCAAATCAAAAGGTAGCAGCGTGAAGCCTAGGAAATTCTACTACTTCTCGAGATAATAGTGACTTTGATGGCAAGTTTTAGCTAGGCCATGAAATGTACATGTGCTAGTGATTCGTGTTAGTCCAAATCCGTGCCAAGACATTTCCAGTCTCTACGAGATCCTCCCACTAAATTTTAACGTGTAAAAGACAGCCGAAAGGCTTCCCAGATTGACTGCAAGGAATCAAGAATTGTCCAATAAGTTGCAGTGGAAAATTATACGTAGACTTAGCTTTTTGATGATTAAAGTCTCCCCGTTGTGTCTTTCACGAAGGCCTTGGATGAGATTATAGAGAGAAAATATTGAGCATTCCTTAGAAATTTCAGTGGTTATTGAATTAATGGGACCATTGAACAACTGGTGTTGATGAATAAGCCAAAAGTCCATGAATCGAGTGGCCAAGAGAGAAATTTACGTGATTTTGTTTGTTTGTCCAATAAGTTGCTGGTTTATATTGCAGTGGAAAATTAAACGTAGACTTAGCTTTTTGATGGCTAAAGTCTCCCCGTTGTGTCTTTCACGAAGGCCTTGGATGAGATTATGGAGAGAAAATATTGAGCATTCCTTAGAAATTTCAGTGGTTATTGAATTAATGGGACCATTGAACAACTGGTGTTGATGAATAAGCCAAAAGTCCAAGAATCGTGTGGCCAAGAGAGAAATTTATGTGATGTTTGTTGCTTGTGTAAGCAAGTCGTGTTTTCATAGGCATTGCATATGAACATATGCCGTGGGATTCATCATTGGCAATTTGTGTTATCCGCAACTAGTGGGTAAAGCTCTTAAATTAACACATCATTCTATGACAATCCTCAATTTAGTCCTTTCATGTAAGATTGTTACAAACTTTTAAAAGATGTCCAGTTCTCTCTTTTCTTTATTTTTTTTTTCAAAAAACAGCTTTTAAATAGAAATCATCGACGGATTTGAATACAAGGCAAAACTAAGAATGTTTTATGCATTAAAGACGTCACTGAAGAAAACAATAAGGACCCAATCGAGAATTGGTTATAAGTTGGGGGCTTGTATGAAGCTAGCCCTTATCCAAACCAATGAAGCAAGTGGGATATTTAATTTGCTAAACTAGAAAAAAACATCAATTAAAAAAAAATAAAAAAACACGACTCGAATTAAAATGCTAAATTATGACGGGGATAAGCCTGCATATAAGAAATCAAATAAAATAATAAAGTTCAACTCTCAAATAAACTAAATAATGAAAGGTAAAACAAAAAAAAAAAAAAACAAGTGTCAACCTAGGTTAACTCGACTAGCTCGTGACCCAGGATATTAAACCGAAATAACCCTATAAAAAAACGAAGAAAATCATGAAAACTAAAAGTAAATCAAACTAATTTTTAAAACTCGTGACTCGGGTTGTGAAACCAAGATCACCCCATAGAAAACAAAAATAAAAAAACTAAAAACTAAAAATAAAATTGGATGGTACCATAATTAATGAAAAGAAAAGAGAGGATAATAACCCTGGTTCGTATTTGAAGCTCACAAGTCATGAAGGTTGGTGTCCGTCCCTTTACATCAATGGGACCATAATTAATGGGTCAGTGTAAAGTTGGCATCTCTCATGCAAGTGGCTCGCACCATTTAAGAGATCGAACAGACTCTGTCTAGCCAAAAAGGTCGTACATTAATCTATCCATTTCATCAAGTGGCGAAATAGAACTCCAGGTGTTGATATCTATAAATGGTCACCAAACGAGTTGAATGGTTAAATTAAAATTAGTTTTAGTTATCTTCCATTAGAAATCTAATTTTGGCCCCAAGAACTGATCCAGGTGTTGTTCATGTCTGAAAGGGGAAAAAAAATGCTTAATGGAATATAAATCTCTGTAGAATTGGAGTGCTAAGCTCTGTTTAAGTTGTAGCGAGTACTGTCTTAACTCAAGCATTCATGAGTTGAACAAACTACCCTTTCATTTTCCTGCTGTTCTGTTATTCAGGATTTTATATCTTTATTTATTTATTTATTTATTTATGTTAAAGAAACATTTTAATTCAATAATTTAAATTATTTTTTAAGATATAATTTATATTATTTTTTAATACACTCCTTTAAATGAAAGCTCTTTGGACTTGCAGATTCATATTATCTTGTACTTAATTTTTATCAAATAAATAAGAATGGTGAGATTCGAACTGGGCTTTCAGACCTATATTACCCTGTGCTTAATTTTTATCAAATAAATGAGGATGATGAAATTTGAACTCGTGACCGCTTGGTCATTAAAGCTCTAATACCATATCAAAGAACCATCTCAACCCAAAAGTTTAAGCTGTTAAGTAAGATCCCAAGATATGATTTAAATTATTCTTTAACACACTCTCTCAAGTGAAAGCTCTTTGAACTTGAAACTTGTACAGGCTCATATTACCTTGTACTTAATTTTTATCAAATAAATAAAAATAATAAAATTCGAACTTATAACTGTTTAGTCATTAAAATTTTTATATTATTTTCTAATAATTAAAAAAAAAAAAACCCTTAAACGGTGCCAGCTAGTAATGAGATACCCAACTAGCTAGGGATACGATGAACCTTTTTTTGACGGCCTTGTAACCAAGCAGATTGGAAAAAATAACCATGCTCTAGCCCAAGACCATGTTTATTCATTGCAGTGATGATATCTATAAATGGTCACCAAAAGAAAGAAAAATTAGTTTTAGTTATCTTCCACTAGAAATCTAATTTTGGCCCCAAGAACTGATCCAGGTGTTGTTCATGTCTGAAAGGGGAAAAAAATGCTTAATGGAATATAAATCTCTGCAGAATTGGAGTGCTAAGCTCTGTTTAAGTTGTAGCGAGTACTGTCTTAACTCTAGCATTCATGAGTTGAACATTCTAGCCTGTCATTTTCCTGCTGTTCTGCTATTGACTTTATGTCATTATCATGATAATTATTTTAATTTAATAATTTAAATTATTAAAAAAAAATTAAAATATAATTTATATTATTTTTTAAAATATTTTTTCAAGTAAAAATGTTTTAGGCTTGCAAATCCATATTATCTTGTGCTTAATTTTTATTAAATAAATAAAAATAGTGAGATTTGAACTAGTCTCGCAAACTTATATTACCTTATACTTAATTTTTATCAAATAAATAAAGATGATGAAATTCAAATTCATGAACGCTTAGTCATTAAGGCTTTAATACCATATCAAATAACCATCTCAATCTAAAAGTTTAAGTTGTTAGGTAAGGTTTTAAAATATAATTTAAATTATATTTTAATATACCCCTCAAGTGAAAACTCTTTGAACTTGAAACTTACTCAATTTCATATTATTTTATACTTAATTTTATTAAATAAATAAAAATGATAAAATTTTAACTATCATTTGATCATTAAAATTTTTATATTATTATCTGACGATTAAAAAAATAAAACTTAAACGTAGCCAGCTAGTAATGAGACACCCAACTAGCTAGGGATACGATGAACCTTTTTTTGACGGCCTTGTAACCAAGCAGATTGGAAAAAATAACCATGCTCTTAGCCCAAGCCCACCAACATCACCCCCAGCAGATTGGAAAAATGCTCATAACCATTTCGGAAAAAACACACCTAGGCTACTATGGTATACTAGAAAGTGGAAATAAATCGATATTAATCATCAAATAAATCGTTAGCAGAAACCAAAAATAACAATAAAATTGTTCATACTACTTCATCTTTTTGATGGGAATGACTTTCTGATCACCTGCATACATATATAAGGACTCCTGCTAAAATTATCTGATAAATTATCATGTAAAAATTTAATAAAATCAGAAAATAATTATGAAACACTTTGTAAATTAAATAAAATGGAGAAGAAAACTCAGGAAATAAATGTCCAATTCGACAATAAAGAATGAAAGTATTTCTATTTAATAATACTTCTTGACTCACAAATAAGCTAGCAAGAATCATATGAGAATCAAATCTTCCCAATCACATGGTCGTATAAAATACTCAGCACTCAGAAAGAAAATTTATAGAATAATAAGTCTCAGATCCTCTATCACCAATAACTCCTGGATTCCTAGGTCAACTCTATTCAACTGTGCAGGTGAACACAAAATTTACAATCCAAGGAAAAAAATTAGAAAGCATTCCTCAAACAGGTTGGAAAAGATACTAGAGACAAGAAGATTATAAGCAATAGTAGCAGAAAATATAGAGCATTATTGTGCAGAAAATGTGATATAATTACAAGAAAAGCTCATCCTAACTTCCTTGGCTATTGTTTATGATGGCAGTTTCAGGTTTAGAAACCAAAACTCATTCAATAGAAAATGAATGTTCAGTTCATAATCTCTCAGAGGCAGAATCATAATTCTTAGCCTTCCTCATTTGATCTCCTTAGTGCATACAGTGCTACTACTTCGTAGAACTCATTTAACAGAGTTTTTCAGTTATTTTCCCAAACCGAGTTGATAAACAAGAATTAGCTTTTGATGAATTAAGCAAGGTTGGAAAGGGGAAGAGTGCTCCATCTTGTGTGCAGTACCTGTACTCAAATTCACTGAGGTAGAATACTACTTTAGACATGTTTACGACAAGACATTAGCATGAATCAAACTTCAAACCGAACCATTTTTCTATTCTATGAAATGGATTTCTGGATAAATCATATATATATATAAATATTGATGAGCTTCATCAGATGCAAACCCTGCCAAGCCTCCAAGCTGGTTTTTAGTTATGGCAAGGACAGATTGGAAAAATATGAAAAAAAATTTAGGAAGAATTTATTTTTGTGTTTTAAAAGTTTTTTTTTTAAATTTGAAAATGTTTTTTTATTTCCAATTAATATTTTTTGATATTTTAATATTATTTTAATATACTAATATTAAAAATAAATTTTTTAAAAATATTTTAAAAATAACAGGCAATTCGTTTTCTAATGTAAAAAAGAGTCGGACATCATCATTATAGAGCTTGTTTAACAGTATTGTTGCGGTTGCTTTTCAAATAGTTTTTCGTGCCAAAATGCATGCCAATGATGTTTTTTTATTTTTTAAAAATTATTTTTGACATCAGCATATCAAAATAATTTGAAAACACTAAAAATATATTAATTTAAAGTTAATAAAAAAATAAAAAAATTAAATTTTATTAAAAGTGTTTTTGAAACACAGAAGTCAGAAACAAACAGGCCATAAACAGTTGGCTCACTCTCTGCAATTTGTGTCGGACACGTGGTTCTACACCACTGGAACCTATCTAACAGGAAGAAATAGACTATAGATTTTCACAAGGGTAGTTTTGTCAAGACAAAAAGAAAAGGCTGGTCTTTAGATTTTTTAGATTTCCTGTGTGAGAATAATTGAAACATCAGTGGACCTCAACAGAACACTCCCTTTACATTTTGACCAAAAAGCCCAACCAATAACAAAATAAATAGTAAATAAACTTATATGAATATTAATCAATCGAGTAATATATAGTAATGACAAAATCCATCTCCCCTTAATTCATATCCAATCCCGTCCGTTCATTTTATAATCAACGCATTGAAATAAGAAAAAAAATAAAAGAAGTCTCCCTCTAATAAAGATAATAAAAATTGGAGAGAGTATCTGGCGGTGCTGGGTAATGGTCTATCTACGGTTCCTGTACATCCGATGCAGAAGATCTTAGCCGCTTAACAACCACATTCTCAAATATTTAGATTTTAAAAAACACAGGTATAATAATTAAGAAGAAACGTGTTTTTCAAGTTGTGTCAAATGCAGAATGCTTTAATTCATACGAGGAAAGTCTTGTTGATAATATAGTTTGGTACAGGCACCGTCGATTTAGAATTACAATAATGATTAATTTTTAAAATATTTTTAATTTAAAAATATATTAAAATAATATTATTTTATTTTTAAAATTTATTTTTGATACTTATATATAAAAATGATCTGAAAATATTCAAAAAAAATCAAAACAAAACAAATTTATTTTTTTAAAAATAAATTTACAATATAAAATAAAAAAATAACCTTGGTATTTGCCTGGTGGCCTCTCGGGACACAACGCTGCACTTCCTTAAATGAAAATATTGAAGTCGGTAGCTGCATGAGGTTTTACTTCAGGGTTTAAAGCATCAGACCTCATCCTCAATTAACATGAACCCATTCTGTAGATTATTAGTTTTTATTTTTATTTTATTTTTCAATCCAAGTATATACTTCATGGCTGGACCTTATCGTCTTAATCCAGAAATTGATTGCCAAGAATCACTTGGTACAGTAAACAGACTTTCGATGTTTTTTTAATAGTTTAATGTAAATATTCGGACCAGCTTGCAAGCACTTCCACTTTATATTTAGAGATAACAAGAGAGAGATGACATAATTCACCCTACAAGTATCACATGTTGCGAGACGAGCAACTCCACTTTATTTTCCAGTTCAGGATAGTTTTCTGAAATAATAATAATAAAAAAGAGCTAAACACAAAAATCATCTGAGCAAAAAGCCAAGAAAAGTGGCCCGTGCTGCGTAATGTTTAAGAAATAAAATAGTTTTGATTGTTGACCGAGAAGAGGAGCAGACGCTTACGCTTTTTTATAAACAGAGAGGTGGCTACCCCAATACATTCGGCCTCCAGACTCTTATTTGTTAGATTTTAACGACGAGACTCGTTTAGGGTTTGGCTTATAAGTTTGAATCAGAAAGCACATTGGCATGTATCGTATGACTTCAGGTAAAAAGACCCAGCAAACACATCAGTGCCCATTTTATCCTTACTTTTACCTTTTAATGTGTTTTTTTTTTTTAGAGATATGTTAAAATAATATTTTTTTTAAAAAAATTATTATTTTTAGTATTAGCCCATTAAAATAATATAGAAAAATATAGAAAAAATTAACTTAAAATTAAAAATTAAAAAATTAAAATTTTTTTAATTTTTTTTAAAATACAAAAATTAAAATTAAAATATAAAAGGTGTCAGAGTCAGAGGAATATCGTCCTAACCTAAGGTGTGGAATGATCCCTTTACCCAAGGGGCACATGATTTAAAAACAATATGGACCGTTGATCACTCACATCGACAGATGGGAACATCCTGGCTGGAGTTGGACTTCTCTTACTTTGCCTCATCTTGATATCGCTTCTCTATCTTTGCTAATTGCGGTGTACATTATGGTCGTCTGTTTCTCCTTGTCCATTGCTTGTACTGTTCCTTGCTCTTGAATTTGTGATCAAGATCATTGCAGAATGTACCAGGTGAATTGCCCGCGCAGTTATAACATGAACTGAGCAAAATCTAAAAGCACTGAGATCGAACTGAGCAACCACACAGAGTAAATCTGAAAACATTGTAAGCATTGACATCGAACTGAGCAACCATTTGGAGTAGGCTATTAGCACGCTGCCAGAACATTTAAAGATGATAGGTATTGCCAGGCCAACGCTTAGGGAACATATATAGAAGGATACATATTATTACAACGAGAGGATTAATAATACATAAAGGAGTAATTAACCATTCTATCATTCTCCATATTAATTATTTCGAGAAAAAAAAAATCCTCTTCTACGAGGATGCTTACCCAAGCTTTACAAAGGGACGAAGGACATCCTTTGCGTTAGGATGCTCCCACTCCACTACTGTCTCCCACCATTCTTCTGGACATACTCGGATGTATTTAAGAGAAGAGGGAGGGGATGGCCGGCCATTTTCAAGAAACGGAAGATAAATTGGCATCCTCTTCAGCTTCTCACAAAACATTACAGTAATATCTTGAAGAGAATTGCAAATTAGTTTTGCACTACAAATGCTTTTCAGTTCTGGTAAATGATGCAATCTCAGAGTTCTTAACTTTGGGAGTATTAATTCCGTGATGGAATTGGAGGTGCTGCTTTCTTCATCTGTTGTTCCTATTATCTCCTCCATTTTCTCACAATAAATCATTTCAATCCTTTCCAGGTTTACGAGGTTTGGCAGCAACACAAGTGGGAACAACTTCTTCATACTTTTACATCCACTACAATAAAACTCCTTAAGACCAGAAAATATACCATTATCTGATGGCAATCGTCGTGGAGCAGTGCAGAACCAAGAAGATGAAACCAAGCTCTCCATGTTATTGCAATCCCGAATGCTGATGCGCTCCAGTTCAGTTGCATTCTCTAATGACAAAACATCACATAAACTTCTTGCATCGATGCAATGACAAACCAGTCCTTGAATTCCATTTAAGAACTTGACCAGAAAATCTCTGTCTTTGTTCATACTCAAATGACCCAACGCAACTGTTTTACTCGGAAACTTTTCAATGCTATAAAAGAATTTCAGAATTCCTACCGAAATTCTATATGTGTTTAATGATTGGATCCCATCCCGAGATCTGAGATACTCCACAAAGTCAGAGAAACCTTCGAAATGGCATTCCAAAGTTTCCAAATTTCTCAAAGATCCTACTTCCTTTCCTTTAACTGTTATCGGGGCATAACGTCGCTCCATCAACGTTTCCTCAAAAAACTGTTCTAGTACGAAGACTTGCAGGTGAGAGAGTTTTGGTAATATCCCACTAGGAAACTCCTTTTCACCACATCCATTCATTCTAAGATACCTCAGGTTGGTTAGGCATTCCATTCCTTGCGGCATCTTTTCAAGTGCAGTACGAGAGAGATTCAACCTCTTCAGTGCCCTGAGCTTCTTCAATGATGAAACATGTCTTAGCTTCTTACAACCATTGAGCAATAACGCAGTGAGACTCACCAAATCAGAGACAGAGTCTGGTAAGTTTTGAATACCTGTCCAAGACAGATCGAGGACCTTGAGCCCATGCAATTGCTTGAAAAATGAATCCGCAATAAATCCCAACCCTTCATTATCACATAGAAATAGAGTGGACAGATTTGGACATATTGGTGAATGGCTGGAAGGAATTTCTTTGATCTGATTTTGCATTAGTGAAACTCTCGTCAAATTCTTCGTCCACTCCTCTATATCTGGCAACTCTTTTAATTGGGCACGTGCTTTCACCATGACTTGAGAGTTCTCTAGCAAAATTTGAATGGTCATGTCCCGAATCAAGTCATGCATTTTGACATGTCTACTACCATCATACTCCATTTTAGTATTTTCCAAAAGGCAGACATTTTGAAGTATATTAAGCATCGTGTGGCCCTCGTCAAATGCATCTTTCCTGCTCCTCATTCCTTTAATTATTCCCTCATCGATCAAATAACCTATCAACTCCTCCCTTTCAATCATATTATCTTCGGGAAATAATGCACAGTACAAGAGACATTGTTGTAGTGCAAAATCACCTAACCACCTAACCGATCATAACTAAACCTCAATAACTTGAATACTTCCATGTCCCTAAATTCTGATTGTCTCAATTTTTTCAATGTATTCCTCCACTCATGTAGATCATCCACTCCCCTCAAGCTTCCTGCTACTGTAATAATTCCCAATGGCAAACCAGCACATTCCCTTGCAACAGCTTTCGCAATTCCTTCCACTCTTCGTGAAAGTGCTATGTCACGTCCAAGTTTCTCCATGAACAAAGTCCAAGCTTCTCCCTTAGAAAGTTGCTTCACTTTGATTTTGTGGTGGCAAGCCATCCGATGACAAACTGTTTCTGATCGAGTTGTCATAATCAGCTTGCATCCTTTCAACGGGACAGGAATTCCCACTTTGTCAAGCTCAAAATTGTTCCACAAATCATCTAAAATCAGAATCTATTTTTGTTTCTTCATTAGTTTTTCTGACAATTTGGCAGCTCTATGTAGATCATCATCTTCACTTGAAAGGTTTAGATCAAGACGTTGAGTAATAAGATTCTGTAATCTATTAATGCTGAAATCTTGAGACACAATCACCCACCAAACATGATCACAAATATCTTGTCCATGTAGAAGCTCATTATGGATATGTTGCAGTATTGTGGATTTACCAACCCCCCATCCCATAAATGCCAATAATTGGGACTTCATTATCCATTAACAAAGACCATATCACCTTCTTATTATCTTCAAATGCTTGACCCACTGGCTTTGTAGAGCTAGTAGGTAATGGAACTCCTCTAGTCTTGTTGCATTTCAGACTTTCAGAAGATCTAGCTCCTGCGCCACCCTGCACTACTGATCTTCCACTATTCTCCACATCCTCCTCCTCCACTGGTTCTGTCCTCACTCTAACCATGTCCAGCGCATCATGCCTATTTACATCATTGTTTACTGATGGAGCACAAGGTTGATCATAACATCTTCCAATGTCGAGACAAAATTGGGATGAATCTCCTCGAGGCTCCAGAAGCTGCACTTGCTCTGTTCTTGGTACAGTCTCAAATGCATCATGCCGAAAAGATCCTTCACAAGTGTTTTCCATGCCATTTTTCGCTTGTAAATGCGACTGAATTCTCTCTTCTCCTGGACCTTGTTCCATGCCCTGAACTCCCACTTGTATCCTTCCAGCTCCCCCCGCCAAATTGCCAAGTACTGCATTGCTCTGTTCCAACCCTCGATCCACTGGTTCTGTCCTCGTTCTGCTCTCGAGTGCTCTCATTCCGGTCGTGCTTACTTCGTCGTTTCCTGCTATTGCATGTGAAGAAATCCTCTCTTCCCCTACTCCGGGTTCTACAACCTGAACTTCTCTTTGTACCCTTCCAATACCTCCTATCATTGTTGAAATTCCACAATAATTAACATTGATTGAACTTGCTGTGATTTTATGTCTTTTGTTGCCACCACAAATAGCTAGAAAGGCTGCTTCTTGAACTTCTTTAGTCACCCCACGACAAATGGCAACATTATGCCCTCTCTCTCCTGATAAATGCCATTTGATCCTTGAAATGGAAGTTCTAATGGCATATGTATGTGGACAAAACTTACACTTCATCCTACCATCAGCCCTTTCTTCAACATAATTCCGAAATGAATCATTTGATCCACCCATTTCAACATAAATCTATTAAAATTTATATGTAGTTTATTGAACAATCATAGGGAAAAAAAAGACGACCATAATTCAGTTAGACTTCTTACTTGTTGAGTATTTAAACCCCTAATTTGACTTTGCAGGGAAGTGTCAAGCCGAGGATTTGAGGCAGTTTGATTTTGCAATCCTTGGACTTGGAGGTTATCCATCTGTGACCTATATAATAAAACCTTTCGATATTTGGTAGTCTCTCTCAAACAGTAAAAATCAATGGTGTATCTAATTATCAAAAAGGTGTTAATACCGTATTAAAACACAACAGCTAGAAGTCAATCAGTACCTCGTAGAGTTGCCAGAGTTTCGAGCCACGAAGTTCTCTTGTTGCATATGTTCTATATCAGGAATTACAGCTGCTTGATCGACTTGTCCTTGATTAGAAAGAAATTGAATCCTGAATCCAAAATCATTCGCAAGCAATATGAAGAATTAAAAACTTATGATTATCTAGCTGGGTTCATGTTCAAGCTATGATGTTACTTTCCTCATTGAAAAACTATTTCTTTTTTTTACAGAAAATACTAAATATGAAAAATTGGATACCGGGGGGCAGGAAAAGAAGGTCCAGGTTGATTGAAGCCACCATGTTGTGAAGTGGTTGCATTCGTTGTCATATAGCCATGTCCCGGCTGAGGTTGATGATTAAAGGAATTATGATGCCTGAAAAATATTCAAATAGTTAAACTAAGAATTTGACAACAAAATGTAAAGATAGGACTGTTATTCTCACTTGGCTGATTTTCTAGTTCCATTATGTGCACAAAAAAAGAGAGCTCAAAAAGACTTGAAAGATCCTTGTCAAATTTGGTCAAGTTTATTGTTTTCATGATTAAAAAAGTGTATATTCAAGGTTAATACCACTGATTCATTGAAGGTTGAGGTCCGGGTAGCATCACAGGCACTTGATTGCTCATTGGTAACTGATAATTAGTCAATTGTTGGTCCCTAAATTAGCAGCACTTGTTGGTAATTTCTTTATACATATGCATAATTGTTAGCTATTAATCCGCTAAGCATTTGATATCATCTTAGCATGGTCCGGGTAGCATGGGATCAAATAAATTAGGATTAGGCTGATACCTATTTTCAAACATAATTAATATTATGTACCTTGATGGAGTTTGAAGCCAATTTGGTTCATTTTGGTTGATCCATGACGATGATGTTCCATCTAAATCTCCCATTGTTGTCTGTTTGTTTAACAATAAACAATTAGAAGATGCTCGAGATAAATCGATACACTAAACTTTTTGTATAATACAAACACTTGCTAATTCAATGGACATTGTAGCAAAATGGAGTAAGCATTAGTACTCACCATGGTTTCAGGAAATGAAGTTGGAAACTGAGTTGTACTATCGTTGATTACATTGTTCTGTCCACCTTGATCATTGCATAATATGGAGCCTTGGTTGCCTGGAACCTCTGGTGGCGGCCTGCTTCCATGGACAGTGACATTATTGCTTTTTGGGAATAATAGGATAAACTGAAGAATAACTAAATTGCAAGCAATCATATTCTTCTGATAAAATATGCTTAAGAATGACGTACGAGAGAAGCTCAAGCTCGAACAGTAGTGATTGAAGATCGAACTCATTCGATGTCAAGTCGATATCATCCTCCATAGAAGATGGTGGGAACCTTTCCATCTGACCAAAAGTAGAAGATGATTAGTACATATATACTGAGGTGAAAAAGGAACAAAAAGCACATAGCAATAAAATATATGTTGTCTTCCCCGTCTCATCTCATCATACCATACGCTATTTTCTTTTCCCACCTCAGTACATACTATATTTATCATTTTTTTTTCAAAAAAATATATATATATATATATATATATATATATATATATATATATATATATATATATAAGAAAAACAAATAAATGGTGAAATTAGGGGTGTTCACGGTTCGGTTCGGTTCGGTTTAGACTTAAAAAACCAACCGAACCGAGTTATGTTAGTTTGGTGAAATATTAACCGACCCGAACCGAAATCCGGTTCAAACCGAACTGGTTCGGTTCGGTTAAATTTGGTTTTTTTGGCAAAAAACCGAGAAACCTAATCTCATCACCAGAAAACTTAAAAATTCAACAAATCATGAAGTTAACACAATCAACAGCAAACTTGAACTTAATATGAAACGAATATTTCTGCCCAACAACAACAACCATGTTTTCACATTGAAGCCATCCTTGTAACCCATGATACATTTATATTAAAATTGTTTCGTAACATAGGAGAACATACACTGATTAAGAAAAAGTTTCAAATTAAATAGCCTCACAAGAGTTCAAAACATTATTCAGGAGAAAATAAACAAAATCTAAAAAGTAGAACTGAACTCTATCCTGCATGCTGTAGATTTGGATTTGTAGATCTGCAAGAATGGAGAAGGATTGCGATAGCTTGCACATAAGTAAAGATAGAAGAGAAGCCCTGCATGTTGTAGATTTGGATTTGTAGATCTGCAAGAATGGAGGAGGATCGCGACAGCTTGCACAAAAGTAAAAGAGAGAAGAGAAGCAAGGGAGATTGAGATGGAGATCTGGGTTTGTGTTCGGCCAGTAGTAAAGAGAGAAGAGAATGCACAAGCACAGATGCAAAGCATTTAAGAACTTGAAAGGAAAAGGAAAAATGAGTTTTGAGGTGGAGAGGTGGTTTGCAATTTGCACAGACGGCGGCTTTTTGTGAAGGCAAGGGAGAGGGTGAGTTATGTTAGGGTTAGGTTAATTAACAATTTATAACCCTGCACAGATGGCGGCTTTTTAGGATATTTTGGTTGGACCGGTTCAGTTTGCCGGTTTTAGTTTTAAAAACCGAAACCAAACCGGACCTGTTAAAATTTATGGTTTTAAAAATCGGTTTAATCAGTTTTTTATCTCAGTTCGGTTTTTTCGGTTAATTTTTCTTCGGTTTTTTCGGTTTTCTCGGTTAATCGGTTTTTTTGAACACCCCTAGGTGAAATGCAACTTATTATTTCTTATAATATAATATTTGATGGGGGTATTTATTATATTATCACAAATTACAAATAAAACGATTATGAGCCCTTCAATAACTAGAAAAATGAATGCGCAATTAAGGGTATAATTGTATTTTCACATATTTATTCCATAGTGTAATTATTCCGATGCCCTTAAAAAAACATAACTAATGTCCGAGGGATGTTTTTGTATTTTCACATTTTTTGTATAGTGTAATTATTGTAAAGTCCCTAAGGTCAATTGTTTTGCATGAGGTAAAGGGGCATTTTAGGTTTTTTAAAATCAGTTTTCATGGAATTATCTTATGGGGTCAAAGGGTGTTCTGGTTTTTCTATAATTAAAAAACAATGTGGTCGTGCAATTGAGAGGCACCTCCCGGTGACTGTTGGTAGCCTTCCATGATGGCTCTGAAGCGTCGCGCTACCCTTTACATGGTGGGCCAGTGCATGTTAGGCTATACTGCACGGAGGAGTTCTAATGACAATTTTTCTCTTCCCCTCTTTTCTCTCTAGTTCACCTCAAAAGGTGTGCTGGCCTTGTAAAGTGGCAAAGTGACATTTGATTTTTTTTCTGATGAGCTTTTATTTTTCGATTTAATCCCCAATCATTTGATTTTAATTCTTTTTTTTAATTTAATTTGATCCTTATTCTTATTATTGTAATTCCTTTTATTTTGAATTCTCTTCTTGATTAATTATTTTTTGGCAATTTCATCCCTTATTGTTTTATTTCATTGAATTTTCATATCAAATTTGGTTTTTATTTTGCTTTTAGGAGTTTTAAAAAGTCTTTTTCCTTAAAAAAACATTAAATTGATTTTTTTTTGTGTTTTTTGATAATTTTGATGTGCTGATGTCAAAAATAAAAAATTCTAAAAAAATATCATTCTCGAGTCAATGGTTTCAAAGCAATAATAATAATCATTTTTATCCTTAAGTTGACTCGATCAATGGTTAACCCGACCTATGGCCGGGACCTTGTCTTGGGTCGACCCCCGCGTCGGGTTTTAAAACTATAATAATAATCATTTTTATCCTTACGTTGCCTCGAGTCAATGGTCAACCTGACATGTGACCTGGGTCTTTCTCGGATCAACCCCCGAGTCAGGTTTTAAGACTATGATAATAATCATTTTTATCCTTGCATTGACTCGAGTCAATGGTCAACCTAATCTATGACCCGGGCTTTACACCAGGTCAATCCCTTAGTCGGGTTTTAAAATTATGATAATATTTATTTTTATATTTACGTTAACTCGGATCAACTCAGGTTAACTCTTGAGGCGTTGTCGAATGCTGATAGAATAGTCCACCTATTAGGGTACAATCCCAAATAGCACTGTCCCCTGATAGCTTATGATCACTCTCTATCCTCTCTAATTCTCTGAATAAGAGGACTTTCCCTTGAAGGTCTTCATCGTAGCCCCTTTGGCTTGTTGGTAAAATTGAAGAACGAGGGGATAGAAGACCCTCCTTCAATGTTACTGATTAGGGTGTAACATTGCCTAAACATCCTGAGTGTAGGTTATTCCTCTAGCATTCTGAAGAATTTGTTGAATGTTGATAGAATAGTCCATCTATTAGAGTGGAGCTGAGATAGACTCGAATTGTAATATCTAAGCATGTCCTTCAAAAAATATTGTAAAGGAAACGAGTATCCAAACTCATACTTGGCCTCTGAGACACGAACATCAAGTCCTTGTAACACAACCAGGTAATCTCCTAGTTATCTGAGCACTCCCGTTGAAAGCATGCAAGCTGATTATGACAACTCAATTAGAAACGGTTTATTATTGGATGACTTGCCAACACAAAATCAAAGTGAAGCCACTTTCCGAGGGAGAAACTTGGACTTTATTCATGGAGAACCTTGGACGTGACATTGCACTTTCACCAGAAGTGGAAGGAATTGCAAAAGTTGTTGCAAGGGAATGTGCTGGTTTGCCACTTTTTTTAAAGGACGTGCTCAAATATTACAATTTGAGTTTGGTGAAGGACATGCTCAGGTATTACAATTTAATATTTGGCTGTAATTAAAAATTTAATTACCCCCATTGTGTTTATTGGTGACCTCTGAGACATGAACACCAGGTTCTTGTAACACAACCAGGTAATCTCCTAGTTATTAGAGATTGGTCTCATTTACTTGGCCAGGAGTAATTGGCACTCTTTCTTGCACTTTAGGATTTGAAACCTTTAGGGTCTCCTATCTTCCCTCCTTCCAGTAGGGGAAGGAGAGGAAGCATTAGTTCTAAACATTTCATTCTTGTCTGTTAGTTAACAATAAACAATTTGAAGATGGACATTGTAGCAAATTGGAGGAATAGCCTGTTTGGGATTGTGGTAACGATTGTTTTTCAAAGTGATTTTTAATCGGAAATATATTTAAATAATATTTTTTAAAATTCATTTTTAATATTAAAATGATTAAAAAAATTAAATAAAAAAATTTAAAATTTTTAAAAACACTGGGTCATTCGCGTTCCCAAACGCTCACTAAGCATGAGTACTCACCATGGTTTCAGGAAATGAAGTTGGAAGCTGAGTTGTTTGTTGAAAACTATCGTTGATCACATTGTTCTGTCCACCTTGATCGTTGCATAATATGGAGCTTTGGTTGTCTGGAACCTCCGGTGGCGGCCTGCTTCCATGGACAGTGACATTATTGTTTTTTTGGGAATAATAGAAAAAAACTGAAGAGTAACTAAATTGCAAGCAATCATCTTTTGATAAAATATGCTTAAGATGACATACAAGAGAAGCTCAGACATATTGAATGTATCTTCTAGTGATTGAATATCGAACTGATTCGATGTCAAGTTGACATCATCCTCCATAGATGATGGTGGAACTCCTTCCATCTAACCACAAGTACAAGATGATTAGTACGTACCGAGGTTTAAAAAGAACAGATAACACAAATCTCTAAATTATCATACTCAAATTCTTTTTATGACTCGAGATCCTAAACTCTAGAATGATCAATAGAAAGAAAGCACGAGAAGGAAGGTAGAGGAGCTGATTGTTTTGATGGGGTGAACAAACCTCTTTCAACTCCTATTTATACATAATTTGGGGAGCAAAACGAATGCAAGATTATTTTTGTTAATTACAAAAATTAATTCCCTCTATTTTAACCCTTAGTTACAAATCATAAAACACACACAAAAATAATAACAGGATATTGTTTTGTTAAAAAAGATTCAGGTAATTACTGATCAAGTTAATTCATTGAATCATTGTAAGAAACAAAAGTGAAAAATATTGAATAAAAACACACCAACAAGATGAAGTATAATTAAACAATTAACCTGGATTCAAGATGCTCTTCCAGTGCTTAAGCAGTAATCAGCAAAAAAAGAGGAGAAATCACAGATCAGAGAAGAATATATGTAATAAAGTTGCAGTGTACAATGAGATGTGGAAAGGAAAATAGGGAATTGTATAAGGAGGTGAGATGTGGAACAGTAGCTAGCTCAATAATATTAATTAATTAATTAATTAATTATTGTATTGTTTGATAGGTAAGAAGGAACCCACCGCTTACCTACCAAACATTAAATCAATACAGATAAATAAATTATCCAAACAAAACCAAAGAATTAATCCATTTAATAAAAAAAGCGTGACTGAATCCATAAACTACATAAATCCTACGACTATTCGGGGAAGAATACTTCAACAGCCAATTGAATTGAACAAAATCTTGTCAAGTCAAACAAAATCTTCTAGAGCTCCATAGCAAGTTTATTAAAATAAATTATCAAATGAAATTAAAAACAAAAATGCTTGTTTTCTCTATTGGTACATGGTAAAAGTCTGAGCATATATTTTTTTTTTTTTTAATAATAGTACTGTTCTTTCTACCGTCAAGAAATCAAGAACGCTAGTTTCATTCAACAAGATTCTAAAGCCTATATTTAGATAAATTAGCAGAAAGGACAAAAATCCTAGTGCAAAAGGCCTATAAATTAGCCCAACAAATCATACCCAGAGAAGCAAAAACCAGAAACAAGCTAGCTCAATTTTTGCTCCTCCTGGCTAAGAAATGCAGCATGCCCACTTGGAATTATACATCATCCAAATTTCAGGGTAAATAATTGGTTGGAATTGTTTTTTGAAGAATCATTTCAAAATTCAAAAATAAAACAGAAAATAGATTGGGAAAATGATTCCAAATATCTTATAAAAAGAACAATGAAATATATTTTTATTTATTTATTTTTTAAACACAAAAGCCAAACCAAATATAAGGGAAGATATTAATGGTGAAAATAAAAAATAAATTTGGAAAATATAAAGTAGACACCAAAATTAGAACTTAGAATCTGACTTAGATTAGGTTTTTAATTGGATCGAATAAAATATTGATATTGTCGTACCCGACATCGCGGCGGCTTTAAAAATAAATCTTTGGAAAGAATGGATTTCTGGCATCCTATTCTTTGATGGAGGAAATGTCTCATTTAAGGAGTCTCCACCTAGTATTACGGTCACTAGGAACCCTAACTGGTTAACAGAGATTCTATGGTACATGACTGATTGTGACTAGGGAAGGTATTAGAACCTCTAGCGCACCCTACCTGAGATAAGCTGCGTTGCTGGTTTTGTCTTAAATTGCTACAAATTTGTTGATTTATGATATGATGGTTTACTTGTAATATTCATGACTATGACGCCAATGAATATTGAATTACGGATACTTCCAACTCTAGCGTTGGTAAATATTACGTAACTATAAATTTAACTCGGTATTTTTATTTCTAACTCTAACATTAGTGAATAAACAAATAAAATAAAATTATTTTTATCCATGCACATATTTTTTTTTTTTTAGGGCTGAGTCCAGCTCAGCCCATATGGGCTGGGCTTGACCCAGCCGGCCCGGTCACTAGCCAGTGAATTAATATACCTGGCCGAGCAAAGCAACACGCGTGTTTGTACACTGTGCAAGTGAATTAATATTCACTTGCACAGTGTGCTGCTTATTAACTGAAACCAAGCGTAAGGCAGAGAAAGCGGCTTACCTGGTTGGCCGGAGGCGACGAAGATGATGGCAATGGAGAAGGCGTGCTGGCTAGACAATACCCTTCTGTTTCCCTTTTCGTTTTCTTTCTTTATGATCGTTCTTTGTTCTTCTGTTTCTGTTGTATCCCTTTCTTTTGCTCTCTGTTCTCTCTCAGCTTTCCATCCCCTGTCTCTTTTTTTTCGTCTCTGGTGCTGGAGATGGAGAAGGCAGGGGTCCCTTTTCCTCCGTGGCCTTCTCTGGCTTTTATAAAGCCAGAGGACGGCCCCTGTTTCTTTGAGAAGAAACAGGGGAATGAAAGTCTGCTACCCTGGTTTCTCTCGGTTCCCCCTGTTCAGGACGAAGAAGATGGTAATAAAGGCATGATGTGCTGCTGGTTGAACGGAAGCTCCCTTTGGTTTTTCTTCTTTTTTTTCGTTTCTCCTCCCCCTCTGTTTTTTCTTCCCTCGGTTTTTTTCTGCTCCCTCTGGGTTTTTTTTTCCTTCCTTTTTTCTCCCCTGTGACCTTTCGTTCTCTGGCTTTTATAGCCAGAGAACAATGCCGTTTCTTCCAGCCATTAATTGCAGGTGTAATGGTGGCAGTGGGCATCCGTTGAAGAAGATGAACAACGCATCCCCACAGACGGCGCCGTTTTGGTGTTAATGGTTATTTGCATTTTGGCCCTTGACGTTTTAAAGGTTTTGTAATTAAGCTCCTAGTTAAATTGTAATTGGACCCCTACATTTATGCGCTTTTTACAAGTTAGTCCTTGGACTTTAATCTGTTGCAATTGTGCCCCCAATTAACCCCAAACTTTGATATTTCTTCAATTAAGTCCATGATTTCATTAATTAAATTAATTCCAAGCTCAATTAAGTCTCAAAGCCTATCAATTCTCCAATTAAACCCTTGATTTGATTAATTAAATTAATTTCAAGCTCAATTAAGTTTCAAAACTTATCAATTTTCCAATTAAGCCCTTGATTTGATTAATTAAACTAGTCAAGAGTTTAATTAAATCTTTAAACTTCCAAATTTCCAATCATGTTGCCCTTAACCCAAACTTTAATTCATTCTTTATTTATTTTATTTTTACTTTTTTTTATCATTTTTTTTTCATCATTTTTTTTATTTTTCAGTAAATAAAATAATAATAATAATTAAAATAAAAGAATAAAAAATTAAATTATGACAGATCTGATCAAATCTAGTTAACTCAATTCAGTTCTTGATGACCTTGTTGAATTTTTAGTATCACGGTTGACCTACTAATCTAGAACATCTTAACATCAAAAGGAATTAAAAAAAATAAAAAAATGATATCTTTCTAATAGAAACAATTGACTATATATCTACGAATAGATACAATATATAATCTATATTTTTTAAAATCAATTCCTGAACCTAGTTGAAGAACTGTGGAAAAAACAGTTTAAGGATTCCAACCTAGCACATGAATGAGGAGAGACTAGTGAGATCATGTTCCATAACTTCGATCATGTCCGATACCAACAACAATATTCCACCATTTTTGAAAGCAAAGGCTTTAAATATTCAAAACAAGGCTCCATGATCATATATTCATGGAGATATACCAATGTAGCTTTTGATGTTTGCCCGTTTGGGATTGCGCTTACGCTTTTAAATGTTTCTTAAATGAATATTTATTTTAAAAATATCAAATTGATAATATTTTTGGATGTATCTCCATTACTCTAAGAGAATGGGGATGAGATAGTTGGCCATTTTCAAGCAACAGAAGATGATAGTTGGCCATTTTCAAGCAGCTTACATCCCTTAACTTGGATAGGAACCCCCAACTTGTGTAGTTCAAAAGCCTTTCATAAATAATCATCTAAAATCAGAACTCATTTCTAATAACGCGTTTTGATGGATAAAATAATAAGAAAAATAATAAAATGTTTCTAAAAAATAAATGAGGTAATAAAAAATAAATTATAATAAAGAATAGTGCAATGAAAATGATAGGACTAAAGGTGCAAGCACCGATTAAAAAACAGTGACGTTACTTTGAAACGGTAATAAGCCTGGTAAACAAATAAAGGTGAAAATTTTAAAATAAATATATTCCAAAACAATAAAATGACCTTAAAGGTTTAGAAGGATAATTGATATAATTTTAAATGAAGATTGAATAAGAAAATCTGGATTGTTGATGAAAAGTCATGAACTAACCAATTTTACATTAGAAATCAGAGCTCTCAATCCAATCGTCAGATCGAGATGAAATTTTGCATGAAGTCTATTAATATGTTTTCATACTTTGATTAAAGATCTCATCCCAATCGAAGTTCGGTAAAAACTAGCTATTTAAGCAGAAACATAATTGCAGGGCAGTTTTGGTCGCCGACTGATTTCTCTCTCTTCCACCGTTGGATCATGTTTATTTTTGGATATGTGGTGCGCCTCGATGTTGCCTTCAATCTGGACGGTGGAGATCGGAAAAACACTCTCCGGCAAGGTGTCATTCATGTTGCATAGTAGCTCGTCAATTTTCAGATTAGTCTGTTGTTTTCATATCTAAGGAGATCCAACCGTTGGATCATTCGGATTTTGAGATATATTTTGCACCACTCTAAGCTCTATAATCTGAACGTTGGATTTGAAAATAGAATCTAAGATAGATCACTCATTACTTTTTGAATATATTGCTAGTTTTGGCAAAATTTAGAAAACTTGATTAAATAAATGTTTTGATGAAATTAGAATTGTGTGGGTGTGTTAGAGTTTATGGTAGATGTAATAGTAAAATATGTTCTTGTTATTAATATTGTTATAAATTAATTGTGTATTCTTTATATGAGAGGAAGAATGATTATGGTGTAAGAATAGAAAGGAACATTGTTATATGAACATGTTGATTGAATAAAAAGCTAACTTGTTGGTTGGATCTGTGAGGTTGAAATAAGGAGAAACTTGTTTGGGGTTTTGGGTATTTGCAGATTGTGAAGTTGGGGATTGTTCTTCCATGGTTTGATTGGAAAAGGAAAAATAATTAACCTAAGCTATGATACCATGTAAGAATCATCAAATCCTTGAAAGGAAAAACAATCAACTCATGGAAGAGATGGATGAACAAACTTCCTATCAGTATTGAATTCTTCTTCTACCACTGTTGTTTTACTAAGGGGGATTATATACATGCATCCTATTCTGTTTGTATTGTAACAAACTGGAAAGAGAAACGTGAAAAACCAAAAAGAGAATTCTACAGCTAATACTAAGGCCAAAAATACAAGTAACAGAAAAAGAGAATGTACAAAACGTGTGTCATCTATCCTCTCGTGCATGTGATGGGAGAGCTGAACGACTAGTCGTCATTCCTCCTTCATTAACAGAAATATTAACAGAAGTATTTGGCAAAGCCTTCCCCGTGATTGGAGCAACCTCACTAATTTATCGACAAAATGGCTAAAATTGTCTTCCTCTTAACCAATCTTTAGCAAATAATCTGAATAAGGTTTTAGCAAAAAGAAAATAATAAATTTGATCTATTACTATCAACTGCCAGAACTCCTGACAAGTAATTACGACCAATTTTTCAACATCCAAGTTCTTGTAATCTCACAAACTCTTGAGACCCAAAACCCAATCAACGGAGAGAACCTTTATTTGTTAAGGCTCCATATACTTTCTCGACAAGAACCGGAGAAGGAGGCTGTGGGGTGTTCGATGGTTGAAAAGGGAACGTCAATTATGTTCTCCGACGGTTTCAACTCATGCATTCAATTCCAGGCAATAGCTGAGATTTCGTAATCTGTATATTGAGTGACTTTTTGGAGAGGGAGGGGCAGCGCGGGAACGAAAAGGAAAGGTAGCAGCCTCAAGCCTCAAGCCTCGCCAAAAGCCCAAGAGTAAAAATCACCAATTATATGAGAATCAAATATCCCCAATCACATGGTCGTATAAAATGCAAATTTACATAATAATAAGTCTAGTAGACTTCTTGATTTTGTGCAACAAGATAGTGTAAATAAAATGTAGCAGTTGAACTCACTTTCCCTCGAAAAGGATCCAGATCCTCTGTCACCAATAACTCCTGGATTCCTAGGTCCAGTTACAACTCTGTTCAACTGTGCAGGTGGACAACAAATTCACAATTCAACGAAAATTTTTAGAAAGCATCCCTCAAACAGGTCGGAAAAAATAACAGAGACAAAAAGATTATAAGCAATAATAGCACAGAATATAGAGAGCATTATCCTGGCAGAAAAATATGATATAATGACAAGAAAAGCTCATCCTAACTTCCCTAGCTAGTGCTTATGATGGCAGTTTCAGGTTTAGAAACCAAAACTCATCCAACAGAAAATGTATGTTCAGTTCATACTCTCTCAGAGGCATTTAATAGAGAATCTTAGCCTTCCTCATTTGATCTTCTCAATGCTAAGGTAGAAGAATACTTCTGACATGTTTACAATGTTTGTTGTGATTTAAATTGACCAGAATTCAAGAATGTTTGAAGAGATGAATTCAGTGGCGATGAAATACCTTACTTTTTTATTGATTTAATTTTCTATTTCTTGTACTATGCTATGGAGATGAATTAATCTTCATTGTGAAAATCTTCTCTCACGCTCCTAAATTCTGACATTTTTGTTAACAATAAGAGATGAAGAGGAGTTGGGTATGGAGGTGAAGGTATAATTAATGCAACCAACAAATGATACAGAATAAGCTCAGATCAAGAGAACAATCGACACAATTGTCCCTTCCACTTTTTGTCTCTCTTCCTTGAACTCATAACTTACCATCTATCCCTTTTACTCAGACAAAACCACCAGGCACTAGTAGAAAACTTCATTTTGATATATATTTTTTTAATTGACAGAAAAAACCACTTTATGTTGTTCATAAAGACAGAAAAAACTTAAAAATACAAATTAAAAATTCTTGAGGAATTGGTTAACCAATCCTTTTAGTTTTTTTTATGTTGTCTATAAAGTCAGAAAAAACTTAAAAATACAGATTAAAAAATCTTGACAAATATAGAAAAATAGGATGAATTTTTATACGAGGAAAATAGATAGAGGTATGAAATTTTATTCTAAATATATCCTTATAAAAATTTCAAAATTCAATAATTCGATTATCATTCTTTTTTAAAATTGTCTTCTCTTTTTTTTTTTTTTAATCTGTATTATATATTTTAAAAGAATAATTTATTGCTAGTTAATGATATAAGATGATTTGTACTAGTGAATAGATATATTATTTTATTAGGTTACCTTAATGATAAATCAATATAGTATCTTTTTTTATTTTTTGGATTTTCATCTTGGAGATACTTAATAAGATGAAAATATAATCTTAATCAAACTTTAAATTATAATTATTTATCTATCGAGTTAAAAAATATATATATGACAATTCAATAGTCTTAAAAAAATAATGAAATAAATAAAAAAAATGAAAAATGTATTTATGTAATTTTAAGCACACTATAAAAAAGAAATATTTCATACTAATAAACGCTCAGATTTAATATCTAACCATGTGTTGGGTTTTATGCTTTCCGTTCTTCCTTCGATTTTTCTTTGATATATGGAATTGGCAATACCAAATCCACCCATTGAGCATCTTTAATCCAACAGCATCATGCAAGTAATTTCAATACTAATTAATAAAAATATCCTCGTTGATTTAAAGAACTATTTCCATCATTCATATCGAAAATAATTATGTTTTGCACATGATTTTTAACAAAAATGATTGACAGAATGATATATTATTGAAAAAGAGCAAATTTAAGGTTACAATCAATTAGTATTCTTACAACGAAAGGATTAACAATACGGGGATGAGATGGTTCCTCAAACTATAACCCAAACATTACAAAGGGACGAAGGACATCCTTTAACGGAGTAATTAACCTCTTCTACGAGGATGATGCTTACCAAAACTTTACGAGGGGACGAAGGACATCCTTTGCATTAGGATGCTCCCACTCCACTACTGTCTCCCACCATTCTTTTGAATTTGCTAGGATTTTTTTAAGAGAAGGGGGAGGGGATGGCTGGCCATTTTCAAGTAACGGAAGACAAATTGACATCCTCTTCAGCTTCTCACAATTCATTACGGTAATCTTTTCAAGAGAATTGTAAATCAGTCTTGCACTGCAAATGCTTTTCAGTTCTGGTAACAAATCCAATCTAAGAGTTCTTAACTTTGGGAGAATGAATTCCGTGATGGAATTGGAGGTGCTGCTTTCTTCATCTGTTGTTCCTATTATCTCCTCCAGTTTCTCACAATCACTAACACTAATCACTTCCAGGTTTACGAGGTTTGGCAGCAACACAAGTGGGAATAACTTCTTCATACTTTTACATCTATAACAATAAAACGCTGCAAGACCAGAAAACATACCATTATGTGATGGCAATCGTGGTGGAGCAGAGCAGAACCAAGAAGATGAAACCAAACTCTCCATGCTATTGCAACCCTCAATGTTGATTTCCTCCAGTTCAGTTGCATTCTCTAATGACAAAACATCACATAAACTTCTTGCATCGATGCATTTACAAACCAGACATTGAATGTCATTTAAGAACTTGACCTGTAAATCTCTATCTCTGTTGATAATCAAATTACTCAACCCAACTATTTTACTTGGAAAATTAACAGTGTATTCCCAAAAATATTTTCCATCCACCATTCCTATTAAAATTGTGTATGTGCTTAATGATTGGGTCACATCCCGAGATCTGAGATACTCCACGAAGTCAGGGAGACCTTCGAAATGGCATTCCAAAGTTTCTAAATTTCTCAAGGATCCTACTTCCTTTCCTTCAACTGTTATCGGAGCATAACTGCCCCCAAAAAACTGTTCTAGTACAAAGACTTGCAGGTGAGAGAGTTTTGGTAATATCCCACTAGGAAACTCCTTTTCACCACATCCATTCATTCTAAGATACCTCAGGTTGGATAGACATTCCATTCCTTGCGGCATCTTTTCAAGCATGGTCCAAGAGAGATCCAACCTCTTCAGTGCCTTGAGCTTCTTTAATGATGGAACGTATCTTAACTTCCAACAACCATTGAGCAATAATGCAGTGAGACTCATCAAATCAGAAACAGACTCTGGCAAATTTTTAATACCTGTGCAAGACAGATCGAGGACCTTGAGCCCATGCAATTGCTTGAAAAATGAATCCGCAATAAATCCCAACCAATGATTTTGACATAGCAATAGAGTTGATAGATAAGGACACCTAGGTGAATGGCTGGAAGGAATTTCTTCGATCTCGTTTTGCATTAGTGAAACTATCGTTAGATTCTCTGTCCACTCCTCTGCATCTGGCAACTCTTTTAATTGTGAACCTGCTTTAACCATGTATTGAGGGCTCTGTAGCAGTACATGGATGGCCATGTCCCTAATCAAGTCATGCATCTTGACATGTCTACTACCATCATACTCCTTTTTAGCACTTTCCAATAGACAGACATTTTCAAGTCTATTAAGCATCGTGTGGCCCTCGTCAAATGCATCTTTCCAACTCCTCATTCCTTTAATTATTCCTTCATCAATCAAATAACCTATCAACCTCTCCCTCTGAATCCTATGATCTTCAGGAAATAATGCACAGTACAAGAGACATTGTTGTAGTGCTAAATCACCTAACCGATCATAACTAAACCTCAATAACTTGAATACTTCCCTAAATTCTGATTCTCTCAATTTCTTCAATGTATTTCTCCACTCATGTAGGTCATCCATTCCCCTCAAGCTTCTTGCCACTGTAATAATTCCCAATGGCAAACCAGCACATTCCCTTGCAATAGCTTTCGCAATTCCTTCGAGTTTTGGTGAAAGTGCTATGTCTCGTCCAAGGTTCTCCATGAACAGAGTCCAAGCTTCTCCCTTAGAAAGTGGCTTCACTTTGATTTTGTGGTGGCAAGCCATCTGATGACAAACCGTTTCTGATCGAGTTGTCATAATCAGCTTGCATCCTTTCAACGGGACAGGAATTCCCACTTTGTATAGCTCAAAATTGTTCCACAAATCATCTAAAATAAGAATCCATTTTTGTTTCTTCATTAGTTCTTCTGATAATTTGGCAGCTCTATGCAGATCATCATCTTCGCTTGAAAGGTCTAGACCAAGACGTTTAGCAATAAGATTTTGCAATCTATTAATGCTGAAATCTTGAGACACAGTCACCCACCAAACATGATCACAAATATCTGGTCTTTGTAGAAGCTCATTATAGATATGTTGTAATATTGTTGTTTTACCAACTCCCCCCATCCCATAAATGCCAATGGTTGGGACTTCATTATCCATTAACAAAGACCATATCACCTTTGTATTCTCTTCAAATGCTTGACCCACTGGCTTTGTAGAGCTAGTAGGTAATGGAACTCCTGCGCCAGCCTGCACTACTGATCTTCCACTATTCTCCACGTACTCCTCCACTGGTTCTGTCCTCACTCTAACCATGTCCAGCGCATCATGCCTATTTACATCATTGTTTACTGATGGAGCACAAGGTTGATCATAACATCTTCCAGTGTCACGACAAAATTGGGATGAATCTCCTCGAGGCTCCAGAAGCTGCACATGCTCTGTTCTTGGTATAGTCTCAAATGCATCATGCCGAAAAGATCCTTCACCAGTGTTTTCCATGCCATTTTCCGCTTGTAGATGCAACTGAATTCTCTCTTCTCCTGGATCTTGTTCCATGCCCTGAACTACCTCTTGTATCCTTCCAGCACCCCCTGCCAAATTGCCACGTACTGCATTACTTTGTTCCAACGCTAGATCCACTGGTTCTATCCTCAGTCTGCTCTCGAGTGCCCCTTCGGAAACTCTATCTTCTTGTGCTCTCATTCCGGTCATGCTTACTACGTCGTTTCCTGCTATTGCATGTGAAGAAATCCTCTCTTCCACTACTCCGGGTTCTACAACTTGAACTTCTCTTTGTACCCTTCCAATACCTCCTCCCATATTTTCATTCTCAATGTTTTGTTCTTGTGGACACGTTGAAATTCCACAATCATTAACATTGATTGATCTTGCTGTGATTTTATGTCTTTTGTTGCCACCACACATAGCTAGAAAGGATGCTTCTTGAACTTCTTTAGTCACCCCACGACAAATGGCAACATTATGCCCTCTCTCTCCTGATAAATGCCATTTGATCCTTGAAATGGAAGTTTTAATGGCATATGTATGTGGACAAAACTTACACTTCATGCTGCCATCAGCCCTATATTCAACATAATTCCAAAACGGATCATTTGATCCAACCATTTCGACCTATAGAAAAAAAAAAAAGGAGTCAAAATAAAGAATAAAAAATCATATCTGGATAGATGAGAAACTACTTCAGTGTTGTTACCCTTATTTTGCTATTACAATTGATAGTTAGTTTATTGCACAATCATAGCGGGGAAAAGACGACGATAATTCAGTTAGACTTCTTACTTGGTGAGTATATAAACCCGTAATTTGACTTTGCAGGGAAGTGTCAAGGCCAGGATTTGAGGCATTTGGCTTAGCAGTTTGATTTTGCAATCCTCGAACTTGGAGGATATCCATCTGTGACCTATATAAAAATGAAGTGATCATTGTTAAAACAATTCAATTAACACAAAAATAAATATCAATATAAAAAAGAAGATTAGAATTCTCCTTATTTATTTTTGTCTAAAAAGCTCTTCATTTAACCTAAATATAATGAGCTTATATATAGGTTAGGCTAAAAATATTATTCTACCATTAATAAATAAAACAAGATAAAATACTAAACATGAAAAATTGGATACCGGGGAGCGGGAAAAGAAGGTCCCGGCTGAGGTTGATGAATATTGGAGTTATGATGCCTGAATAATATTCAAATAGTTAAACTTAGAACTGTTATTCTAACTTGGTTGATTTTCTAGTTACATTATGTGCACACAAAAAAAAAAGAGATAGAGAGCTCAAAAAGACATGAAAGATCCTCGTCAACTTTGGTCAAGTTTATTGTTTTCATGATTAAAAAAGTGTATATTCGAGGTTAATACCATTGATTCAATGGAGGTTGAGGTCCAGGTAGCATCGCAGGCACTTGATTGCTCATAATTGGTAACTGATAATGAGTCCATTGTTGGTCCCTAAATTAGCAACATTTGTTAGTGATTTCTTTATACATTTGCATAATTCTTTGCTATTAATCATTTTAGCTTACCTCAAAGGCATTGATGGTGCGGGTAGCATGGGACTGGCACATTGAGGATCAAATAAATTAGGATTAGGCTGATACCTATATTCAAACATAATGAATTCACTGATAAGTACAAAAACAAGAGGAAGAAGAAGAAGAATAAGTTAAATAATGATTGAAAAACTATTTTTGTTTTACAGAAAATACTAAACATGAAAAATTGGATACCGGGGAGCAGGAAAAGAAGGTCCAGGTTGATTGAAGCCACCATGTTGTGAAGTGGTTGCGTTCGGTGTCATATAGCCATGTCCCGGCTGAGGTTGATGAATAAAGGAATTATGATGCCTTGATGGAGTTCGAGGCCAATTTTATATAAAACTTAATGATAAAAAAATATCATAAAAAATGTCTAAATCTCCCATTGTTGTCTGTTTGTTTAACAATAAACAATTTGAAGATGCTCCAGATAAGAGCATAAAATCTTTTTGTATAATACAAACACTTGCCAATTCAATGGACATTGTAGCACATTGGAGTAAGCATGAGTACTCACCATGGTTTCAGGAAATGAAGTTGGAAACTGAGTTGTGCCATTGTTGATCATATTGTTCTGTCCACCTTGATCATTGCATAATATGGAACCTTGGTTGACTGGAACCTCCGGTGCCGGCCTGCTTCCATGGAATAATAGGATAAACTGATCAAGAATAACTAAATTGCAAGCAATCATGTTCTGATAAAAGATGCTTAAGAATGACGTACGAGAGAAGCTCAAGCTCGGACATTAGTAATTGAAGATCGACCTGATTCCATGTCATGTTGTCAACCTCCTCCATAAAAGATGGTTGGAACCCTTCCATCTGACCAGAAAAGATCAGAAAAGACAAAAAGAAAACTGAGATCTAAAAAGACCAGAAAGCACAGATCAGAAAAGAATATATATATATATATATATTTATATGACTTTCTTGTTTGTTAAAGAAAATATGAAATATAAATGGTGTTGTTAATGATTTAATCCTTTGTCTTTTAAGATAAATTATCATACTCAAATTCTTTATATGACTACACGAGATCCTAAAACTCTAGAATGATAGATAGAAAGATGCAGGCTAACTGTTGAAGGTAGAAGAGCTGATTGTTTTGACGGGGTGAACAAACCTCTTTCAACTCCCTCTATTTATTCATAATTTGGGGAGCAAAACAAATGCAAGATTATTTTTGCTACTTCCAAAAATCAATTCCCTCTATTTTAACCCTTAGTTACACATTATAAAACACACACAAAAATAATAATAGGATATTGTTTTGTTCAAAAAGATTCAAGTAATTACTGATCAAGTTAATTCATTGAATCATTGTAAGAAAAAAAAAAGTTGAAAAATATTGAATAAAAATAAATGGCAGTCCCATTAATTGGAAAAGAAAAGGGTGAATCTAAAATAAGGAGTTAAAAACAGCGAAGAATCTTGAAAAGACGAAAACAATGAATTCAGTATTAATTTAGTATGAACTCTCCACTAGGCATGGATTATAAAATCCGAGAAAAAGATCAATTTATTTATCATGGATTCCTTTAAAGATTCAAACCATATATAGTTACATATATAAAAACAAAAACACCAACAAGATGAAGTACAAATAATTAACCTGGATTCAAGTGCTGGTTCGCTTAAGCAGTAATCAGCCAAAAAAAAAAGAAGAGAAATCACATAAATCTAGTTCGCACTGGTGAGGTGTGGAAAGGAAAAGAGGTAGAAGATGATTAGTACGTCCTGAGGATTAAAAGAGAAGAGAAATCACATATCAGAGAAGATTATTATATGATTTAGAAAAATAATAAAGTTGCAGTAGATTATTGTTTTGTTTGATAGGAAGGAAGTTGCTAGGAAGCAACCCACTACTTTACATACCAAACATTATATTATAATATATAAGAAGTTAACGCGTGGACCACCCCAATTATGAAGCTCAGAAGAAGATGCCTAGAAAAAAATAAAAAGCAAAACCAAACTTGTCAACGAGTAAATCAGATAACTTAGATTATCACATCAAATTTATAATCTCATAAAGTAGATTATAAACTCAACTAGGATTATAATTTTTTTAAAATTATTTTTATTTAATAATATAATACTAAAAATAAATAATTATAAAATTAAATACCAACCCAATATATATATATATATATATATATGCTAATTCCCAAATATAAAATAGATAAAAAAAAAAACAAATTAAAAAAAATGATAAAACAAAGGAAAGGAAAGGAAAAAAACAAAAGAAGCAAAATAATATAAATTATTATTGTAATTCATAGTGAAATGGGTGTGGGTTAATAGTGATTCTCCCATATTTTTTAGTTTTTCTTTTAATTAATAAACAAAAAAATATTCCACCAAACCTGAAAACTAGTATAATTTGAGATATTTTAATAAACATATAAATCACGTTAATTTTATAAAAAAATAAAATAAAAATTAATAAATTACAAAGCTGAATTATAAACCAGTCTTTAATAAAATAAGCAAAAACATTTTTTTTAAAATAAAAAAAAGGCAAAACACCTTGAATTACGTAATATTGTAATTTACAATGAAATAGGTGTGGTCCGTGTGGATATAGAGTGATTCTCCCAAGTCTCTTAGCTTTTCTTTTAATGAAAATTAATAACCGTATAATATCTTCCTTGTGGATGCTCTATCGTTGCTAAATTAAAACATTTTTTTTATCTATAACTATGTGAAATTTTTTTTAAAATAAAAATATTTAAAAAGATAATATTAAAAAAAACATGGTTATTTTAGTTTTTTTTAATAAATACCATCGTTTTAGTTTTTATAAATAAATAATATGATGTGGTTTAGTTTTTTACTCACGTTAATCAGTTAATATGTGAGTAAACCAGTAAACTAAACTTTGGAATACCTCTCTTAACTATTCGTAAGCTTTCTATTTGTTCTCAGTAATCAAAATATTTTTTTTATTTTTAATATTAATATATCAAAAAATATTAATTTAATATTTTTTTAAATAAACAGATTTTTAAATGCACTCAAACATAATTTTAAGTAAAAAACAAATTATATTTTGATTGCGGGCATAACAATCTTGGCAGTACCGTTGTTGTTTGGACTTTGAGAATGATAAAACAAAAGAGTTGGAATAATTGGAAATCCGAACAATTTGGCTGCCCATCACTGTATTAGCCATTCCTTTCCTTGCCTGTTCTCCTTTTTCTTTTTTTTCTTTCTTTTTTTTTAAAAATTTTTTTAAAATTTTTTAATATTTTTTTAATATTTTTTAAATGCACTCAAATATAAAAATATTAAAAAAAAAATTTAATATTTTTTTAATATTTTTTTAAAATAAAAAGATTTTTAAATGCACTCAAATATAATTATGAGTATAAAAACAAATATATATTTTAATTGCGGGCATAACAATCTTGGCAGTGATAAAACAAAAGAGTTGGAATAATTTGAAATCTGAACAATTTGGCTACCCTTCACTGTATTAATTAGCCATTCCTTTCCTTGCCTGGTCTCCTTCTTTTTTTCTCTCTGGCGCAATTGCCAACAAATACCCCTTTTCCTAAAGGAAGCAGCCCTCCTTTTTCATCACGTCTCCATGATCCCCGTGTGTCAAAAACCTAAATTTTAGGACTTCTTAGGCAGCCACGTACATGCTTTAGGAGTTCTTTTTTCGAAATCCTCATTAGAGGCTAATTTGTAGCCCTTTAAGATACCTTTCCAACGCGTCAAGAATCACAGCAATCTGACATGTGAGTGGAAAGTTGTGATTAAAATACTTGAAGTGTATCCAGGCTGTTTCTAAAAAAAAATAACATAACTATTTTTATTTTTTAGTGTATCCAGGCTGGTTCCAAGTGAATTTCACGACTCTTTGAATTTGATTGGGCCTTGACTTGCTCTTCTATAAACTCTGAAATCAAACATAAAAACCTGTTTAAGAGTATTAATTTAAGGATGTTTGGGAGTGCAGTATTAATAATTATTTTAAAAAATTTTTTTTTTTTATAAATGAATTAAAATAATATTTTATTATTAGTTTTTAAAAAATATTTTTAATATCAACAAATTAAAACGATTTAAAAATATAAAATAAATTAATTTAATTTAAAATAAAAAATTTAATTTTTTAAAATATTTTTAAAACATAAAAACAAACTAGATAATGATAAAATATACTTTCATACGCTTATCAAAACCAGAGGGAGCTTCACTGCAGTAGAAAACTTCAACATAGCTTGATTTGCTATCCAATCTGCACACCAGTTGGATAGCAATTTCTTGTCATAACATTTACCAGTGTAAAATCTTTTTACTTATTTTTAGTTTTAATATCAAATTCAGTCTTGAATATTTATCTTCAAAATTTAAATATCAAATTTGACGTTCAAAATTTCACTTATTTTTAATCAATTAGATTGAACAAAATCTTGTTAAGTCAAGCATCAACTCTACATTGAATTGTTTTTTCTTCTTAGACTACAAGAGCTCCATAACAAGCTTATTGAAATAAATTATCAAATGAAATTAAAAACAAAAATGCTTTATAAAAAAAAAAAAAACAGAGAGACATCTACCTTGTTTTCTCTATTGGTAAGAGTCTGAACATAAAAAAGCTTAATGATTTTTAACAAAAATGATTGAAAGAATGATATATTATTGAATATGAGCAAATTTAAGGTTACAATCAATTAGTATTCTTGCAACGGAAGGATTACAAAGGGACGAAGGACATCCTTTGCATTAGGATGCTCCCACTCCACTACTGTCTCCCACCATTCTTTTGGCTTTGCTCGGATTTTTTTAAGAGGAGGGGGAGGAGATGGCTGGCCATTTTCAAGCAACGGGAGACAAATTGGCATCCTCTTCAGCTTCTCACAACGCGTTACATCAATATCTTCAAGAGAATTGCAAATCACTTTTGCACTGCAAATGCTTTTCAGTTCTGGTAACATATACAATTCCAGAGTTCTTAACTTTGGGAGAATATTACCCTTGATGGAATTGGAGGTGCTGCTTTCTTCATCTGTTGTTCCTATTATCTCCTCCATTTTCTCACAGTTATTAACACTAATCACTTCCAGGTTTACGAGGTTTGGCAGCAACACAAGTGGGAACAACTTCTTCATACTTTCACATCCACCACAATAAAACGCTTTAAGACCAGAAAACATACCATTATATGATGGCAATGGTGGTGGAGCAGAGCAGAACCAAGAAGATGAAACCAAGCTCTCCATGTTATTGCAATCCTGAATGCTGATTTCCTCCAGTTCAGTTGCATTCTCTAATGACAAAACATCACATAAACTTCTTGCATCCATGCATTTACAAACCAGTCCTTGAATGCCATTTAAGCTTGACCTGAAAATCTCCATCTCCGTTGATACTCAAATTACCCAACCAAACTGTTTTACTTGGAAAATCATCAATGTCAAACCAATAATTTAAATCCACCATTCCTACTAAAATTGTATATGTGCTTAATGATTGAATCCCATCCTAAGATCTGAGATACTCCACAAAGTCAGAGAGACCTTCGAAATGGCATTCCAAAGTTTCTAAATTTCTCAAGGATCCTATTTAGTTAAATTTTAAATTTTAAGTTTTTTAAAATAAACACGGTTTAACAATTATTTTCTTATCTTTAACTAAACTTTGAAGTGTGTAAACTTTCACACTCTGTGTGTGTGTATATTATTCAACCAAAAAATTGCTTGTGACATATATGTGGCGAGCTTCAAAGACTAATAAATATTTAGAAATAAATAAATATAAGCTACGTACGTACCAATATTTAATTTAAGTAACATCAAAGACTAATAATTGAGCTTTTGATATTAAAAGGGTGTATGTTGTTACTCTCTGCCTAGTTGATGAGGCAAATTAAGATCAGGTCTTCTATCTCCACTACTCCCTGCTAACTCTTTGCCTCATATCTTAAGTTATATCTATCAAGTTTGCTTAATTAAGATGGAATATTTATGACTTTTATATGTATTAAATCAATATAATTGTTTTGACTTATCATGATAAACATGAAGTCATCATATTATAAAACCAAAAATCAATGGTGTATCTAATTATCAAAAAGGTGTAAATATTGCTAGGAAGTTAACGTGTGGACCACCCTAAT
>Ga0325401_1000226_pt1 | contig 37361 bp, 20 predicted proteins | sample PopdelMetagenome_FD_205666 | JGI IMG/M metagenome (GOLD analysis project Ga0325401, IMG submission 205666) | Populus deltoides microbial communities from Bellville, Georgia, United States - Xylem-PdKOR-R2 | ecosystem: Host-associated > Plants > Phyllosphere > Stem > Wood/Secondary xylem | place...
AAAGCAGTAGTGAAAGACGAAGATTTATTAGTTGAGATGGAAGATAAAAAAGACAGTTGGTGAGTCCAGAAGTTACGGTGGCCTTCGTGTCTTAAAAAAGAATTAAATTTAGATTACTTTTAAAAAACTTCATTTTACTTTTTCTATGTATTTTTCTCTTCTCCTATATTTATTTACTTCAGCATTAAAAAATCTCTTTTTCTTCGGAGGACTTGTTTTTCATTTCAGGTGAACGTCCAACCACTCAGTTAACTAAAGACCATCCCCAACCACCCTAACTAAGAGCTTTTAATGCAGCTATAAAAAGTCTATTTTTTTCACGAATTGATCACCCATAATATATAGTTCATTTTCCAAGTCAAGACTCGCACGTTCATGAAATCTACGCATCATCATTCATTTTCCAAGTCAAGATCAACTCAAAAATTAATTATATGAGAAAGGATTTATAAATTCCACAAGGACAAATCAACCATATCTCCCAATAATTTCTTTTTTGTTATTTCCAAAGTATTTTCCATTCTAGTTTCTAATTACCACTTTCCTCTTTTTCATTATGCTTTGTAATTTGCAATCCAATCAATCTTTTAAGTATATTGTTTTGTTTTTTATATGTATGATACTTTCTCATTACAATCGATTTTCTTATGTTATTGTTGGGTCAGAATTAATGGCCTTGCTATCGTTAAATTTAGATTGCTTTTAAAAAACTTGAAGTTTTATGATCAACGTTTCATTCTCAAAATGTAACATCAACCACTTGCATATGCATGCTATATTCAGATTTCAAGTCTATGTCGCTGAAGAATGTGGCTCCTTCGAATTATGACAATTAATTGGGAGGGACTAAGTAGCTGGTTCATGAGCAAACCTGTGGTGGAAAAGTAAGCTAGACCCCGCAATGATGTGAATCCATAAAAATTAATGAAGGGACAGCCTCTTGTAGACGTTTTAACAAGTTACTTCATAAACTCAAGTAGGGTCCAATTTTCATAAACTGTTCAAGAAAATTAATGTTCACGAGTTTCCATTTTCATAACCCCTTGAAGACGTTTCCGAACGTTAAACATGACATCAAGTAGGGTCCAGTTTTCAAAGTCGATGAAATTCTAAACAAGATTCTGCAGGTAAACATGACAGCAGTGGAGAGGTTAGATAAAGGGTGTTAGATGCTCGATGAAACAACTATTTGGCAGGACTAGTCATTTTAGCATGTTTATTTCTCAAATTTTTATAAAATAATTTATCATCCCAAAAGAGCTACAAATGTGATAGATTTACATGCACAACATCGAAATGTCTTGACGTTGTAAGAACACCCATCTGAAGATATTCAAGTCAATTGAGAAATGCGCAGTGAATTATTCCGGAAACCCCAACTTCTTTTCTGCGCTTCACTCGAGCTAGCCTCAATATGTCTATCTATGCCCAGGTCTGGTGCTATATGGGCTAAAGCTTTTGAACCTTTTAATTTTCATGTCCATTCTACAAGAACATTGTATCGTTTTGAATTAATGAGTTGGAAAATACAATAAAACCTTTGAAGGCTTAAAAGTTGGAATAAATGAATAAGGAATATAGTGTTAATTCAACAAAACTTGATAAATATAAATAGGAAGTAAAAGAGAGAGAGAGAGAGAGATCTGAAATTAAGAGAGCAAACCGGCAGGAGAGAAAGGGAGGAAGAAGAAGAAGATGAGAAAAAAGGGAAATTAGAAGGGAAATAGAAAGGAGCTGGAGAAAATAAGTAAAAAGGGTAAGATTATGCTTAAATGTGTATAATATGTTTTCTTTAACTTTAATTTCAGTTTTGATGAATGTTAGGGTTTTGAAAATTTATGTTTTGAATTTAATTGATGAATTAAATTGAATGTTATAAGGTTGATTGTTGTGGGTAATGGATTGTTAAGTTGAATTTGAGAGATTGTAGATAAAAATGATGATTTTGAGTTATGGTTTTATTTGAATGGTGAATTTTTGTTAGAAATTTGGAGAGGACAGTAGGTTTTCTGTTAAAATTCTGGGTTGGAGGTTGAAGATGACAAAATTTTGGTTTGGTCCCTCAATTTGTGAAAATTACAGTTTAGTCCCCAAACTTTGGAAACTTACAGAATGGTCCCTGGATCCTATTCCAAGATTCTGAACAGAATAAAAGATGAATTATGGGCAGAATTCCTGTATAGTAATGAAATTTTAACACTTTCAATTTAGTCCTTCAATTTGACAAAAATTACAATTTGACCCTAACAATTTGGTAAAATTCCAGAATGGTCCCTGGAGTATAATGAGATATTCTGGACAGAATTGAGGATTAATTATGGTCAGAATTTCAGTATAGTCATGGATTTATGATATTTTTAGTTTGGTCCTTCAATTTGACAAAAATTACAATTTGACCCTAAAATTTTGGTAAAATTCCAGAATGGTCCCTGGAGTATAATGAGATATTCTGGACAGAATTGAGGATTAATTATGGTCAGAATTTCAGTATAGTCATGGATTTATGATATTTTTAGTTTGGTCCTTCAATTTGACAAAAATTACAATTTGACCCTAAAATTTTGGTAAAATTCCAGAATGGTCCCTGGAGTATAATGAGATATTCTGGACAGAATTGAGGATTGATTATGGTCAGAATTTCAGTATAGTCATGGATTTATGATATTTTTAGTTTGGTCCTTCAATTTGACAAAAGTTACAATTTGATCCTTAAAAAATATGATAAATTCCAGATTAGTCCCTAGCTGTAATATTAGCTTGTGCAGTTTGTTTTGATGAATAATTGAGGGTTATTTAGTGAATTATTACCAATTTTATTACTTGTTTTATTATGGATTAGATTTTGGGAAAACCGTTAAATGTTGGGTTTTTAAGAAAAATAACTAGTTAGTTCAAAAACATATAGGGTTATGGAATGCACCCTTAGATAAGTGTATTAAATAGGTTATATATTCTTTTGATTCATTCTTGAATATATCTCCTTTATATTCAGATAATCCTGATATTCTACCGGCGAGACGTCAGTAGGATTTTCTTTTGTGTCTGCTTTTGACTTCTGTTTGCTTTCGAGTCAGGTGAGTGAATAATTTTTTATATGCATGAGAAATATTATAAATATTTGATTTGTTAATATGAATTGGATCATGCTTCTTGATAATAAATATATTGATTATTATCCTTGTTTTGATAAAGCATGATCAATTGTTGAATCTAAATTCTTGATATGAACCAGTATATATTTTGAATTGAATTATGAATTGATAGATCCTCATTTGATTGATGTCATGAGTTGAGTCTTGAGATATGAATATGTCTGTTTGATTATGATTATGAACCTATGGTATGCCAGTCAGAATACCCATGCTAACAGGGTAGTGTTAGTCTTTGTGCACATTGTATCTGAATCCTAGTTGGTAGGGGGAGTCACCAACCTGTGTAGACTGATCATCCCACAGTACGGAGCCTCATGTTCATTGCATTTTGATTTTCTGACGAGCTTTACCTTCTGATATTCTTATTATGGCCTATTTGAGAAACCTTCCTATAAGAATCTAGAGCCATACTTGTATATATATTTCTCATTGTTTTATTACCTCGTGTGTGTATATTGAAAGTTATCTACTCACTGAGTTGTTGAACTCATCATCTCATTATTTACTTTTTCAGGCTTATAGCTTGATAGCAGGTCACTTTTGTTGGACCTTCAGAACCTGCTCTTTGGTTGTACTTTGTACCTTTCTTTTATGTTTAGTTAGTGCTCCAAAACTCTGAACTTATATAAACTCTTGTATTAAGACAATTCAATTATATTATGAAGTTGATTTTGCTATTAATGTTGCGTTGAACTCTGATTGAGTTAGAATAAGTTTGTGTGTAACTTTGGGTTCGTATAGGTATGAAACCTTGGAGAGGAACCTTGTTTATGTACCGGTCATGGATCTGAGATTCGGGTCGTGACAAACATGGTAAAGGTTGCAAAGTGTGTCACATTGAATAAGGTGCCCCCCCTCTTTTTTGTATATATTTTATTTATTCATGTGTAATGTGTCCTTACTGAGGCTCTTAATCAGATACTCCAAGCAATACTATATGAGAGTAGTTGCCATGACTCCCTCTTAAACTTGCCATTGATCATTATTGGCCATTGAAACAACAACTCATCAACTGAGTTTGAAACACACTAAAAGACACTCCACCATGATAGAAATTTTGTCCATAAATTTGTCCTAGACTAATTAAATCCATCTCCATAGTAGTTGAATTTTTCATAAGAAATTTGATTCCAAAATATTGACTAATTAAATTTGAAACTTGAAAAATCCATAGACTAATTAAATTTTCATATGCTGGGAAAACAGTGACTATACTGTTCCAAAATATGATTCCAAAATCTTGCATAACTTGTCCAATTAATTTTGGTTGGCAAACTCAACTCCCTTCTCTATAGAAGCTTTAAGCTCCGGCTTGAAGCTTTCAAGACCCTGTTGTAATGTTGTTCATAGTCTGCAAGAGGACCCAATCCAAAGACTTCCTCCACGCCATTCTTTCCTACCCTTGCCTGCAGCATCACGGAAGCAATCAGCTTAGAGATTTATCCGTATCAAGCCCAGCTTGTGATGTGAAGCTGGTGCCTAGCTTCTGACCATTGACTCACCTTAGAGGCAAAGAAAGGCAAATCAGTGATGCTTGATTGCACAAAGGAGCATTCAACAATATCTGGAACTCCATTGAGCCCCTTTAAGCAAGCATCAGCAAAGACAGCTCCAGCGTAGCTACAACAGGAATCAAAGTTGTTTATCAGAATAGCCATTTAGTAAATGATAGCAATTTTTTTTGTTTTTTTATCTGACAAGACTGATGGAGAGGTATCAGGACATTACGCCATGGAAAGTGTCGCTGATCCCTTTCCAGCCTTCGCTTCCACAACCCCAGTTCCTCCATCCTGTGTTCGCTAAGTGAGAGCCTTTATGTCATCATCTGATAAATTACTGGATTTGGGAGCGGCCTTTGGCATAATTCAACACCCCAAAGATTCAAGCCAGTAACTGTTGCTACTCAATTTTTGATCTATATTTTGTTAAATTTTCAGAAAAAATCAAAAATAACGAAAAGCATTGAAAATCTAAAAAATATGTTTTTAATACATTTACATTGATTTTAGTATTTTCAGCGTTGTCTAAAAAAAATTTAAATTTTCAAAAGTCTTTCGAACGCGTTCAACTTCTCACGCCTCATTTTTAAAATTATTGATTTTCCTCATTAAGTTGACATTAATATTGCTTGTTTTTAAAAAATATAAAAAATAAAAAAAAATCAAATTTATAAAAAAAAAAATTGAAGATTCAAGTTTGAAAGCCTAACAATATTTTTACCTATAAATACTGTTCCTCTCAACACACTCAAGAGGGGAGGACAATTTTGAAAAATCAGAAAAATTAAAAAAAAATACCCTAAACCTAAACCTATCTCAAACCCCAAAAAAGAAGAAGCCGCCGGCCCCCCACCCCCCCAGGCTTTTGATTTTTTCTTCCCCGTAACAGCTGACCGAAACCTCAAGCCTTCCACCATCTCATCCTCCCTTGCCCTCTGCCAAACGGACACAAACTCTCAGCCCCTCAAGTCACACAAACCAGCCACCCCACCCATTCGGTTGGCCACTCTCTTTTCTCCATCCCAGCCGCTAGCCGAGACAGAACCATTCTCTTCGTCGTCTCCTACGGTCGGCAGCAGACCCAGCTCACTGCCTCCAGCAGCGCCGTTCCTCCCTGGAGATCCGCAGGCCTCACAAATGACAGCAGTGAGCCCAACAGCCGCCGCTACCACCGACAGGAGTGAAGACCATCCAGCCGCACGCACACAGAGCCGGCAGCGCCGTCCACACCTGGCCGCAGATTCACCGCCGCCCTCTGCAAATGCAGCGCCGCCCAACTGCCGGCCACCTGAAGCGAAGGAGAAGATGTAAACGAAAGAAAGATCTACGGTGAAGCAGATCTGAAAAAGAACCGACCTGAGGAAACAGATCTAAAAAAGAGTAAAATCTACTGTTGTGTGCGTTTTTGTTGTTGCAGGTCACGGTAGCCTTCACCGCCGGCATGGAAGGGAAGAGGGGATGAAGCCGCTCCAGATCCCCCTGCTGCCTGGAGTTTCTTGCGGCGGCGCGTGAATCCATGCGCCGCCAGTGACGTGGCGCGTGGGAAGACGCGCCCCTGTTCATACATGTCCAGAAGGTTTCCCAGTAGTTTTGAGGGGTTATTTTTGTAATTTTTAAATTGTTTAATGTAATATTTGTTTAATTTTGAGTTTTTGTAATTTGTATTTTGTAAATATGAAAGAAAAAAAAAAAAGAAAAGAACAGATAAAAAAATAAAAATACAGTGAATGTATGTTTGTATATTTTTTTTATGGATGTTTTTATTTATGATGAAATTATAAAGAATAAAAAAGAATTTAATATTTTGATTAATAAATGGTTTAAAATTATTAATTTATTTTTAAATTGTATTTTTAATATCCGATGAAAAAAATAAATAAATAAATAAAACTTCAAAAGCAAAGCCAACGGCTGCCCTATGCCACCTGCTGCACCAAGTATTGCCACTTTGCGTTCTGGCCTAGACTCTGTTGATGAGTATGATCGGCCAACAAGGTGCCTGGATGTGCATGGCCTTAACGCTGCCCGAGAAGATCTTAACGCTGCCCGAGAAGATCTTAACACTTTGCGTTCTGGCCCAGACTCTGTTGATGAGTATGATCGGCCAACAAGGTGCCTGGATGTGCATGGCCCTAACGCTGCCCGAGAAGATCTTAACACTGCAGCCTTCATTTTGCAAAAAGAGTAGGAATGGAACAGGAAGAGAGTGGTAGAAGAGAAGACTAGTTCACAGTGAGGAATCTCTAAAAGCAAAAGTTTTTAATTTTGTGGTTTTGGTTGGAGAGGTCGCTGCCACTCTGTATGCTTTAGAGCATGAGCTTGAGCACGTCAGCTAATGCAAGCATTTCCCCTCACGCCCGCGAATAAAGTTCGTGCCAGCTTTTGATATTATCTCCACGGGTGCAACCAATTTTCCAAATTTTGTTTAAATAAAAACAAGTTACCAAATCTTTGGAGTCTGCTTCCGGATGGGTAATAAGAAAATGGCCAAGAAACTAAAAAGAATAGCGGAATAGGGCGGCGAACTCAATTCATGGTCCAAGGTCTTAACAAGCTGCACACGAATTGTCTGAAAGTCCATTAAATCCAAAGTGAAAAATACAATCACTACAGGATGGAGCACCATCGTGGGATGAATTGGCACTACAATAACCTCCTCCCCATAAACGGCAACACTGTTTCATCACCAAATATTATAATCTTCTTTGTAAAATGCAGTTGTATCCACCTCATTAATTCATTTGTATTTCCTCCCAATGGCTCTAGAAAAATCAAAACCTTTCTATATAGAACCAAACTAATAATGTTCTTAGCATTACGAGGCACAAAGAAGGCAGAAAAGGGGTGGAGGAGAGAGATCCTATGCCGAAGGATGCACGCTTCTGTCTCATCTCTTATTTTCTTGCTACAAGGCATGCATGTTCTTATTTCTAACAACGAAGTTATGATAAGCAATTGAGCTACCGAATTTTTATGTCAACGTACCTAAAAAGTGTCACTTGGAGCTCTCAAAACATCAGGGAGCTGAGTGCATCAGCATATAATCCTTGTGTATCTATCTCCAATGTTGAGGGGGCTGTATCTGAACTTACGGTCTTGAGAAAGATGAGTTAGTAATTAATTGATGGAACAGAATCTGGAGAGGTTCTATGAGCTCTGTAAATAGACCAGAACATAAAAACTGAATTGCAGAAGTTAATCATAAACTGAGTTCAACTCTATATTGCACTTTGCCATACATATATAAACAACCTCATCGACAAGACAACTAAATTATTTCACATCACATATCCAACTCCTTTCTATAATTGATAGAGTGCTATTGAGTTTAAACTTCATTATGGATGGGTTAGAATTGGAAGCTGAAAGCAGTGACAGGACTAGTAACAATTTCACACAGAAAGGAATCCCATCTTTCCTCTTATTTCTAGTTATAATGTAGAAAGTGATGTCTAGGCTCGCAGAAATGCTATAGCATTAGCTCAATTACTGGGGGTTTGGAGGTCTGCCGGTTGCGGCTGAAACTCGAGGTGCCCACTCCAGCAGCTCTTTGCTAGTGTCATCCTTGTGCACGAAAATCTCAATGAAACAGAGAGAATCCTTTTGTTCTCCTGTTGCTGTCGCTATTGCTGCTGTCAATTCATCCTCCGTGCGCACCTGTATTTCACAGCATAATCCATCAGCTTATCTTGAAGAAATCAATCTCAGTCATTACTTGCGAATTCGCTTCATAAATTTGTCTTTTAGTTTGTTGAATGTATATATTGCCACCCTGTTCTATGAGGTTTGCAATTCAAAGAAGTTTATGGTATAGGATCACTTGTTCTTTCTTGTGGTTATAGAGCTATAACTCAAGGAGTCGATAGAAATTACTCAATGCTGCAGTTGAGAAACGATGGGACTATGGGAACAGCCGAAGGGAAAATTTTGCTAAAAGCACATTAAAAATAAGTGAAGGGGAACAGTCTGAATTTGGAGCAGAAGTAAAAATGATTTGAGGGGAAAAACGAATATCTCAAATCTATTTATGCTAACCTTTGCTGTCCAGCATTTGCCTTCACCGTTGTGGATGGCATTAACAAGGCCAGTGTAGTCCCAGTTCTTGATCACATTGTAAGGACCATCATGAATCTGTGCTTCAATCGTATAACCTCCATTGTTGATGAGGAATATGATAGTCCTTTGCCCACATCGGATCATAGTTGAAATATCCTGAGCTGTTACCTGAGTAAGGAGAAAACTGTTAACCATATGGTACAACTTACAAATTTTGCATTCATCAAAATGAACCAGCAAATTAGCATAGAGAAGTTATAAACATGACTACACCACGATCTGGATTTGAAACATTTTCTTTAGGTATTGCTATGGTTTGTAGCAATAAATAACAAACTGTAACCTATTTCAATTTCCCTGACGCTATCTTTATAACCGCAGTGACAACGTCTTCTATACCCATAATTGAATACTGGTTTACAAGAGACAGAAGTTTTGGCACTCAAACAGAGTAGATTTTTTTTCTTTTTCTTCCCTTTTGTACGTATATCCTTAACGCCACATGATGGTGAAGAGTTTCCAATCATTGCAGATGAGATACTGAAGTGTAATTCAAATGGCATCACTCACCTGGAAACTCCCATCACCTATACAGGCAATCACACGCTTATCTCTAGCTGCCTAAGCATAACCAAGAGATGCACCAACTGACCAGCCAATTGATCCATACTGCATCTGAAATTCATACCTGCACAAATTGTTAATGAACAGTTACCAACCTGTTTAAACTTAAATCATAGAGGAGCTTAAATTGCTCTTATTAAAGACTCCAACTTACCCACAGTTCTCAGGGAGGCAGAGTTTCTGACAATTAAACCATGAGTCTCCGGCTTCAGCAATTACAGCAGAATCCCCCCCTAACATGCTCTGTTGAATGTTCAATTTTGTTACAATAATTAAGTAAGAATAAACAAGAATGCCGATCCTAAGTATTTACTGTTCAGAATCTTCAATCAAAACTCATTTAAGAGACCTAGCAATCCATGTTATCATGGTGACTAACGCCATTCGATTACATTGATGGAGAAATGACAGTGGATGCGCAAATGACCTATACAAGCAATTTTTCCCCCCTCCTGAAATGAAAAGGGACATAAAGGAAAGAAGCCAGGACAAACATGCAAGATATACATTTAGACTTTTAATATTCACAAGAAGCATATCTGTTAATAAACAAAGGAATTGTTTAGGCCTCTGACATAATCCAGTTAGAAATATTGCGTCACATCATTCTTTTTTAGCCTTACCTGAATGTGCTTGAAGAGTACATTGACCCTAAGAGGCTCATCTTTCTCACGCATCAAAGGCATGCCAGGAGGGAAGAAGATGCGTCTGTAATTTTCCAAAGCTGTGCTGTTTTTCTTCAGTTTTTTGGCCAAAGCACCTAAGAAGTCAGCCATAAAAACCCATCCAAGCGAAGGGCCATTGCCAATAGTCACACGATTAGGCTGCACTATGATTGATTTCTCCTTCTTGATCAGCAAAGAATATCCAACAGAGCTAAAATCATTGAAGATGGGACCAACAAAAACATAGGCATCAGCAGACTCTACTATCTCCGCACAGAAGCAGGTGCTGGCAGCACCCCAATATGTCCCTATGAAGTGAGGGTGGTGCTCTGGCACTTGCCCTTTCCCAGAAGGCATGACAGCTAAGGGATATCCACTGGCATCTGCTAATTCTATAAAGGCCTTCTGCGCCTTTGCTACTCTAAGCTTGGGTCCGCCAATAATGACAGGCTTCACAGCTTTATTCAGAAATTCGGCAGTTGCTTCAACAGCTGCTTCTAATCCTAAATAGTTGCTAACCCTGCATGAAAAGCAAAGTATAGCTGCTTCAATATCTCTATAACAAGTATTTCATACAAGTAACGATTTTTAAACAAGTCTAAACACAATCTCTTGAGCTATAATTTGTCCTTTTCTATCAACAAAACTGGCCACCAAGCCTAATTACTACAACATACAAAATCTAATAATGTGTCAGTTCTTTCTTTCTTTTTTCCCTTTTCCTATTTTTCCACTTTGAGAGAAACGAACTTCGCCGATCATATTTAACGCTATAATTAACAACTAAGCAAAAACTTCTCCTCTAAAACACATTGTATCTGCTTAACTCTGCTTCAATTCTACCCCTAAACAAAATCCATTTGTTAACTTCATTTCACTTTCGTATGTCAGCATATTATAGCAGCCCAGGGTGTTGTTCATGTTCTTGTACAACCTTATTCCTTTCCTTTTTTTTTCTAAGAGGAAAAAAAAAAAACTCTGTTTACTTTTTTCTGCAAGCATTTTATGGACAATTTCTTCTATCTGCTCATGATCGTCAGAGCTATCTATATATTAGTTCATTCCAATCACCATTATTCACATTGCTTTTAATCTATCATTATCTTACTTACAAATTGACAAAGTATCAAAAAGTCATAAATATTAAACCTATGATTGAGCTCCCCTTTCAATTAAACTAATCAAATTGCATAATGGTCATGAAAAACAAACAAATTATATACTACCTATTCTAAACAAGGAGACTAGAAAAATGAGAGAAAAGACTTACTTAGGTGCCAGAAAGAATGGCACAGGTTCCCTAGAGAAAGTTGGATGAGGGATTCCGGACAAATTACAGCTTATACTAATATAAGCTGGTTTACTTTCCTTCAGAGCTGTAGAAATTGCCGTGTCAATCTGCTCATGTGCATCGTCCAAGTTGTTCACCACTGCCTGTCACACGTTACCACCATCATTACCCCATTATGACATAACACACACAACATATACTGAAGTTCCTTGTGCATCAAAATCATTACATGAAACCATAGTTATCAGACCTGATCCGGAGTTGACCCGGCTAAGTAGATGGATCTCGGGTTACATGGGTTAACCCGGAAAAATTTTAAAAAAAGTATTTAAAGTTTTAAAATTTGATATGAAAAAAATTAATAAACAATTAATTTGAATATAGGCTATACATGTTATAAATAATAAAGTTTAAAAGATTATTTCAAAAGATTTTGTATTTCACATTGAAAAAATACTATTTTAGTATGTTATTTTTTTAAGTTGAAGTATTTAAACCAAAAAGGTTTTTTATTCCATATTGAAAAAATATTTTTTTTCTTGTGAATATAAAATATTTATACTAAAGGGTTTCAAATCACATATTTAAAAAATAAAATATTCTTCTAGTATTTATATAGTAAACTTTAAAAATGATTAATAACCAACTAAAAAATATATAAAAAAAGCCTCTAGCTAAAAGAGAAAACACATTTAAAAAAAAAATCGAGTCTCAACCAAGTTTTTTTGGGTCATCCAGATCATGGGTCAACCCAGAAGGTCAACCGGGTTTCGCTAGGTTTTTACTTATCCCAGTCTTTTGCCTTACCCGGGCCGGTTCGGGTTGACCCGCCGAGCCGGTTCGGGTTTAATAACTTAAAACATAAAAATGATCCATGATTTTCCTCAAATACATTTTTCTAACACAAATCAATGAGTAATATTATGGACGAACATAATTGCTTCACGTGAAAATAACTTTGCATAAATAGCATTGATTTATTATTAACATACTTGAACGCAAGTGACCGTCTGAAAGCACCTGAGCTCCTGTGTAAAATCAGGCAACCCAATAGTGTGATGCAGAATCCTGCTCGTTCCATAATCATTGGAATTGGGCCCACCAACAATACAGATAATAGGCAAATTCTCACTATAAGCACCAGCAATCGCATTAAGCAACAGTAAAAGTCACCACACATGCCCCGACACCTTTGGCACGTGCATACCCATCAGCAGCATAGCCAGCGTTCAGCTCGTTACAGCAGCCGATCAAGTTCAGCTCTGGTTCATCTATCAAATGGTCTAAAAGTGTCAAGTTGAAGTCTCCAGGAACAGAGAACACATCATTCACGCCGATCTCTACTAGCCGCCGAGCTAAATAATGCCCCAAAGTTCCACTGAAGGTATGGCCAGGAACAGGAGCTGGAGCTAGAGCTGAGCTGGGGTGTGCCATTGAGCCAAGTTGGTTTGCAGATTAATTCCACGATAAAACAAAAGTAATGCAAAAATATGAAATGAGGGTTTGAAGCTTTAAGAGGGTAACGAAAGAGTTGATAGTGTTTGGTTGGTTTTGAAGGGTTGTTTGTGTGATTATATAGGTTTTGACAGGTGGGGTTTTAGTGTAAAAATGAAGTGCTGGTTCTTCTGGTCGTGGTTTTGAAAGCTACGGGCAAATGGCAAGGCCAAGATGAGGAGGAGAAAGCTTGAGAGGAAAGTAAGACATAAACTAGCATTTGATCTGGGTTTTAGAATTCGTAATTCTTGTTTTTGCCGCTAGTTTTAGAATCAGAGATGGTGATTGTTGCCTACTGGTGTCTCGTTTTTAACTCGTGCGTTTTGGATTTCCACTTGGATTCGATTGGATTGGATGTCACCAGCTTTAAAAACGTGTGGATTGGCGTAGATTTCGAGCGGTAAAAATTGTTTTTAGGCATGAATTTTATGGATGTTTTTCAGTGTGGTTAAAATATTATTTGTTTAAAATTTAAAATATTTTTCTTTAAAATTAATTATTTTTTATATTTATAAATTATTTTGATTTGTTGATATAAAAATAAATTTTAAAAAAACATTATTTTAATATATTTATAAATAAAAAAATATTTTAAAATATAATATTCATCCCACTTTACAAAAAAAAATATTCTTATATTTATCAGTTATACCTGTAATTAATTGGCAATTAGCATCGCTATTGCAGGGCATGCCTTCATTTTGTTTTTCTAGAATTTGACTAAAAAGCATAGTTTTAAAACCCGGCCCGACCTAGTGGGTCGATCCGGGACCCGGCCGACCCGGGATTGAAACCGAATCGGGTTTAAGAAAAAATAAAGGAAGTCAAAACTCAGGATGACCCGGCTGACCCGATAAGATCCGGTCAAAAATACAGTTGCAACTTGTTGACTTTTTTTTATTATTAAAACGACGTCGTTTTGATTTAAAAAAATCAGAATTGACTCAGGTGACCCGGTCAAAACCCAGAACTCGATCCTTGGCTGGGTTTAAAAACTTTTAAAAGAATCTCATTGGAGAGACAAGTAGCCCCATCAAATGAAATAAAATATACACGTTCATTTATAACAGTTGAACACGTAAAATAATATATATAAAAAATTTGAAGTAAAAAAATTAAAATATTTAAACATATTTTTTCATCTCATAAACAAAAATGATCTTAATCATCAAACTAACACCATTTTATTGACATTTCTTTTAAACAAGCTGGTTTTTCTTGTTCATCTGGATGCATAATAATTTTGAAGCAGCAAAATTGAAAATAGAGTGGAAATGTTTTGATGGGAGGGGGGATTCTTGCAGAGTCAGAATTGGCGGTGGCTTATTTAATTGTTGTGACTTGATGACATCCAGAGAGTACTAGTTCATTAACACACGTTTGCCACACCTCGATCAAAAGTTTTTTTTTTTTTAATGTAAAAAGAAATATGCAAATGTTGTCTACATAGATTCGACATCAAATAAATTTTTAGAGCCAAAATCTTTTTTTTTTTTCATCAAAACTTGCTTTTGTAATTCATATAATTTTCTTTTACCCAAAAAATATATTATTTTATAAAAAGCATGGTTTATTCAACAAAAAACTAATATAAATTTGAAAGATAATATTTTAAATAATTGTAATGATTTGAAATAAATTTAATAGAATATTCCTGAATAAAAAAGAAAAGAAAATCTACATAACAAGCAATATTGTTAAAATCACGATGATTTTTTGAGTCAAATATACTTATTGTTGTTACTCATTTTTGGACCCCATGTAATGGAGATGGTGTATACCTCTTTTGAACCAAATATAGGAGATTAATTCATGGTTGTTGAGGAATTGACAAAAGCAAAGAAGAAAGAAATGTTTTTTGAACCCTATTTGAGCTGTTTTTTGCCCTCTTTATCCTCCCTCTTTGCTGCCAAAGTCGTCAGGTTTCTTAGACTGATTAGGAGTCTTCATAATGCTAAATTTGTTCCTTTTTTATTTGGTCTTTAAGGTTGGATAAATCCCTCAAAATATGCACTACAAAAAAAACTGATACTGCTGCTGTCGTAATTTTTTGTTCCAACTTAGGCTCTGATTCTGACTTGGTTTCGTACAATATCCGACCATCCTAGCTATATTTTTTTCATTCATGACATGTTGAAAAATTGAACTACACCTTTATTGGGTCCTATGCCTCACTGTTTTTACGGCAGACTCTCAGTCAGATTGGGATGCTCGGCATTATCGGATCAAGAAATCCTTTTGACCAACCAGGTTGTGGTCAGGTTCTGTTCTTCAAAATGAATTTATCTCACTTTGAACCCTCATGAAAGTTGTAGACCTGTACGTGTAAATGAATTTAGGATTTTGAATATCCTGATTTTGATATCAGAAACTCAAGATATTCTCATGTGAATATCTAATGAGAAAGTAGAGAATTCTGCCGCGAGAAGGATTCTGACCCTGGTTTTGCAATAAAGACCCTGTTTCCATCATAATTTTGGTGGTCGTTGTTCTTAGGTCATACTCTCAGTCATATCGGGGTGCTCGACATTGTTAGTTTCTAAATTAGATCAAGAGACCCTTTTTAACCAACCAGATTGCTGCCAGATTCTGTTCTTTAAAATGATTTTTTCTCACTTTGAATCCTTCATCAAAGTTGTAGTCCTAGACGCGTACATGAATTTTGACTTTTGATTCACTTGATTTTGATATCTGAAGCTCAAGATATTTCTGTTTGAATATCTAACATGAAAGTAGAGAATTCTGACACGAGAAGGATTATGACCCGAGTTTTGCACTAAAGACTCTGCTTCCATCACAATTTTGTTGGTCGTTGTTCTTAGTTCATATTCTCAATCATATCAAGATGCTCGGCATTGTCAGTTTCTGAATTAGATCAGGAAACCCTTTTTTGACCAACCAGATTGCTGACAGATTCTGTTCTTTAAAACGATTTTTTCTCACTTCAAATCCTTCATCAAATTTGTAGTCCTGAACGCGTGGATGAATTTGGGCTTTTGAATCCCTTGATTTCGATATCAAAAGCTCAAGATATTCCCGTTTGAATATCTAGTGTGAAAGTAGAGAATCCTGTAGTGAGAAGGGTTCCAACCTGAGTTTGTTTGTAATTTTGTTCTTCAAAACGATTTTTATCTCACTTTGGATCCTTCATGAAAGTTGTAGTCCTGTACGTGTAGATGAATTTAGGTTTTTGAATCGCCAGATTTCGACATTAGAAGCTCAAGATATTTCCATTTGAATATCTAGTTTGAAAGCAGGGAATCCTGTCGTGAGAAGAATTTTTGCCCGAGTTTGCAGGGACACAATTGCAAGATGCTTAAAGTTTGAAGACCAATTACAGGCCAATTTGAAGGGCTTTTTTTGGACCAAGGACTAAATAGAAAAGGTGCTAAAATAAGGGAGTTGATTGAACATAAATTAGAAGAAATTTTGCCTGGTGAAGAAGTTGAAGAACTGGGATTAGATCAGAAAAGCAAAATAAAGGAGTTGATCACGTTTTGCTTTCATTTTTAAACAAGACGACGCCGTACTACCCTTTGTTTTGACACAAACCGCACAGCCCCTTCATGAAAATATAATTAACATAACACTATCCATTTGCATTGTGAGAACAGTGCCTCCCCGCTTGCAATTCTTTCCTTTCCTCTGCACAGCTATCCCGGTTAATTTCTTTCCCTTTATCTGCAATTACCTCCTGGTTTCCATGTTTCTCTCGCTTGATTGGAGAGCTGCAGACCATGTTTTCTTTTTTTTTTTTTCTTGCCTTAGTTCAAAGGAAACAACTAGTGCCTCATGGTCTCAGCTATGGAAGGAATAAAAAGGAGTCGCACCATCCTCTAATTAGTTAAATATAATATTTATCCTAGTTTGCGAAAAGAACTATTCTTATATTTATTAGTTATACCCGTAATTAATTGGCAATTAGCATCGCTATTCCAGGGCATGCCTTCATTTTGTTTTTCTAGACTTTGACTAAAAAATATAGTTTTAAAACCCAGCCTGATCCGGTGGGTCGATCCAGGACCCGACAGACCCAAGGTTGAAACTAGACTAGGTTGAAGAAAAAATAGAGGAAGTCAAAACCTGGGGTCACTTGGCTGACCCGATCAAAAATCCAGTTATAACCCATTAACTTTTGATTTTTTAACTAAAACGACGTCATTTTGATTTTTTTTTAAAAAATCAGAATTAACCCGGGCGACCCGGTGACCCGGTCAAAACCCAGAACAGGATCTTGAGCCGGGTCAACCACGGGTCGGGTTTAAAAACTTTAAAAAGAATCTCATTGGAGACAAGTACTAGCCACCAGCTGAATTCTCTCTTTTCTCAAGGACCAGAGATTTTATTTTATTTTGTTCTGCAACATCCCCATAAAATGAAATTAAATATACACATTCATTTATAACAGTTGAACACGTAAAATAATATATATAATAAATTTGAAGTAAAAAAAATTAAAATATTTAAACATATTTTTTCATCTCATAAACAAAAATGATCTTAATCATCAACTAACACCATTTTATAGACATTTCTTTTAAACAAGCTGGTTTTTCTTGTTCATCTGGATGCATAATAATTTTGAAGCAGCAAAAAATAGAGTGGAAATGTTTTGATGGGAGGGGGGATTCTTGCAGAGTCAGAATTGGCGGTGGCTTATTTAATTTGTTGTGACTTGATGACATCTAGAGAGTACTAGTTCATCAACACACGTTTGCCACACCTCGATCAAAAGTTTATTTTTTTTAATGTAAAGGAAATATGCAAATGTTGTCTACATAGATTCGACATCAAATAAATTTTTAGAGCCAAAATCTTTTTTTTTTCCATCAAAACTTGCTTTTGTAATTCATATAATTTTCTTTTACCCAAAAAATATATTATTTTATAAAAAGCATGGTTTATTCAACAAAAAACTAATATAAATTTGAAAGATAATATTTTAAATAATTGTAATGATTAATTTGAAATAATTTAATAGAATATTCCTAAATAAAAAAGAAAAGAAAATCTACATAACAAGCAATATTTTTAAAATCATGATGATTTTTCGAGTCAAATATACTTATTATAAAAAGTCATTTTAAAAACTAAAAAACCAATAAAATCAAATTAAAATTATTCTAACTCGTTTAAATCATGGTAAAATTAATAAATTCACAATTTTTGGTAAATATAAATATTAAACTAGGACTACCACAGCCTCTCCACTAATTCTCTTGACACTCCCTCACATTCCGGCTAACCCGATCATTTATCTTCTCATCACCGATGATCTAGACATTGTGCTTGTTTGGGAGTGTAGTAGATGTTACGTTTCAAATTTATTTTGTTTAGAAATATATTAAAATAAAAAAAAATATTTTTTTAAAATTTATTTTTAATATCTGTACATTAAAATAATTTTAAAATACAAAAAAATTAATTCAAAACAAAACAAATTTAAAATAATGAAATGACGGTTTAATTGTAATGCTAAACATGCACCTCATCTTCATCTCCCACAACACCATAATCACTAACACCGGTGACAGAGTAACTCGAGAACCACAAGTTGTCATCTCCTCCACAACGACATATAGAGATTGAGTATAGGTCTTAAAGGAAAGGAGAAAAGTTGGTATACTCTTCGACTCAGGAAATGACCAGTATAGGTCGTGTGTGTGTGTGTGTGTGTGTACGAGTGTTTGGAAACGCAATTTAGAATTATTGCAAGGAACACTAATTCGACCGGAAATAATAATTGGAAACGCTAGTATACGAGTTTTTCATTTAGTTTTGTTTTCTTTTATTTTTCTATTCTATATTATTATGATTTTCTAGTTATTTGGTTTTAATTTTTTGATATAAAGAGTTATGATTAGTGAAGACATAGTTGAATAAAAAATTAAACATTTTGGTTGTTTTTTTATAATTATAGTACTTTTAGTGAATATTAATATTTTAACGGGTAAGAAACCTCATTATACCTCGCTCTTGTATACATCATCATATCTCATTAAAAAAAAATCTAAACTTCATTAGTCTTTTATTATTGGGCTAGACTCATTGCATCGTGAATCACTACAATGTAATGACATTTTTTTTTCTTTTCTACAAGGTAAAATGGTTTTTTACATAAGATTTATCTAGTATTACGAAATTAATTGAAGATATAATAGTGTATTAACTTTTTTTGCATGGTTAAATGATATAAATGCTCTTAAAAAGTAAACAAAGCCTTTTGCTTCATTTCTTTTTTCATAATAAAATTACTTTATTGTCCTTCAAGTAAAAAATAAATAAAGGAGTAAAGGGGTATTTTCATATTTTCCTCGTGGTTCTTTTTGTTATAATCTATTTGAATTAAGGGAAAATAAGTCTTTTAACGTATAAAAAAATAAAAAAATAAAAGAAAATGTGGTTGTGGCACATGCTATAAGTGTACATGGCCTGCACCTTTCAGGCAACAAGTGTGGTGTCTTGCGACGACCAAAAAAAACCAACTGTTGTGTCGTTCGAAGAGTCTAGTGGCGACGAAGCTAATGGAGTAGCGTGAGTTTTATAGGTGTTTTTTTGCTTTTCATTATACAGGGTATCTTGACCTTATATCTCACGTGTTCATTAAGTTAACCTGAATTAATTTAGATTATCATCGTTTGGATTTTTTTTATATTAAAAAATTTTTACTCAACCTGCAGTGTAGCCTGAGAAAAAAATAATATAGTGTTAACTAAAGAATGCATGAATAGTTTACCATTATCTAGCCTATTGTCCAACTCCACACCCCACGCCTCATGCCCCATGCCCTCTCTATAAATTTATAGGGTGTTTGAAAGTGTGGTAAATATTATTTTTTAAAGTAATTTTTATTTGAAAACGCATTAAAATAAATTTTTTTATTTTATTTTTTAAAAATTATTTTTGACATTAACACATTAAAACCATTAAAAAATTAAAAAAAATAAATTTTAACAAAAATAGATTCAACATCACTACCAAACATGACTTAGCTGCAATGTTGAACTCCTTTTTGTGTTTCTCTTCCCATTTTTGGTGAGTACAGAGGGGTGGTCTGACTGGTTCTCGCTTGGTTTGTCGATAAAAGCATGCAGTGACCTTTTGACTTTTCATCTCCATAACGCAAATTAATTCCAAAGTCCTGCTTGATTGGCATCATGGGGTCAATGAAAAGTTGGAGTACGTAGACTTTAATGGGAGCCAGCTCAGGTTGCCTGCTGCTGTCTTGGACCAATTAGTGATCGATTTGACTGGGACATAAAATTAATGACGAATTATTTACCTGTTCTATTTTCTTTGCAGTTGCCGGCCCACGTGGACATAGGAAAAGAAATATTAATCCAATCAAATCATCATTATTAATTCATTAATTTTTTATTAGAATAATATTGTTTTAATTTTTTATAAAAAATATCTTTTAAAGTTGACCCGTAACCCGGATCGGATCTTATTTTATATCAAACTTTAAAACTATGGTTTATGGTTTCTGAAATATGTATTGTATGTGTAAATTTATAGAATCACTGTCATGATTAACATTAGAATATGCATGTAGCTCTATGGAAGAGGTGAATGGAAATAAAAGACTCTGAAAAATTGTGCCCCAAAAATATCATAAAATATGAAGAACAACTGCTCAATGAACAGTAGTAGGAGAAGCAACAAACTGACTAACAAAATGAATAACATATATAATATCTGAATGAGTAATAGTGAGATATACAAAACTCTCAATAATAGTATGATATAAAGTAACCTCAATGGAAATATCTATAATCTTATTATCAGTAATTCTAGTCTGCTCAAGAATATCTATAACATATTTTGACTAAGAAAAAAGGTAACATTTGGCTGAGTAAACTACGTCAGTACCCATAAAATATCAAAGATAACTCAAATCCTCTATTTCAAACTATTTAACCAACTTTTTTTTTCAAAACTCAAATATCATCAATGTCATCACCAGTAATAATCATGTCATTAACATATAAAGAAAAAATGATACGACTTGCATCAGTACATTCAATTCAAGAGAAGAGATAACAACGGAAAATTTCTCAAACCAAGCACAAGATGCTTGTTTGAGACCATATAACGCTTTCTTGAACTTACAAACATACTCAAAGTCACGTGAAACACTAAGAGGGGGTGCCATATAAACTTTTTCTTGAAGATTTCCATTCAAGAAGACATTTTTAACATCAAGAGAGATATGCCACTAACAAACTGAAGCTATAGTAATAAGAGTGTGAATAGTATTTATTTTTGCAATAAGGGCAAATGTCTCCTTATAATCCATACCATATTGTTGAGAGTATTCTTTTGCAACCAACCTAGCTTTGTATCGCTTAATAGATTCATCAGAATTAGTCTTGATCTTATACACTCAATGACAATCAACAACACTCTTACTACGAGGTAGAGGAACCAAAACCCAAGTTTCTATCTTATACAAAGTAGAAAGTTCCTCATCCATAGCTTGCTGTCAAATAGGATTAAAAATTGCCTCTTTTTATGAATGTTTTTTATGATAAAACTACAAAGACAAAAGAAGAATTTAATGTTTTGATTTGCTCATGGTTAAGGATTATAAACTTACATGTAAGTTGTATTTCTAATATTCGATGAAAAGATAAAATTTTAAAACTTCTTTAACATATCAAAACCACGAAGCAGCTTACCTTAGGTAGGGTGCACTAGGGGTGCTAATACCTTTCCTAGTCACAACCAGTCTCTTACCCGTGAATCTCTAAAAAGACCAGTATACTCAAGTTTCCTAGTAACTGTAATGTTTTGAATTAAAAGATATGAAAAGGCAACAAAGCCCTTGGAGGCTTAAAGAGTAAGTATAATTAAATGAGGGGTATAGTAGTAATTGAATAATAGTTGATAAATATAAATAGGAAGTTAAAAGGAAAAGGAAAGAGGGATCTGAAATTTTAAGAGAGCAAACCGGCAGGAGAGAAAGGGGAAAGAAGAAGAAGAAGAGAAAAGAGGGAAATTAGAAGGGAAATAGAAAGAGTTGAAGAAAATAAGTTTAAAGGTAAGATTTAGGTTTATAAATGTATAAATGTGTTCTTTGAACTTTAAATTTTGGTTTTGATGAATGTTAGGGTTTTAAAAATTATGTTTTGGGTTTAATTGATGAATTAATTTGAATGTTATAGGGTTGATTGTTGTGGGTAATTGATTATTTAGTTGATTATGAAAGATTGTGATGATTTTGAGTTATGAATTGTGTAAATGGTGAATTTGAGTTAGAAATATGGAAAGAACGGTAGGTTTTCTGTTGAAATTCTGGGTTGGAGGTTGAAGATGACAAAATTTCAGTTTGGTCCCTCAATTTGTGAAAATTACAGTTTAGTCCCCAAACTTTGGAAAATTACAGATTGGTCCCTGGAGCATATTTCGAGATTCTGAACAGAATAACAGATGAATTATGGGCAGAATTCCTGTATAGTTATGAAATTTTAACACTTTCAATTTGGTCCTCCAATTTGGCAAAAAATACAATTTGACCCTAAAAATTTGGAAAAATTCCAGAATGGTCGCTGGAGCATAATGAGATATTCTAGATGGAATTGAGGATTAATTATGGTCAGAATTTCAGTATAATCATGGATTTATGATATTTTTAGTTTGGTCCTTCAATTTGACAAAAGTTATAATTTGACTCTTAAAAATATGATAAATTCAGATTGGTCCCTAGCTGTAATATTAGCTTTTACAGATTGGTTTGATGAACAGTTGAGGGTTATTTAGTGAATTATTACCAATTTTATGATTTGTTTTATTATGAATTAGATTTCGGGGAAAAACCGTTTAATTTTGGGTTTTTAGAAAAATAACTAGTTTAGTCTAAAAACATATAGGGATATGGAATGTACCATTCGATAAGTGTATTAAATAGGTTATATGTTCTTTTGAGTCATTCTTGAATATATCTTATTTGTATTCAGATAATCTTGATATTCTACCAGCAGGACATCAGTAGGATTTTCTTCGGTATCTGCTTTTGACTTCTGTTTGCTTTCGAGTCAAGTGAGTGGATAATTTTCCATATGCATGAGAAATATTATAAATATTTGATTTATTAATATGAATTGGATCATGCTTCTTGATAATATATATGTTGATTATTATCCTTGTTATGATAAAGCATGATCAATTGTTGAATCTGAATTCTTGATATGAACCAATATATATTTTGAATTGACTTCTGAATTGATAGCTCCTCATTTGATTGATGTCATGAGTTGAGCCTTGAGATACGAATATGTTTATTTGATTATGATTATGAACATATGGTATGTCAGTTAGAATACTCATGCTAACAGGGTAGTGTTAGTCTTTGTGCACATCGTATCTGAACCCTAGTTGGTCGGGGGAGTCACCAACCTGTGTGGACTGATCATCCCACAGTACGGAGCCTCATGCTCATTGCATTTTGATTTTCTGATGAGTTTTACCATATGATATTCTTATTATGGCCTATTTGAGAAACCTTCCTATAAGAACATAGAGCCATAATTGTATATATATTTCTCATTGTTGTATTACCTCGTGTGTGTATATTGAACATTATCTACTCACTGAGTTATTGAACTCACCCTCTCATTATTTATCCTTTTCAGGCTTATAGCTTGATAGCAGGTCATTTTTGTTGGACCTTCAGAACCTGCTCTTATGGTTGTAATTTGTACCTTTTCCTTTATGTCTAGTTAGTGCTTCAAAACTCTGAATTTATATGAACTCTTGTATTAAAAGAATTAAATTATATTATGAAGTTAGTTTGTTGTTACTGCTGCATTGAACTCTGTTTGACTTATTTGAAGGATAAGTTTGTATATAAGTTTGGATTCGCATAGGTATGGAACCTTGGAGGAAAACCTTGCCTATGTGTCAGTCATGGATTTAGGAATCGGGTCATGACAGTAACCCCTCAATGAAATAATAGGTGGCGACTCCCAAATCAATCAAGCAAACGAATGAAAAATTGCCATCGAACACCGCACAAGCATGTGCGACAGAGAAGACGAAACATGATGTGGACGAGAATGCCATAAATAAAAATTAGAAGAGGAAGGACTCAAATGAAAAGAAAACAAGTCAATACTAGTAGTAGCAACAACAACAATAACTAATATTTTTAACTCATCCAAAATATATAGTTCATTCTCTATACAACTTGTCCCAATCAGCTTCTGAGATTGTAGATATTGTACACAATAAAAAGAAGAGGAAAAAATGAGTAAATAATCACTAGAATCACATAATTGACCAACAAAAGCAAGATTTAATCTGTGTTTTGGAATAAGATAAACATTAAGGGGACACAAGTGAGGTGCGACAACAAAATCAACATCTGCTAAGGGCATGAAAGTGTCATCAATAGTCATAACAAGGATAGATGATGAAGGGGACACAGAAGTAAACGATAAAAAAATCTAGAGACATGATGTGAAGCACAAGAATCTAATACATATTCAGAATGTGACATGCCTGAGGAGATATGAGGCAATTAACCTATAGAACAAGAAGTTAACATTATTTGTGGCTGTAAGTAGAGAAACTTTTGAAATTGTTCAGCTAGAGTACTAGGATCGGTGATAAAGCCTTATGAAACTACTACTACAGTATTGTGGTATGGTATGGTGCTAAACAACCTTGAGGTGGTCTATGAGCATTAGATTGTGACAGGCTGCCAGCATGATTCTACTATCTCAATTTGGGACACTAAGCTTTCTAATGACCTTTTTGCTTATAGAAACTACAGTCGTTGAAGGCAACCCTTGTGTAAGGCTTATTCTGATGATTAGAGAATGACTTAGATGGTACTGTTAGTATAAAAGGATTCGAAGCAGAAATAATTCCTTTTTCAAAATAAGACTGGAGATGTATTTCTTCAGCCAATAACTCACTGACAATAGAGTCAACAAAAGACAGTGGAAAATAATGCAAAATTGAACCTCTAAATTCTTTAAAATCACTGTGAAATGATGTTAAAAATTGTATCAATCGTTGATACTCTCTGCAATCAATATAGGCACACATGTCTTTGATTTTATCGATTCTATAAGAGTCAATTGATCCCTAAGATCAATCATAACATAATAAAACTCATGAATACTTATATTCTTATAGTGAAGAGCTCGTATGTTATTCTCTAATTGATACTGCTTCGCAAAATTTAATTGTATGAATAACCTTTGCAGATGATCTCAAACCTCTTTTACTGTCTCATACTTTGTCAACTGTGTACTTATGAAATGCTTGATAGAATTGTTAATCCAAGTAACAATCTTTCCATTGTTTGCTTCCAATGCATATCTCAAAACAGCATGTCTCTCATCAATATTCCTAGGTATCACATAAGTTCCACTAACATATCCCCACATCTTTTTTCCCTTAATGAAATTTCTCATTACATAACTCCAATACGAATAGTTCTTTCCATCCAACCTCATACTCATAGACTGAAGCGAATCATCTTTTTCAGTAGTCATAATCAACAAACAAAGAAAACCAGAACGCAAAAGAAGCGAAAAACAAAATACTAGATTGCAGAAACTGAATAAATATCACAAAAACTGAAAAAATATCTATCAAAATTGCATAAACAAAACGCAAATATCAAATTGCAAAAACTAAAAGGAAGATAAAATACCAAACTGCTGAAACTAAAGGGAAGATGACATACTAGATTTGCAAAAACTGAACAAATATCACTCTAAAAAATTAGATTTGTGAAAGCTGTGTGTGAGATTGAACCGATGGGATGAAGCAAATATCACTCTAAAAAATTAATTTAGTCCTCCAGCTTTCAATTGCTTTCACTTGAACCTCTAATTAACCCTAAACTTCTGATTTAATGCAATTAAGCCCCTGATGAACTTCAATTGGAACCCCGAAGTTACGTGCCTATTGCGATATGTTCCTTGGTCTTGTATTTGTTCAATTGAACCCCTAATTAACCATTAAACTTTCAATTTCTTCAATTTCACCCCCGGTTTTTGTCAATTAAGCCTCTAAATTTTGGCGCCTTTTGCAGATTGGTCCTTGGCTATGAATTTCTTCAATTTAGCCCCTAATTGACCCCAAAACTTTAATTTTCTTGCAATTTGGCCCCTAATTTCAATCAACTAACTTGGTAAAAATTAAATTTGGTCTCTTAAAGTTCCATTCTTCTCAATTAAGCTCAAATTAGGCTCCCAAACTTAAGTTTTCACCAATTAAGCCCCAAATAAAATTAATTTGACCCATTTAAAGCATAATTAAGTCCTTACACTTAATTAAATCCTTCAATTGGACCCAAATTAATTCTTAAACATAATTAAAATTCAATTTGGCTCATGATTAAATCAAATTGGCCTATTAAAAATTTAATTATATTCTTGGAGTTAATTTTTATGCAAATTCATCCAATCATCATTTAATTTAACCTTGAATTTGTATTTTTTCTCCATTTTTGGGCATAATGGGGTACAATTAGGCCTTGAATTTCCTTCAAAATTGCAGCTTGATTCCTCGGTCTGCTTTCTCCACGTTGCCAGCCTTTATTATTATTATTATTATTATTATTATTGTTTTTGTTTTGAAAAAAAAATTGATTTTTGGGGAATAACCCAGAATTGGGTTATGACAGATGATATGATATATTTACCAATGAATATACCGACAAACAAATAAAAAAAACTAACAAAATTGCATACAATATTTTTTGTCGGTTATATGACAAACTTTCTGAGGGAAATACCGATGGAATGAAGCAAATAATATTTTTTTTAGCGCGCTTTGTCCGTTTGTGAATTCCTTGATAAATTCATTACCGACAGACTCATTTACAGACCAAAAATTACAGACAAGAGTTTGTTAAATTGATTGTTTCCATTCATAAACCCGTTATTAAAATACGCTACCGGTGGACTATGAGTTTAGATATCAACAACAATTTTCATGGGTAAAATGATAAAATCTAATAGTGAATATTTCTATACATTAGCATTTTGGGATGCCCCAAACCGAAAAACACAGCAAATGTGCTGGCCTCTTGGTATCTACAAAATGTTCAAAGATTCAATTCCTAATATTTGTATCAAGATATTAATAACCAACAAGTATGTCGACTTCTAAAAAAAACTTGTAAATACACAATTAGCTAGCTTTTTTTCTTTTAGATAAGTGAAGAAACTTTATTACTAGCATAACATTGGCAAATCAAAGCAAGGTGAAGAATGGGTACAAATGCCAAAAAGCTTGGGAAATGAAAAAATGGCAAGAGCAAGTAAACTAAACCAGCGAAGGACACATAAATAATTACCATGCCTCAAACCATGGATTAATTAAGTAGCTATGCCTTCAAACTAATAGAAGGATAAACGATTACTCATTCATCAGACGATTAGGTCAAGCCACCTCTCCTAAGTACTCCTCCCCCCATCAAACTTTGTTGCTGCAGGTTCACCGATTTTGCACTTACCATCTTTGGGGTCATATTTGCATGGAGCCCTAGGAGCAGTTAGGTAAGAACATGATAACAAAATAATGGTAACAAGGAGCATTATTGTCAAGTATCGAGTCTTTTTCCTTGAGACCCCATTTTTGACACGAAAGAAACCTGAGATTCTTAGGGAATCAAACGTATGTGTAGAGAGCGAGCTAGTCTGCGAGATGGGTGATTGTAGAGATGGAGAGGGTTAGCTAGCTCATAGACGAGACACAATATGTTGAATTGGAAAAGTATTCAGCATTTAAATTCATTTCAAAAACTTTTCCAATATGTTGAATTGGAAAACTATAGTTTCCTCGAAATTGTTTCTTATTATTTTCTTCTAAGCAGTTGTGACTTGTGACATAGGTTGAAATTAACATTAAACGGGAGTAATGTGGATCATGTCCAGGTTGTTTAAGTAGTCACATAAATAAAATTTCTATGATATTTGTGTTTTTAATCTTCTGGCGTGGCCCTTCAGAAACAAACAGTCAAAACCTGTTTAAGTGCCTGTTTTGTTCACGCAACTTGTACTGTAAATAAATGTTATGCAAAATCTAAGCACTCTCAACTTTTACTTAATCTTTTTTTTTCTGTGGTATGATGGGATTGAAGATTACACAATATTGCCCTAATCTAATATATATATTTATCTATTAATGCACAAATAAACATTGAAATAAGCTCTTCAGTTGATTTTATAAACTGCAAATTTGAGGTCTTGGGCTCTTCGCAGCCGAGAAAAAGTCATTCATGGCTGAGGTAAATATAATTTCTTCTTCTTTTGATTTTTTGATGAATGAAAGATTATATTCGTCGGAAAGCAAAAGAACAGGGGGCTCATGACCTGCAAGTGGTTGATGTAAAATAAGTGCTGGAAATTTGATACATGAAGGATATGGTCACAGAGACGTCGTTCTTCCAGCGACCTAGCTAGAAAAATATTTCCAAAATCCAAAATGCCTGAGAAACTATCATACATAAAATAAATATTAGACATCAAAACAGTACAAAAGACTGAGTAAAAAATGACAAAAGATAATTAAAAGACTGATTGGATTGAAAATTAAAAAAGCATGGCGAAAATAAGAAGGTGGAAAAATACTTTTGAAATAATAAAAAAGCAATTAATGGGAGAGAGGTTTGATTTATTCGTTGTGGAATTTATAAATCCTTTCTCATGCAATTAATTCAAGAGTCGGTCTTGACTTGGAAAATGAATGATAATACGTATACAACATGAACACGCGTGTCTTGACTTTGAAAATGAATGGTTATTAGGTATTACCTTGTGAGCACGCAAAACTGTGACTATTTCGTCCATTTGCTGAGTCAAGGAATTAAAATAACAAACAAGTAAAATGATCGGATCGCTAGTGTCGCACATGAAACATGTTGCGACGGGCGTTCTCGTAGTATGTAGAAATCAAAAACATAAAAAGGATAAGAAATTATTGTTTTTTAATAATAAAAAAAAAAAAATAAGAGTCATTATTTAGTATTTTGATCATCAGAAACTTTAATTAATCTTGAAGATTAAGTACAGGAACGAGTTACATCAAGGAAAGTATTAGGACCTCAAATATATCTTACCTAAAATAAATTGTATTATTTAATTGTCTGATATAACTAGAGTATTGTCGTGTTTTCTAATAATTGAATTATTTAAGATTTAAAAAAAGTTATTCTCGGTAAGGAGATCCTTATTTTATCGGATAAAATCTAACTGTTCTAATATCGACAAAAAGAAGAACTAACTCTTAGTTAATATTAGAAATACATCTTACGTATAAGTAAGTAATCTCAAATATTAAAAGAAAATAAAATAATTTTTTTTATATTTTTAAAATATTGGTCTAATTCTCATGGCTTTAATAAATTGGTTATTATCTCAAAATGCATATTAATACATATTTTTTGAATTTTTGTTTTGGTATGAAAATACAATATGAAATTTTTTATATTTTTGAGAGACTTGATCAAATACGATATGAAAACAAGATATTTCTATTTTTTTTTGTAATATTTCAGAGAAAACCAAGTATTTTAATACCGAATTTGTATCGTTACAGTATAAAAATATAAACCAATATTAATCAAAATTGATATAAAAATGCGAGAAAATCACAAATTATTTTAAAGAATTTTTGGAATTTTTTGTTTTTGTTTTCAATTCATATATAATATTATATTATATAAAATTATTATATTATAATATATTGGGATGGGCTCAGCCCAATTATATGGGTAGAGCCCATCCTGTCTGGGATGAGATCAGCCTAAAATAAATTAGGCCAAAGTTGGCAAAAAAAAGTTGGGACAACACTAGCCTAAAATAACGGTTGGGTCGATGTCGGCTCTACAAAACTTCTTTTCTATTTATAGGACTGGGCCTAACCCAACCCAACCATTTTAGTCTGGATTGGAACTGGTCCGGCCTAGTAAACAGTGAAGAGATTCTCCAATGTTCTGCAAGTGAATAGTAGAGAGAGAATTATAATTCACTCTCCATTGTTCAATTGCAGAATAGTGGAGGGTGACTGAAGGAGAAGAAGAAAAACGAGAAGGAGGAAAGGTTGACCTGCCGGTGGCTTCACGGTGGTGCTAATGCTGGCGACAGGGAAAGCAGGCAATGGTGGGGAGAAAAAATGGTGGTTGCTGCTGTGGTTTTTTCTTCTTTGTATAGGGGCATGAAATTCCTCTCTTTCTTTTTTTGTCCTTTATTTGTTCTTTTTTTTTGTTCTCTTTCGTTTTCTTCTCTTGTTCTTGTCTCTCCTGTTCTTTCTTTTTTTTCTATGTTTTTTTGTTTTTGTTTCTCTCCTTTTTCCTTCCTCTGTTCTCCCCTATTTCTTTTTGTTTCTCTTCTATTTTTTGCTCTCTTCCCTCCCTTTTTCATCTCTTTATCTCTCTGTTTTTGTCTCTCGTCCCTGGTATTTATAAGAGGAAAAGAGAGGAGAGAGAGTTATTACCCCTGTCCAGTCATGGCGCAGAGGTAGGGTGGTTAGGGCAGTCTGTGCAGCCATCCTAGAGCCGACCGCAGGGCTTGTCCCCTCTGCCTCGTTCATCATGGTGGTAGGCCATAAGGGGGTGTAGGTGGTCTTGTGGTTTTTAGGAAAAGGGAAGGGAGAGAGTGAGAGATAGACGCTGCAAAGGAATGGAAGAAAAACCTTCTTCCCCTGTCTTTATGCATTAGAGGAAGAAGAAGATACACAGTGTTGTTCAAAATGACACCATTTTAGGCTTCGTTTTTTTATGTTTGAACAATGAATGAAATGGGGTCGTTTTATTTAAATTAAAATAACGCCAAAACATGTCAATTTTCAAATCAGTCCTTAATTTTTTATTCAATCAAGTCCTCAATTGCAATTTTGATTTTAAGAATCAATTCAATTTCATCCCTACCAAATTCAAATGTCAGCCCTGATGTTGGATGCCTTTTTTATTTTAGTCCTTGGTTTTGAATTTATGCATTTTGATCCTAAATTGATCAACAAACTTTCAATTTCTTCAATTTAGCCTCTGATTTGACCAAATGAACTCCTAAATATTATAATTTAACTCTGAGACTTTAATGTTTTTTTCAATTAAAGTCAAAATTGACTTAAAAATAAATTCTTCTTGCAATCAAACCCTTTACAAACCCAATTAATCTTTCAACAAAATCTAATTGAGTCCTTAAACATCTGATTTTGGACTTTTCTTCATCAAATTGAATTTTCTTTGTCAATAGAGCCTTCACCAGTCAAAAATATATTGTAAAATTTTAATCTTTGTATTTTTGAACTTCCTCAACCAATCTTTAACCATTTTCTAGGCGCCTTTGTGTCTTTTTCTCATTGCTATCTATTTTTTTGTTTTCTTCTGATAAATTTTTTTTATTTTTTTTCTCTTTTTTATGTGGGAACCAAAAAATGAATAATAACAAGTAGTTTGTAATGTATATAGATAAATGCTAGAGTAAAGTGGAATTATGGTATCTATTATGTTATGATTTATTTTCTATTTTGTTATCAAGAATGATTGATAGGTTAGGGTACGGGGTAATGCCTCCACGATACGGTAAATGAGTATTATTAAAAAATTTATAATATCTCTTAGGCGGTTAGACTCTTAGGTGGTTAGACTATTAAGCAGTTTGGGATATACTATAAATATACATTATGTAATCCTATTTGACATATAGTGAAAATAAAAGTTCATCACTCATGTAGATATAAACACATTATCAAACCACATTAAATCTTGTGTTCTTTCTAGTTTTTCTCCTTTTACAATATTCATTAATAATTGCTGCAGGTTTTTCACAACAGATGTCATGTTTAAAGTATAAGAATGTGTGAAGAAAAATACCAGTGAACTACTACTAGTGAACTTTACAAGAACAAAAGGTTTAATATTTGATGTAGATCCTTTTTTAGCTTGCATACACCATAAATTAGAATTTGATACTCACGAGTCAAAGATATTATACTTAGAGAATATGTTTTATATATAAAGCTATATTCAAAGTATCTATGATTTTGGAATGGGAGAGTTCAGTTTCTAACACTTAAATTAAGAGCAAGTTTATTTTTACAATGGAGAGGACTAAAGTAGGGCACTATATTCATTATCCTTAGCATAATTTGTTTCATTTGTTTCATTGTTAAGATTTTTTAGATTTTGAGAAGTTTCGAATGAGTCCAATGGCTAGTCTAATAAAAATAGGTATAACTTATCATCCAACTATTGGGTTGAACTGAAATTTTTTCAAAACATTCTAAAGGCCTTGTTCCTTAAATGATTAGTAAGACAACTTCATTTGAATTCATGAAATTGCTAAATTCAGTCTAAAAGTTACTGCTTAAGGTTGTTTTTATTTTTCTTATTGTTTTTGGATTATTCTCACTATTTAGATTAGGATTTAAAATTTAATTAGGATTTTACTAATAAGCATAAATAATTTTTTTTGTATTGAAACTTTCTTGTAGGCTATTTTTTAGGGAAGAATTTATTATATAAAGACTTTTATAAATATATTAAATTTTTCTCCGCAACCTTTTGTAAGAGTTGTAACATTAAGTTGTGAGACCCCTAGTTTCTTTCTCTGCGATTTAAAACTGTGAAATTTTAGGGTTTGAGGATCCTTAACATTATACACTATGTCAATTGGTATTAGAGCAGTCTACGGGAGGACTCAAGTAGTAAAATGCTTTTTTTTTTGTAATATTCCACAAGAATAAATTCATGAATTATGGATAATCAATTATCTATACTATAAAATTATTAATATTTGTTAAATAATCATTTCAATCTAAAAATGTAAAAATAGTTTTATATTAATTCTTTAGCTAACTTCTTCAAGTAAAAATTTACATATCTTATGGATATATATATATATATATATATATATATATATATATATATATATATTATATTTAATTTTTAATTTAATTAGAGAGAATAAGGGCTAATAATTTTTAATCTAATTAAAAAAAACAAGAGTGATACAAAATCTGATTTGACCCAAAATGTAAAATCCATATATTTTTTTAATTCCAATGATAAAATAGTTCAATCTATCTCGTGGACGTCTCTCGTAAGACGCCATATCTTTGAAAGGTACGAGGAAAAAAAACATTTTTTTCGTTTAATTTCCTCTCCTACTACTCCTATTTTTATGCAGAAGCATTCTGGGATGCCCAAAACCGAAATACACAGCAAATTAATGTGCTGGCCTCTGGGTTTGTACTCAATGTTTAAAGATTCAAATCCTAATATATGTATGACGATATTAATAATTACAATATTTTTTTAATTGTCTTGAGTTCTTTATTTCCTTGACTTCTTCCTTTTACCAATTAAGAGAAATCAACAACATCTAGCAAACAATCAATATTGGTCAATAAATGAATTTTTTCAATCTCTTGAAAGGGAATGAATATATATACTCCTTTCATGCATTGGAGTCTGTCGACTTCTCAAAAGAATAAAAGTATAAATACACAATTAGCTAGCTTTTTTTTTTTTTTCTTTTAGATAAGTGAAGAAACTTTATTAATTAATAGCATAACATTGGCAAATCAAAGCAAGGTGAAGAATTAAAGGGTACAAATGCCAAAAAGCATGGGAAAAGAAAACATGGCAATAGCTAGGAAGTAACCTAAACCAGCGAAGGAGGACACATAAATAATTACCATGGATAATTAAGTAGCCATGCCTTCTTGGCTAATACAAGGATAAACGATTACTCATTCATCATACGACTGGAGCTGCAGCTGGTTCACCGTATTTGCACTTACCATCTTTGGGGTCATATGTGCATGGAGTTGATGGCCTCGCTATCACAGTAAGGTTAGAGTATGATAGCAAAATAATGGTAACAATTAGGAGTATTAATGTCAAGTATCGAGCCTTTCCTTGAGACCCCATTCTTGACACGAAAGAAAGCTGAGACTCTGAGGGAATCAAATGTATGTCTTGGTATGTGTAGAGAGCGAGATAGTCTGCGAGACGGGGAGGGTTAGTTAGCTAGCTGATATAGGAGACACAATATGTGGAATTGGAAAAGGTATACGTACAGCATTTAATTTGACTTTAGAGTTTCTTATTATTTTCTTCAATAGAGTTATGATGACTTGTGGCATAGGTTTGAAATCAACATTCAATGGGAGTAATTGTGATCTTGTCTAGCTAGGTGTTTAAGTAGTCAAGTAAATCATATTTATATGATATTTTTATTTTTAATCTTCTGGCTTGGACCTGGCTCTTCAGGAACAAAAAGTTCAAAAAACTGGAGGAGATGAAACATAATAAGTATAGCATATTAATTCGTCGGTCGATTGTCATAATCCAAATGAGTGTTTTGCATGCATAATCCAAACCTGTTATATATCTTGGGATTTTTTCAGGCATTCATGACTCGATATGTCAAGATGTTATTAACTATATTGATAGTATTATGTAAAATATAATTTTTCAAATACCGGGGAGAAAGTATAATTGTGATCGAATCTTAGGATGTTAATTTGGTGTAATTCTCTGAAAAATAAATTATACAAAATGCACGAGCATCTCTAATTCTGGTTTGATGATTTTAATAATTACAATATTTTTTTAATTTTCTTGAGTTCTTTATTTCCTTGACTTCTTCTTCCTTTTACTAATTAAGAAAAATCAACAACATCTGGTCAACGAATGAATTTTAGAATGGGTTTATTGTATGCTTACAACAACAAAAATATCATGAGTGAACATTAAGACTATTATTTAAGCTATTTTGAACAATAAAGGTTCAAAGGAACACGAGTCAATTTTAGAATGGGCTAGGTTGATGTTGGCGGCTAGCTACGGTTTTAGGAATGAAGAAGATGACATGATTTTTTCATTATTATTATTATTATTATTATTATTATTATTACAGGTTCCCTCTCTTTTCATATTTTGTAGCAACTACGTACGTACGGTCGAAAGTCACTGGTAATTACGTTAATTACCAGTTATAACTGATTCTGATAGATATAACAGCATTTAGAGTAAAATGTCATTGCAAATACATGTTGTACTATAATGACATTTCAAACATTTACATTCATAATTAATTATACATTTGAACATGCATTTATTTAACTTTAAAGGCACGTAGTTATATTAATTTTATAAGTAATTATGATAGGATTTAATTTGTTGGTAGTGGATCTAAATAAAAGCATTTCTCTCAAGTGCTATTAATTAAATCTTAATAACATTTGAAACAAAAGGACTTAATTTATATCCAATATCAGTCAATATATGCTACAATAAAACCCATCAAATCGAACTTTATTGTGAACAAAATTAAACCCGTTTCTTTTAGCAAAGTCTAATTCAAAAAAGTTTGGTTCTTTTTCCCCTCATTTATACTCTCACAAGATAAAAAAAAAATTATCACTAAGATAGTGTGTGATTACTATTATATAACAGAAGAGATAAAAACAATGAGAACATTAACGTTTTTTATTGAAAACTCAAACAATTATCATAATAATACCAAGTATTAGCTCGGTAAGAGAATTGTCCATGGGGATTTGATTTCATTGACTTCATTGGATCACAGTCTCCCTTGGCCACGTGTACGCACGCCAGAGGCTAACCTCTTTTGGAGATTGAGTTAGACCATCTGTGTTCTGTCTTCGCAGCTGCTTCGGCTAATAGCAAAGAAGTGAAAGGACGTCCGATGGAGCTGATGAAAGAAATGGATTTTATTTTCAATAGGCCTTAGGGTTTCTGCGTTTGGACTTTGGTGATTTGTGATGGGCCTCCATTGACTAAATTTGGGCTCTTCTCCAATTAGACCAATGGTTTGAATAACTGAATCCTAGCAATAGCAGGCCTTGGGCCTTCGCCGCCATAATTTGTTGCACCAAGCATGTCCCCTCATTATATCATCATCATCATCATTTCTATTAATATTTTAAAAGAAAATTTTATTTTTATTTGGTATTAAATAAGTTATTCATATCTGAATTTACACAGTTATAAAAAAAATATAACAATTTTTTTTTCATATTTGATCTCAAAATGATATAATGTAGGGGTGAGCAAAAAAATCGAAAAACCGATTAAACCGAAAAAACTAGAAAACAATAACCGAAAAATCTGAACCGTGAAAAAAAAATGATTAAACCGATTAGAATTCAGTTTGATTTTGGTTTTATAAGCCTGAAACCGAAAAAACCAAATCAAACCAAACCCAAACTGGAAAAAACCGAGCCAAACTGAAAAACCGAGCCAAACTGGAACTGGTCGGTTTGAACCGGTTTTTGTTTTAAAAATCGAACCAAACCCCGTCGATTTGAACTGGTTTTGATTTTTTTTAAATCAATTTAGTTATTTTTTTTATAAAAACCGAACCGAACAGAAAATGATCACCCATAATAGTATGAGAAGCAATCCATTAAACTATCTTATTATTATATTAAGTTAGTGTGTCTTTGAAAGTTTAAGATAACGTTTTAAAATACACTTGAGGATAAATATGTAATGCAATATATTATGTCCTTGTCATGGATTGAATTGCTCCATCTTCTCTATGTAGTGTGTGTGTATTTATAATTGTGTGTGTAATTCATTCACATGAATTCTATAAAAAGGTTAGAAAATCGTATTGCGTTTTGCATTAATCACAAATTTTAAAAGTAATTAATTAGTTAATATTTACATGAATTCTATTGAAATCTTAGATTAAAAAAAACTACAATTTATTTATTTTTCTTAAATCTATTTTTCTAAACTACAACTAGATGGAATGGAGGAAGCTAACTCAAGCATAACTTGAATTTGTCATCACCCACAACACCCAAAAAATCTGAACAAAAATAAAAATCTTTTGGCACAACTTGACCACCTTAGCAGCTTTCTGAAAACCTATGAGCTAGGCTGTGATTAGATCCCAATGGGGCACTGATTTGATTTGAGATAAGAAGGAGCACTGCTCTTGTCAATTGTTAATGTACTCTTCTAGACATCCTTGTCAATGTCATGCTAGCCATTGTCTTGCTCCTTAATTTCCTTCCTGGCAGTGTGAAAGCCAACTAATTCATTGGCTGAAACTTGGAAGAAATTTCATCTGCAGAGGTGGAAATCTGCTAATTAAGGACAGGCACTTAAATCCATTCCGTGTATATGTATATAATCACTGTGCTTTGCTTTCCATATCTCACCATTGAAGACTGTACTAAGCATTCCGAAAAAATAAAAAATTGAATGAGATGTTCTTGGATGAGTTTTCACACACAGTGACTGGATTTTCCATGATCCTTCACTATTTTTTTATTTCTCTACATATATATTTATTTCAAGCCAACCGAGGTGGGGGCATGTCCACTTCCATATTCAATAAATTAAAGGATATTTTGATGCTCCCAAGAAGATTCCAGCTATTCAATAAAACCGAGGGATCTTTTCATGAGGAGTGAGGACAATTGCTTGAATCTTCAACCACATGAAAGTCCAAACTTTACGATTAAACGATAAGAATTGAGCACATGAAAGAAGCTTAATTAAGACCACTTTATCATATTTATTTTTCAGCGACAAAGTGTTCTTCAACTTGTTTATGAAGAGTAAACT
>Ga0325401_1000229_pt1 | contig 37229 bp, 22 predicted proteins | sample PopdelMetagenome_FD_205666 | JGI IMG/M metagenome (GOLD analysis project Ga0325401, IMG submission 205666) | Populus deltoides microbial communities from Bellville, Georgia, United States - Xylem-PdKOR-R2 | ecosystem: Host-associated > Plants > Phyllosphere > Stem > Wood/Secondary xylem | place...
TGCTCTTTGTCCAGTACCTCGGCCGCATTACCCATGAACGCCGGTCGGTAGATCTTGATTTTGTCCGTTACGAGCTGACAGTAGTCTTTGTCCGGCGTCATCATGAACACGTCGAATCCTTCGGCCTCGGCGCGCTGGGCTAGGGTGCCAATGACGTCGTCGGCCTCGAAGCCGTCCACCATCAGAATCGGAATGTGGAACGCTTCGATAATGCGCTTGATATAAGGAATGGCCGTACCAATATCTTCGGGCATAGCCTGGCGCTGGGCTTTGTATTCAGCAAAGGAATCGTGGCGGAAAGTCTTTTTTTGGGCGTCGAAAGCTACCCCAATGTGGGTCGGCTTTTCCTTTTGCAGCACCTCCACGAGCGTGTTGGTGAAGCCGAGCACGGCGCCCGTGTTCATGCCCTTGGAGTTGACGCGCGGGTTCTTGCTAAAGGCAAAGTGGGCACGGTAAATCAGGGCAAAGGCGTCGAGAAGAAAGAGCTTTTTAGTGGGTTGGGCGGTATCGGTCATAGGAGGGCAAAAGTACGGCTTGAGTAAGCATCATTAGATGAAAAACTACACTAGCTTTACCGTGTATCTAATCAATTAATTATATGAAAAAATTAATACCCCTAAGCTTTCTACTGTTAGCTAGCTTATCGGAAGTAAAACACGTATACGCGCAAACCGTTGACCCGACGTTCGCACCTATTAATATTCTACAATCGGGTACGGTGTACAATGCCTTGCAACAGCCAGATGGTAAATACTTGGTCGCTGGCAACTTTACGCAGGTAAACGGGAATAAAGTAACTGGGTTAGCGCGTCTGAATGCGGATGGTTCACTAGATGATGCATTCACAAATACAGCGGCTTGCCAATCAGTTATTTCTAAAATCAGGCTGCTTCCTAATGGTCAGATTCTGCTACAGGGCGAGACCATTATAGTGGGAGGACGAACGTTCAACACCTTGGCGAAGCTGAATGCCGACGGTAGCGTAGTCACTGATTTTACGCCAGGCACCGGTCCAGTTAATACGGTCAACACTGGTCCGGTTGAAGCAATAGCCGCGCAGGCAGATGGTAAGATCTTGGTTGGGGGCACGTTCACTAGCTACAATGGGGTGCCGACCAACCGGTTGGTGCGCCTAAATGTTGATGGTAGTGTTGACGAAGCTTTTACAAGTGCCCTGAGTGCAGGGTTTGTACGAACAAGTGGTACCACAAACGTTCGGGGGGTGGTAGTACAGCCAGATGGGAAGATTCTAGTCTGTGGTGATTTTCAGAACTATAATGGTACTGGCCGTAGCGGACTAGTACGATTAAATGCCAATGGGTCGCTGGATACTAGTTTTAATCCTGTGTCTAGTACTGCAACTTCAAGCAGTGCTGATGTTTTAGCCGTGGCTCTCGATCCACGTACGAACTATGTAGTGGTATATGGCAATAGCTTTTCTACCAGCCAGATCGTACGGCTCACTACAAGTGGACAGCTTGATCCTTCTTTTGCACTCCCCTCTAGCCCTACATGCCTGAGTTTTTCTAATTGGAATTCAGACGAATTTGCCGTAGATGCAAACGGTCGGGTAATCATAAGTGGCTGTTTTGCCAACTACGGTGTGACCAATAACACTTTCGTGACTCGTTTCTTGGCGAATGGTCAGCCAGATTCACAATTCGCTATTGGCAAACAACTTAATGAGCGAGTTTACTGCGTAAAAGCCTTAACCAATGGGGAAGTGTTGCTAGGAGGCGCATTTGGACGCTATGGTAGTATTCGCAACGTAAATCTGTTGCGCCTCAACGACAATGCACAAGCACTAAGTGTGCCGCGGGCTGCTATTATGCTACCTGGGAGTGTACAAGAGGTAGTACAACAAACTGATGGTAAACTATTGGTAGGTGGGCGCTTCTGGCAGATCAACGGACAAGCAGCAGGAAACCTAGCACGTCTGAATCAGGACGGCAGTCTTGATCCTTCCTTTCAGTTAGCAGGGGCTGATGGATCGGTGAGACGAGTGCTGACCCAGCCAGATGGCCGGATCGTCATAGGTGGCGAGTTTACTAGTATCAGTGGTCAAACTTCACCTATAGTAGCACGCCTACTAGCCGATGGTAGTGCGGATCCATCCTTCGCCGCGCCGACGGTTTCTTCTACTATTGCAGCGAACACCAGTATGTATGCGTTAGCACTGCAGGCTGATGGAAATATTTTAGTTGCTGGACCAACTATTGTGATGGGTGGCTATAGCAGTAAAATCCACCGATTGTTGCCAAACGGTAGTATTGATGTCGCTTACGCAAGCAAAGTAGGAACTGGCCCCGTAGATGGCAGCGTCTTAAGCATAGCTACTTTACCTACCGGCAAACACTATATAGGCTCGTCTATCAACTTCTCAGGTGGAACAGCTACAGCCTTGGCGCGCCTTAATGTTGATGGTAGCACTGATAATAGTTTTGCTGCAGGAATAGGCACATTTTCTACGTCTATTAATAAAGTTCTGGTGTTGCCAAATAATCAGCTCTTAGTAGGCGGTTCATTCAACAGCTATAATGGAGTATCACGTGCTAATCTAGTGCGACTAAACAGTGATGGTACTGTGGATGGTGGTTATACAGCGCCAGTAGTAATGGGCACAGTTTCTCAGTTATTACGATATACTAATGGCAGAGTATTACTTGGTAGTACCTATTCCTTGTGGGTAGATGGAACAAACCGCGGTTCACTCGTGCGTCTAAACCCGAATGGGTCGTACGACGCATCTTTCACTGGCAGTATAAATTCTGCCATAACCGCGCTAGCTCTCCAATCCAATGAGGCTATTGTAGTAGGAGGTACTTCTGTGCAAGTGAATGGCCAAGATAGAACGCCACTCGCTCGCCTAATCGCGCCCAACGTGCTCAGTGTTAGTAACCATCAAAGTGCTGCTCGCATCGAGGCCTGGCCTAGCCCCGCCCACGAAGTATTGCAATTGAGTCTAGACGCTTCAGCTAGACCCCAACGGATAACCTTGGTAGATGCACTCGGTAAAACGGTGCATGCCCAAACAACTACTAAGACGGAGCTAACTTTGCCCGTACAACACTTGCCCGGCGGCGTATACCTGCTTCGCGTAGACTACGCCGATGGCCCTGTTACACGACGTATTGTGATAGAATAACACTAAGAGTTTACTAAGAAAACAACAACGCCCGCAAGCTAACGTAGCTCGCGGGCGTTGTTGTTGGTTAATTTTGCAACAATAGGCAAACTACAGCGCCGACTTCACCTCAAACGTGACGCTCGTGCTGCCCGATAAGCCATTACCAGCCAGCCCTTGCAGCACCACCAGATACCGTCCGGCTTGGTCGCCGGTGTAAAAGTCAAGCTTGGCGGGGGCGGTGCTGGTCGTGACGGTGGGGTTCCAGTACAGCAGATTGCGCAAGTCGGGCAGACGGCTTTGCTGGGCTTGGGGCGTGTCGTAGCGGGGGGCGTAAAATTCGCGTTGGCCTTGCAAGCCTTCGTACTGCTGCACAAGCACCTTCGGGTCGAGCTTGAAGCCTTCCAGGTCACCCTTATACGTGGTATAGCTCACAAGGCCGTTGTAGACGGCCCGGCCGTGAAAGTAGCGACTGGCCATTACTTCCAGCTTCTGAATTTTGAGCGGATCCATGGCCATGATCTTGTTGACGTTGAAGATCGGCACACCGTCGAGCAGCACCATGGGGTTGTCCTCGAAGATAGCTTTGTTGAGGCGGTCGATTACCAAGAAGTGGAAGCCGTCTTTGCGAATGCGCACCATTACGCCCGGCACGTACTCGCGCATCACTTCCTCCATCACCTTAAAGCGCGTGTACTTATCCAAAAAATAGGTTTCGTCGGCCTTGCCGTAGAAAGCTAGACTATCGGCAGGCGGCTCGACGTAGCGGTTGCGGGCTTTATTGGCAAAGGCCTGCTGCACCTGGTTTTGGAAGTGCCGTTTGGCGTAGTCGGTTTGGAGCCGTAGGAGCGGCTTAAACATAGCCGTAGCAGTAGAGGTGAAGCGCTCCGAGAATGGATTGAGGAGTTCAATCCGGCACGTGCTATCCTGCTGCGGATTGGTTTGTATCATCAATTCCTTAGAGCCGTAGAGCGGACCTAGCTCAAACTGGATCAGGCCGTCGGCGTCGCTCACGGTATTACGCAGCCGGATAATACGGCTCGGCGACGACAGGTACGTGGTGACGCCTTGCAGGGGGCGGTTGGTACCGGCCTGCGTCAGGCGGCCGCGCACGAGGGGACCATTCGGCTCAGGCAAGTACGAAAACATCGGGGGCATGCGGCGCAAGGCTTCTTCCCACCGAAAGCGGCTCCAGCCTTGCGTCAGCATGAGGTTATCGGCGGCTTCGGTGGCTTGCGCCTCTGTGGCGGAAAGGTAGTACTCCGGGTGCTCAACGGTGCCTTTGAGGTCGGAGGCGAGCCACAGGTAACTGTTGATATCGGCGGTAGCGGCCGTGGTCAGCGAGTCGAGGCGATACACGGCCACGGATAGATCAGCACCTAGGTTTTGCCCTCCAGCGACGGTAGTAGTTAGCTCCAGATTTACTTTCTCGCGACTAGCATACTGGCTTTTATCAGTACGGGCGTTGATGGCGAGCGTCGTTTGGGGACGCTTGAAATACAGCCGTTCGCAAACGGGCTGCTGCGCAACATTGAACAGCGTGAAGTGCGAAATACCATCGAGCAGCTGCTTTTTATCGACGGTGAACGTTGCGCGACCATTGACTAAATTACTAGTCGCCACTACCGCTGTTTGCTGCCTAGCGTGGCCGAGTAGGTAGACGCTTTCCGCCTGCTGGCTGGTGGCGCTTGCGGTGAAGGTGAGGGAGGTTGGGTTGTCGTCTAGGTGTAGTATGTAGCCTTGCTCGTACGTTTGGGGGAGCTTGCGCCGAATTACTTGACGGTTTGGCAGGGTCAGTACGGCCGTGTAAGTAGCGCCAGTGGCTGGCAGCAGCGTGAAGCTACCCATACCGAAGCGCAAAGTCTGGAAGCTAGCTACGGTGGCCCCGTTTTGGTCGAGTAGCTTGCCTGTGGCCGGTACGCCCGTGCCCGATTTGCTAATGACTTTGAACGCTACTTTACTGCTAAGGCCTTGCACCAAATTGCCACCCTCAGGAAAAAACTGCACGTCGTAGGCGCTGGAATCTTGCTCGGCCACGCCGCCCGAAGCGGCCGTAGTGTTCACCACTGTTACGGAGCGGTGGAAGTAATAGTCGGGCCCGAAGTTCTGCATCCAGCTTGTGTAGGCGCGCACCGTGTACACGCCCGAAGCCAGCGAGCTAGGCATCACAAAAGAACCGTGCCCTACGGCTTGCGTCAGCGGTATTTTGCCTTGCAGCACCGGCCGGTTTTGTTTGTCGAGCACTTCCACGTAGGCCACGCTGCTTAGCGGCAGGGGCTTATTGTGGGTGCCGTCGACGGCGTATATCTTGAACCACATGGTTTCGCCGGCCAGGTACAACGGCCGGTCGAGGTGCAGGAACAGCTTTTCGTGGAGGGCCGCGCGCTGGTAGCGGTTGAGCTTACGTGCCAAGGTATCGGCGGCGGCATTTTGGCTATGCGCCTCTCCCGCAATTACCAGCCAGACTATCAATAGCAATAAAAATTTAGGACGCATACCAGTGATTTATAGCTTCTTGTGGGGAGTTAAGAGAGGCAAAGCGCGGGTTAGACAGGGAATGTGCTACCAGTAAGTAGGCTTCACGACCGAGCCACGCAGGCGACAGTCTACGCAGTCAACGGTGGCGCCTAGGGCGCCGCCTGGAACGGTGGCTATTGGGATGTTGCCGGGAAAGCTGAAAACATTGGGTATATACTTGGACTCGACGGTGTCGGCGGTGCAGGCGTCGTATCCACTGTCTATTCGTAGGTTGTTCGGCAATTGGGTGCGATTGACAAAAATTCGCTTTTCCTCCACTGAGTGCGCACTGATATACCCGAATGCCAGCTCCGTATCATCGTTCAGGCAGTGGATGTTACCGGTGATTTGGCTAGGTAAGGGGTCGAATAGCGTCCCAATATTTTCTGTGTTTTTCTTGAGCAGGTCCCAGTAGTCATACTCCTCGCGGCTTAAAGCGTGTTGCTTGACCAAAATGCTATAGCGGTGCCTAAACCGCTCATTGGTGGCCGTGTAGGAGCGCAGCGGGTAGTCAGAAACGACATCCTGATTCAGGCTAGTGGTATTACCTAGCTTGATGTCGGAGGAAAGCTGGGTGCCCCAGCAAACGGTAGGGTAGGGTACTACTCTATCTTGCAATCGACGGTTAACGTACTCTAGTCCTGACGTTAGGATGGGCCGAATCTCCCACGTTTCCTCATACTCCCAACGATAAAACCGCGTCGCATTGCTAGGGTCGTGAGTATCGACGGAGATGGTGATGCCGTTGTCACCCAACTGCCATTGCACATCGTCGATGGGGGGAGTGAGCAGCGCCGCAACGAAGTCAGAAGTGTATTCTTTGTTGGTCGCAGTGGTTAGGCGAATACGGTACCGCTTGGTTGTGTTCAAACGCAGGTTGTCAGACGTGTATATGCCTGCAGTTCTCTCCGACAAGCGGTAGCGGCTACCTGCTTCCTCCTCAATATATACCACTGATTTGGTTTCGGCCGCCGGGGCGGAAGAAGCCTCCAGGGCAGCTGTTCGGGATAGTTTTAGCGTCGTGACGCCGGTACAGTTGATAAAGCCATCGACCACTAAATAGCTTTTGGTGGAGCTGATGACGTCGGGCATGTAGGGATCGACGCAGCCAGGTAAGAGCAGCGCTAGATAGCAGAGACACACAACCCTAAAAAGCGAAAGAACGATGCGCATATCGGTAGAGAATACTTATTGCCAAAAGCTAGGTCGCACGGCCGTGCCCCGCTTGCGGCAGTCCACGCAGTCGGCATCTGACCGAGTATAACCGCGTAAATAGCCTTCGGACGCAAACACGGGCGTAACGGGTATGACCACCGGCGTAGCGAACCGGATAGGTACCAATGGCAACTCCACTGTATCCGGTGGAACGCAGTTTTCGTAGCCACTGAGCACGCGCCAAGCAGGGGGTAGTTGGGCACGGCTGATAAAGATCCGTTGCTCTTGCACGCTGCCGGCCCCTACGTAGCCCAGGGCTAGCTCGGCCTCGTTGGTGAGGCAATGCATGTTGCCAGTGAGCTGGGCGGGCAAGGGGTCGAACAAGGTGCCGATGTTCTCCGTGTTCTTCTTCAGCAAGCTCCAATACTCGTACCCCTCCCGCGTCTGGGCGTATTGCCTTACCAAAATGCTGTACTTCACATACAAGCGGTCAGCAGTGTTGCTGTAGGAGCGCAGCAGTTGATCCGAAACAACATCGCGCCCGAGGCTAGTCGTGTTACCTAGGATGATGTTGGAGGACTTCTCGCTCACCCAACAGGTCTGCGGGAAGGGCACCCGGATATCCTGCATGCGCCGGTTGACGTATTCCACGCTAGGCACCAGCAGCGGCCGAATTTCCCAGGTTTCCTCATAGGCCCAGCGGTAATAACGGGTATCGTTGGTGTCGTCGTGGCTGTTGACGTAGATATTCAATCCTTCTTCAGTGGTACGCCAATGGACGGCATCAATAGGGGGCGTGTTCTTAGCCGTCACATAGTCGGAAGCATATTCCTGGCCGCCAGCGGTGCGAATGCGCAGTCGGTAACGCTGCGTAGTCGGTAGGCGGAGGCTAGCCGAGGTATAGGTGCCTTTCGTGGCGCTTTCCCGCGCAGTGTAGTTGCCGCCGCCTTCGGTCTCTATAGTCACGGTCGCGCCCGTCTCGGCGGGCGGAGCGGTTTTGGCGTCGATGGCGTAGGTGCGGGAGAGAACAACCGTCGTAATGCCTTCTGTATTGACAAAGCCATCGACCACCAGGTAGCTCTTGGTGGCGTTGATAACGTCGGGCATGTAGGTGTCGATGCAGCCAGGCAGGATCAGCGCTAGCCAGCAGAGGAACACAGCCCTGAAAAACGGAAGAATGATGCGCATACCGATAATAGTTACTGCCAAAAGCTAGGTCGGACGGATGCGCCCCGCGCGCGACAGTCAATACAACTTTGTTCTTTGGCTAAGTAGCCAATGATAATCCCTTGCTCGTAGATGGGTTGGATGGGTAGATAGGTAGACCTGCCGAAAGCAGAGCGCAGGACCTCTGCCGGGTTGGGTGGCGGTGGAGAAGGCTTATACAGGAAAACCGAATCGGGTGGCAAACATCCTTCAAAACCGTTTTGTAGGCGCCAGGTGGATGGCAACTCACCTCTCGAGATAAAGATGCGCTTTTCCGCAACGGAGTGTGCGCCTACGTAGCCCAACGCTAGCTCAGTATCATCGTTAAGGCAATGTACGTTGCCGGTGAGTTGGGCAGGCTGCGGATCGAACAGGGAGCCAATGTTCTCCGTATTTTTCTTGAGCAACTCCCAGTAGCCATACTCTTCCTGGGTAAGGGTATGTTGCCGAACCAAGATGCTGTATTTGTAGTAAATCTGGGAGGCAGTGGTTGCGAATGAGCGAATCGGAAAATCGGAAACCACATCCTGACTTAGGCGAGTGGTGTTGCTGATCTTGATGTCAACAGACTTAACATTGCCCCAGCAGGTTACCGGAAAAGGAACGGTAATATCCTGCATCCTTCCATTTTTGTATTCCACCGAGGGGGAGTAAGGTGGTCTGATTTCCCAGGTTTCTTCGTATTCCCAGCGGTAGTATTGGCTGGCGTTCGTGTCGTCGTGCGTGTTGACGTAGATGTTTAGGCCATCATTTGCGGTGCGCCAAGTAATATTGTCGATGGCTGGGGCCGTCTTGATAAGTACATAATCCGAGGCGTACTCTTTGCCGCCGCTAGTGCGAATGCGCAGCCGGTAGCGCTGCGTAGCCGGTAGGCGGAGACTGGCCGAAGCATAAGTGCCTTTCGTGGTGCTTTCTCGCACGGCGTAGTTGCCACCACCTTCCGCTTCGATGGTCACGGTAGCACCCGTTTCGGCGGGCGGAGTGGTTCTTCCATCAATGTCGTAGGTGCGGGAAAGGATTACTGTTGTAATGCCTTGGCTATTGATAAACCCGTCGACTACTAGATAATGCTTAGTGGCGCTGATGACCTCGGGCATGTAGGGGTCAATGCAGCCAGGCAGCGCAACAGCTAGGCACCAGAGCAGGGTAATGCGAAAGAGCAGCAAAGCGAAGCGCATGTTGTGACCGGAAAGATTATTGCCAAAAGCTAGGACGAACCACTGAGCCCCGCTTGCGGCAGTCCACGCAGTCGGGAGTAGAACGGGTGTAGCCGCGCAAGACACCACGGTAATAAGCTGGCGACACCGGCACATTAGCTGGGTTGGAGAAGACCGTATGGACGTCTCTTAAGTCCACCGTATCCGGCGGAAAGCAGCTTTCGTAACCTGTGCGAGGGCGCCAAGTGGGGGGCAGCTGGCCGCGGGTGATGAAGATCCGTTGCTCTTGCACGCTGCCAGCCCCTACGTAGCCCAGGGTAAGCTCGGCCTCGTTGGTGAGGCAGTGCACGTTACCAGTGAGTTGCGCGGGCAGCGGGTCGAACAGCGTGCCGATGTTCTCCGTGTTCTTCTTCAGCAAGCTCCAGTACTCGTACTCTTCCCGCGTTTGGGCGTATTGCCGCACCAGGAGGCTATACCTGATAAACAAGTAATTGGTGGTGTTTGAAATAGAGCGGATAAGCTGCTCCGAAACGACGTCCTGACTTAAGGGTGTCGTGTTAGCGAGTAAAATGGTAGAAGATCCGGCCGTTTGCCAGCACACCGGCGGGTAGGGTTGCTTGAGGTCTTGCACGCGCCGGTTGACGTACTCAAGTTCCCCAATCAGAGTTGGCCGGATTTCCCAGGTTTCCTCGTACGTCCAACGGTAATAACGGGTAGCATTGGTTTCGTCGTGGCTGTTGAGGTAGATATTCACGGCGTCCTCGGTAGGACGCCAACTGACGTTATCAATTGGCGGAGCATCTTTCACGACGACGTACTCAGAAGCATATTCTTTCCCAGCCTTCGTGCGCAGGTGCAGGCGGCAGCGCTTACTAGCGTTAAGGGTAAGGTTTGCCGATCGATAAGTGCCCTTCACGCTGCCCTCCGGCAGGGGGTAGCGGCTACCGCCTTCTTCCTCCACGTACACGGTAGCGCCCGTTTCTACCGGAGGTGCTGTCTCAGCCCCGATGTCGTAGGTACGCGAGAGGTTCACGGTTGTAACGCCTCGGCTATTAATAAAGCCATCTACCACCAAATAGCTCTTAGTCGAGCTAATTGCCGCGGGCATGTACGGATCGATGCAGCTAGGTAGCAGGGTACCTAGGCACCAGAGCAGCACCGCCCGGAAGAGGTAGGAGAGGCGACGCATCTAGAATTTGAAGTTGTAGGTGATGGTCGGAATTGGCTGCCCGAAAATGGAAAGCTTGTAGCCACGAATCTGTCCTTGCTCGGATTTGAAGTACACCGAGTACGGATTCTTGCGTCCCGTCAGGTTGTACACGCCTAGAGTCCAGGAGCTGTGGGCTAGCTTTTTTACCTTGTGGTTGCCTTCGATGTTCAACCCAAAGTCGACGCGGTAGTAGTCGGGCACGCGGTAGGCGTTGCGGTCGGAGTAGTACACGCGCAAAGAGTTGGCCACGTAATACTTGGCCAGCGGCAACGTGATGGGGCGGCCCGTGCTGTAGGTGAAGTTGAGCGAGGAGCTAAAACGGCGGCTGAAGCGGTAGTTGCCGATCATGGTCACGTCGTGGGGCTTGTCGAAATTGCTGGGGTAGTAGCGCCCGCCGTTGATCTGCTCGGCTGTGGTGCCGGCATTTACCCGCACCAGGGAGCGGGAGTAGGTGTAGCTGATCCAACCATTGATTTTGCCCGAAAGCTTTTTCACTAGCACTTCCACCCCGTAGGCTTTGCCCTCGGCATTCACAATGTCCGTTTCGATATGCGGGTTTAAGATGAGCGTGGCGCCGCTTTTATAATCCACGAAGTCGTGAAGCTTCTTGTAATATACCTCCACCGACGTCTCAATGGTATTCGCCCGGAAGTTGTGGTAGTAGCCAACCGAGTACTGGTCACCGACTTGCGGACGAATGTTTGCGTCGCTGAGCTTCCAAATATCAGCCGGCGACACCGACGCTGTGTTGGACAGCTGGTGAATGTACTGGCGAGTGCGGTTATAGCTAGCTTTCATTGACGAGTTGTCCGTCAGACCGTAGCGCAACGACGCCCGATACTCGGGGCCGTGGTAGGTAGCTAATACCTTACCCGAGCCGTAGCGCAAGGTGTCGGTAACGGTCGTTTCGGAGCGGCCCACGCCCGGCGCGTATTGGTACACGTTGCGCGGACCTAGGGCATTGAACAGGGAGTAGCGCAAGCCCAGTGAAATGGACAGCCGCTTGTTCAGGTCGATGCGGTCGGAAGCGTAAATGGCGCTTTCCACGGCTTGCTCCCGCTCTAAAATGTTGGTGCTGATTAATGACTCAGTCCCAAGGGGCGTCAGGCTACCGGGTGCAATATGATAGAGCAGCGAGCTGACCCCGAAATCGATGGTGTGCTTGGCATTGGGAAAGAAGCTGAAGTCGGCCTGCACGTTGGTTTGCTCGATGCCATATTTTAGGCGGGAGGCATTTACTGGATTTTTCTCGCTCGTGATGTCGTAGGCGTAGCGGCTATAGGCGCCGGTGAGCACGCCGTAGAGCTTATTATTGAAGTTGTGCTGCCACTTCAAGCTCGCGCTTTGATTGCGATAGTGGTAGGTAGTGTCGCTGGCGAGTCGAAATCGGTCGGAGCTCAGATAACCCGTTAGGTACAAGGCATTCTTGTCGTTGAACTGGTAGCTGGCGTGCGCGCTGACGTCGTAAAAAGAGGCCGAGCTTTGCCGGAACGAACTGTTCGACAAGCGGCGCAGAATCCAGTCGGAGTAGCTGGTGCGGCCGCTGATGATGAAAGCGCCTTTGTCTTTCACGATGGGCCCTTCCAGCGTGAGGCGGCTGGTGAGCGGCCCAATACCGCCGGAGCCCGAGAACTTCTTCTTGTTGCCTTCGCGGGTTTTGATTTCCAGCACTGACGACAAGCGCCCGCCGTACTTGGCCGGAATGGCACTCTTGTACAGCTCCACCGATTGCAGAATGTCGGGGTTGAAGGCCGAGAAGAAGCCGAACAAGTGCGACGGATTATAAATGGTGGTGCCGTTAAACAAAATCAAGTTTTGATCGGTGGCGCCGCCGCGTACGTTGAGACCCGTACTGCCTTCGCCCACCGATTTTACGCCCGGTAGCGTAAGTACCACCCGCAGAATGTCGGTTTCGCCAAAGGCCGTGGGTACCTGCCGCAGCGTCTTGATGTCGAGCTTTTCCAGGCCCATTTGCATGCCCGACACGTTCTTGTCCTTCTCGGCCTCAATCACTACCTCTTTCAGGGGCGTAATATCTTCCTCGACTTCAATTTCAAGCTTGCCATCGGCCCCTAGCACCACTTGGCGCCGAGTATTCTTAATGCCAATGCCTCGAATCTTCAGATCGTAGCGGCCGGCGGGCAGCGTCAAAGAGTAGTAGCCAAATTGGTCGGTGCTGGTACCAACCGCTGGCGAGTCGGAGTAGATGGTGGCGCCCACCACCGGTTCCCCCGATTTTAGGTCGCGGACGTGGCCGGCCAGTGTGGCTTTGCCGCCGCGCGCCGTGCCGTTGCCGAACTCGTAGATCTTGGCCTCCGCCTCCCGGATGTAGCGCGAACGGCCCGGCGCGCTGGCCGGTGTGCCGGCATCACGGCGGGTGGTAGAAGCTAGGTTGGTAGGTTGCTCAGAGCGGAAAAAACTGTCGGAAAGCGTTGGCTCCAAGGTGATGCCCGCCGTGACAAACACCCGGTTTTCATCGTCGATGGCGAAGTGGAAAGGCGTGTTTTGCAAGGCTTTTTCCAGCGCCGCTCGCACGGGCAAGTCTTTCGCTTGCAGCGTGATAAACAAGCTGTCAACGGCCGCTGGGTCGAAGTAGAAGCGTAGCTTGGTTTGGGCTTCTAGCTGAGTAGCAAACTGCTCAAACGGGACGCGCTGAAAGTCGCCCGTAACGGTTTTATCCGCGGGCTGCTGCGCATAGGCCGCATGACCGAGTAAGATTGAGAAGACAAGGATAAACAGCCGGTATAGGTGCTTCATAGAGAGCTAGCACGATCAAAGAACTAGTTAGAAGGAATAAGTAAGCAGTGGCTAGCGCGCGCGCAAGCCAGCGTAATAGCGGGTAAGCTGCACAATGTCGGCTTCCCGGCTGGCTTTCTTAAAGCGCAGCTTATGATCTTGGATATATTTCTGGACTTCCTTGCCGTGGTCAGCGAACAACTGCGTCACGGAGCGCTTCTTACTGATGGCATAATACCCGTCGGCCTTGCGGATGAAGAGCTTATCGGCGGGCAAGAATTCTACTTCGATAACTCCCTGTTCAATTTTCTCGCTCATCTGCTTCACTCGTTTGGCGAGTAGCTGCACGGTGCTATCTACCAGCACTTCGTAGTAGCCCGTCTGGATAAGAGGAGACTTGGTGCTATCGGCCATGAGTCGGACGAAGCGGTGCCCGTCAATAGTGAAGTTCCGGACGTTCTCATTGATAAGCCGGAAGGTAAGCGGACTACTAGAGTGCTGCAACATAAGCTGCTCTAGCACAATATCGTATTGCAGCTGAAGCCCCGTAAAAGCGTGGTCGTTGTAGTAAATGTTACCTTCTTGCTTGTCGGGCGACAGAAAGAACTGGTGACCGTTCTGCACCTTGTAGCGCTTAGCATAGTCAATGTACTCGGGCCCGTTGTAGAGCTGCGGGTGCACGGCAAACGTACGCGTGTACTGCTGCTGAGCAGCCAGCAAAGAGGCCGCTAGCGGCGTGTCAGTTGTTTGGCCGAGTACCTGGTGAGTAGCTGATAAGGCGCTGATTAGTAGAGTAAAAAACGTAATAGTAACGGTAGTAGAAAGTTTCATACCGGCAAATAGATAAAAGGCTGGAAGGAGACACGTAGTAAGCGAACTAGTTGAGCGTGAGTAGTAACTACCTGCCTCGGGTAACAGCTAGGATGTAGGCAAGTGAATAAGGATAGCAATAGCAAGTGGCTGATGACGCCTACTGCTGCTAAATGTAAGCATGCTACTAAAACATATAACTATGTTGCTACTATAATCTGCGCGGCAACAGTGACCTAGGTCAAGAACTAGTCAAAGGACAACAGCTCAGTGGGAAGGCTGCGTCAGAAAGTCGTGTTGCATCCAACGCCCCGTTGCCTAGGTGCGTACAGACCAAGACTATGCGCTATATTTCCCTCGACCTTGAAATGACCGGTGGTAACCCCGAGCGGCACCAAATTATTGAGCTGGCCGCCGTGGTGGAAGACACCAAACACCTACACCCTTTGGCGGAGCTACCTAGCTTTCGCCGGTTGGTGCGCCACCCCGAGTACGTCGGCACGGCGGGAGCACTGGCCCTGAATGCCCGCTTGCTGGAGGAACTTGCCCAAAAAGGTCCCAACCCGGAGTGTTGCACCGCCGAAGAATTATTGCCCCAGCTCCGCGAATTTTTGTTGGCGCAAGGCTTCAAAACGGATAGGAAGAATTGCGTGAGCGTAACGATGGCTGGGAAGAACATTGCCTCCTTCGACTTGCTGTTTCTGCGGCAGCTGCCAGGTTGGGGCACGTTGGTGCGCGCCGAGCCTGCGATGCTAGATCCCGCAGCCTTTTACTTGAACTGGCGCAAAGACAGCCGCTTGCCCACCATGACCATCTGCAAGGCCCGCGCCCACTTCGCCGACCAAACGGTGGCCCACCAAGCCCTGGCAGATGCGCTAGATGTAGTGCAGTTGCTTCGGCCTTTCTACGATTTTCCTTATTACCAGCAGTTGCCCACGCCACCGCCGCAGGCAGAGGAAAAGGAGAGTCCCGAGTAGGCGGGCTCGCTCCTGGTAGGAAGTCCATTTGATTAAAGTGAAGTATCGTTTGTGTGATTTAGGCTAGGCCAAGAAAGAAAGCAGAGCGAAATCCTGTTGGATTAGTGGAGTATAAAATAATACATATTAATAAGTGAAACGGTACTGCTGGAGACGGAAGGTGTTGTTTGTAAATAGTTTGTAGCCAACTGCTTGCTGCTAAAGTTTAGCAGTCACTACGAGCTCAGACACACTAGGGCTCTGAGAGCTTATCCGCCAAAAGAGCAGAACAGAGGAGGCTAAAAAAAACACTGGCCTTGCCTGTAAAAAGTGCAAACGATTGCGGCATTCAGTAGGAATTTCTACTTTACGGGCCCATTTCCTTCGATAAGCGTCATCCTCATCCGGAGTAAGCTATGGTTACGTCCAAAATTGAAGACGACATGTAATTGCGAAGCTAGGTAAGAATGCCCCCAACGGCCTAGGCTACGCCGGGTTGGTTTGCGGCCCCACTGCCTGGTTGCAATATAAATGACGGCTCGACCAAACAACGTGCTTCCATCTTCCGCCATTTCAACCCTCCTCATTCTATCTCTTCGTCCATGATCGTTTTCAACCGCTCCGGGTTAGTCACCGGAGGATTGGCCAGCTTACTCCTGCTCGCTGCTTGCGACCAAAAGAAATCTGCCGACCAAGCTAGCACCGACACTACGACGGCAGCCGATTCAACCCAAACTTCTAAGCCTACTTCTTCCGACATGGCCGCTCCTGCCTCTTTCGGCAAAACTACCGATGGCAAAGAGGTGCAGCTTTACACGCTCACCAATGCCCACGGCTTGAAAGCCACTATTTCCACGTATGGCGGCACCGTTACGAGCCTACAAGTGCCTGACAAGGCCGGCAAGCTCGGCAACATCGTGTTGGGCTTCGACAACGTGAGTGGCTACCAAAGCCCCGCATTCTTGAAAGCCGGCCCCTACTTTGGTGCCCTGATTGGCCGCTATGGCAACCGCATTAAGGACGGCAAATTCACGCTCGATGGCAAAGAGTACACGCTCGCCAAAAACAACGGTCCGAACAGCTTGCACGGCGGCCTCAAAGGTTTCGACAAGGTGATTTGGGCTGCTGAGCCCGTTGCTTCCGCCACCGACGGCCAAGCCTTGAAGCTGACTTACCTGAGCAAAGACGGCGAGGAAGGCTACCCCGGCAACCTGAGCGTGACGGTGGTATACACGCTCACCGACAGCGACGAGCTGAAAATCGACTACACGGCTACCACCGATAAGGCGACGCCCGTAAACCTCACCAACCACAGCTACTTCAACCTAGGTTACGGCCAAGACAAAGACGTACTCGGCCACGAAGTAACCCTGCCTGCCGACCGCTACACCGTGGTAGATGCCACGTTGATTCCGACCGGCGAGCTGAAGCCCGTGAAAGGCACACCCTTTGACTTCACCACGCCCCACACCATCGGCGAGCGGATTGCGCAAGTACCCGGTGGCTATGATCACAACTGGGTGCTGAACAGTGCCAGCGGTATGCACCCTGCCGCTACGGTGTACGAGCCCACCTCGGGCCGTACCTTAGAAGTAACGACAACCGAACCCGGCGTGCAGTTCTACACCGGTAACTTCCTCGATGGCTCGTTGAAAGGTTCCGACGGCGTGACCTACGGCAAGCATTATGGCTTCTGCCTAGAAACCCAGCACTTCCCCGATTCACCGAATCAGGCGAAGTTCCCAACTACGACACTGAAGCCAGGTGACACCCTCCACTCAACTACCATCTACAAGTTTGGGGTGCGCAAGTAGAGCCAACAACGGCCACGTTTGATTGCTGCTAGTCGTGCAGCTGGCCAGTGCTGCAAAGTTGTCCTACTACTTCACTTCTTGCCTCTTTAAGCCGTTGGTGAGCCGGCCCTAATAGCTCTCTTATTCAATGAATAAACTCGCGACTCTTGATTACATCGTATTCTTCATCTACTTCATTATAGTAGCGGGTTACGGTATCTGGATTTACCTGCGCAAAACCGGCCACGATGGCACAGCGGAAGGTGATTCCAAAGACTACTTTTTGGCAGAAGGGTCGCTGACCTGGTGGGCCATTGGGTCGTCGCTAATTGCTTCTAACATCTCGGCGGAGCAATTTGTGGCTATGGCCGGCTCGGGCTTTAAGATGGGTTTGGCTATTGCCGCCTACGAATGGATGGCCGCCATTACGCTGATCATCGTGGGCACGTTCTTCATCCCGGTGTACCTGAAGAACAAGATCTTCACGATGCCGCAGTTTCTGCACCAGCGCTACAACGGCACGGTGGCCATGATTATGGCTATCTTCTGGCTGGCGCTGTACGTGGTTGTTAACCTGACTTCCATCCTCTACCTAGGTGCTATTGCCGCTAGTAGCGTTTCGGGCTTGAACATCGACGTCTGCATCTACGGCCTTGCCATCTGTGCTGTTATTATCACGCTAGGTGGTATGAAGGTTATCGGTTTCACCGACGTTATTCAGGTGTTCTTCCTCATCTTGGGTGGCTTGGCTACCACGTACTTAGCCCTCAACCTGGTGGCTGAACACTACGGCACGAGCGGCGCCATCAACGGGTTCAACCTGCTCACGTCGCAGGCCAATGACCACTTCCACATGATCTTGAAGCGCGACAACCCCAACTACATCGACCTGCCCGGTATGACGGTGTTGCTCGGTGGTCTGTGGATTGTGAACTTGAACTACTGGGGTTGCAACCAGTACATCACCCAGCGCGCCCTAGGTGCCGACCTTCCTACTGCTCGTGGCGGCTTGCTCTTCGCAGCGTTCCTCAAGATCATGATGCCTGTTATTGTGGTACTGCCTGGTATTGCGGCCTTTGTGCTCTTCAAGCAAAATGTATTTGGTACGGAAATGACGATTGATGGCCAAGTAGCCCCCGACCGTGCTTACCCCGTACTGCTCAACATCTTGCCCGTAGGCCTGAAAGGTTTGTCGTTTGCGGCGCTTGTGGCCGCAGTAGTGGCCTCGCTAGCTGGTAAAGCCAACTCCATCGCCACCATTTTCACCCTCGACATCTACAAGAAGGTTCTCAACAAGGACGCTTCGGAGAAGAAAATGGTAGCCGTGGGCAAAATTTCGGTCGTAGTAGCCATGCTACTCGGCATTCTGCTCGCCCCCCACTTGGGTATCGAGAAGGGCGGCTTCACCTACATTCAGGAGTATACGGGCTTTGTGTCGCCGGGTATCTTCGCCATGTTCATCCTGGGCTTCTTCTGGAAAAAAGCTACCTCGTCGGCGGCGCTGTTTGCCACGGTGGGCGGCTTCCTGCTTTCGGTACTGCTTAAGTTCCTGCCCATCATGATGGACCTGTCGTTCTTGGCGCCGCTAGGCTTCGCCGTACCAGTGAACGGGGTGTACGAAATTCCCTTCCTCGACCGCATGGGCTTTGTGTTCATCTTCTGCATCATCGGTATGGTGCTGATTAGCTTGGTACAGACGAGCCGAGGTGTGAAAACCAACGGTCTCGAAATCGACAGCAGCATGTTCCGCACCAACCGCAGCTTCACCATCGGCTCCGTGATTGTGCTGATTATCGTAACGGCGCTGTACACTTACTACTGGTAGGCAATACGCGTTACGCGAATAGAAAGCCCCGCTTGCTTCCGCAGGCGGGGCTTTTTCGTGGGCGTTGAGGCTGGGGGTAAGCTGTTTCTACTCCTGCCACACCGTTACACCGGCAGGCTCTAGTTCTTTCTTACCCAAAATGATCTTCGCGCTAGCTGATATGGGCGCGGTTTGTTTCTGCGACGTAAAGTTGGTTGCCACCCAAAACCCGTCGCGCCACTCCACGAAAAATTGATCCGCGAAGTTCTCAACCGGCGTACCCGCGTTCGTGTACACGGTACGAAGTATGTCGCGCTCCAAGTCGCCCTCGACCGACTCGGCGCCCACATAGGTGACGGTGCCCCGACCTAGCTTGCGCGTGACGACGGCCGCGTTGCCGGCGTAAAACTGGTCGGCGTAGGTGGCGAGGGTTTGGGTACCCGCTGCCGGTACCAGACTCTCGCCCCAGGAGCCCCACGCGTACGTTTTGCCCTGGGCCGTGAGGTTGCCCGTTCGGTCGCCGGGCAGTAAGTCAAATGCTTGCGGGCTGAACTTGGCCCCAATAAGGTTATTGATGGGCGCAGCCCACAGTCCTTCCCATAGGTGGCCGCGGCGGTCTTTTTGGCCAGTGCGCGCCGAAAGAATCAGGTGGCCACCCTCTTGCACGTACTTCGTCCAGCGGGCTACTAGCTGTTCATCCAAGAGTTGGTAAGCAGGCGCCACGAGGAACTTATAGCGCGAAAAATCCCGGTCTTCGGTGATAACGTCCACGGGGCAACCTAGGGTCTTGAGGCCGCGGTAATAGCGTAGTAGGTGCCCCATGGTGCTCCAGCGCGTGGTAGAGGTATGGTTATCGAGGTCGAAGCGGTTGTCGAAGTTGTAGAGGAAGGCGGTGCGCCGCGCGGCGTAAGCGGCGGGTTCTTTGGCATTGGCTTTCCGCAACTTACGCAGTTGACTAACCTCCTGCATGGCTTGGCTGTACTCCTGACCGCCAGGCAGCGGCGTCACCCCATCGGGGCCCACGAAGCCGTAATGGTACAGCTCGCTGCCCGCCAAAGGTTGCCGGTAGCGGTACGAGCAAACGAGCTTCGCACCGGCCCCAAAGGCGTGCATAATCCACATGTGCACGGCGCCGGGCAGCGGCTGTGGGTTGATGGCGCCCCAATTTACCTGACCTGGCTGCAACTCCATCACGCCTTCGTTGCCATTGAGAGGGCGGGCAAAATCATGCATGAAGCCTAGGGCGGCGCCGTTGCCCAACCGAAAACCTAGGTTGCCGTTCTCGTAGTCGCCGTGCACGGGATACACCGTCCAGGTTATCATGTCGAGGTTGCGGGCGTTGAGGCTCGGATTTACGTCGCGGTGCATCGACATGAAATTGGTCGTTACCCACTGGTTTTGGCTGTTCTGCCGGAGCGTATTCGCTTGAAAAGCTAGGTAATCGGCGGCTTCGTCGGCAAACCAACGCTGGAAGTCGAGCAGAGCGTGTGGGTTGGCCGTGGCAACTAACTCTTGCTCGTTCGGAATACGGACTTGCTCAAAGTTCTGGTAGAGCTGCGACCAGAACACGTTGCCCCAGTCGCGGTTTAAGTTGTCGATGGTGCTGTATTTCTTCTTCAACCACGCCTGAAACTTAGCTCGGCTGAAATCGTCGTAGGAAAACTGCTTGCCGTAGTGGCTCAGCTCGTTGTCGATCTGCCAGCCGATTACCGCGGGGTTCTTGCCGAAGCACTTGGCTAACTGCGTGTTGATCTTCTCCACATATTGCCGGAAGAGGGGAGAGCTCCAGTTACCTTGTTCGCGGGTACCGTGCTGCATACGGCGACCGTTGGCATCCACCATCAAGATTTCGGGATGGTTTTCGGCGAGCCATACTGGTGGCGCCCCACTTGGCGTGCACAGAATCACTTTCAGGCCGGCTTTGGCAGCTAGGTTCACGGCGCGTTCTAGCCAGTCGAGGTTGTATTTGCCCTCCTCAGGTTCGTAGAGGCCCCACGCAAACTCGCCCATGTGTACAAACTCTAAGTTGAGCTTACGCATGTTGGCAAAGTCGCGCGCCCACTGGCTTTCGGGCCACGCTTCGGGGTAATAGTACACCCCAATGGTCATCATATCGGCATCTTTGAAGAAAGTAGGACTAGCCTTCGGCTTAGATGCAATCGGTTGCGCTGCGGCCTCAAAAAATGCACCCCCTACAAGTAGTAAGCTACCAAGCAGCCAAGGACGAACAACGTTGAGCATTAGTAAAAGATAAGTGGAGAAAGAAGGTGAAGAGCGGTGAGCGGAAAGAAAACAAAGGCTTGTTGTTTAGCCTAAAAGCAATGCAAAGCTCAACAATAGAGACGGATAACTAGCTGCTGCTGTAGCGCATAAAGCATCAGCGTTTGAAATCTACTAAAACCTTGATAGGTTTATGCAAACGATTGTTTTTACGGGCGTCAACTCACGAACACTTGGCAACTACTAGAGCCTCCATAGCGGACCTCGCAAAGCGACTCAATATCTCCGTGTCGACGGTTTCGCGTGCGCTGAACAACAACACCAGCATCAGCGAAAGTACTCGCAAGCGCGTGTGGCAGCTCGCCAAGGAAATAAACTACCAGCCTAACCACCTAGCCGCTGGTTTGCGCAAAGGCCGTAGCAGCTTGCTCGGCGTGATGGTGCCTCACATTGAAGGGCATTTCTTCTCCTCCGTGATGCACGGCATTGAAACGGTAGCGAGCAAGGCCGGCTTCAACATCATGATCTGCCAGTCGAACGAGAACGTGGCCAACGAAAAGAAAAACATCGAAACGCTGATGAACGCGCGGGTCGAGGGGATACTGGTTTCGCTGGCCCGCAACACGCATGATTTCAAGCATTTCGACAAGGTAAGCCAGCTGTCGGTGCCGCTCGTGTTCTTCGACCGGGTGTTGGAAGAAGCCAACGTCAACTCTGTTGTAATTGATGACTACCTAGGTGCTTACCAAGCCGTGACGCACCTAATCGAGCAAGGCTGCACTCATATTGCTCACTTTGCGGGCCCTCAGCACCTGAACATCTACAAGAACCGCTACCGGGGCTACCAAGACGCGCTACGCGCCCACGGCATAGCCCTCGATGAGGTGCTGGTGCACACGTGCGATATGAAGATCAGCGACGGAGTGGAAGGCATGGAAAAGTTACTGGCTTTGGATAAGCTGCCCGATGCCGTCTTTTCTGCCAGCGACTTCTCGGCCGTAGGGGCCTTGCAGGTGCTGAAAGCTCGTGGCATCCGGGTGCCGCAGGATATGGCGCTGGCCGGTTTCAGCAACGAAACCTTTTCCTCGCTCACCGAACCCCGCCTCACCTCCGTCGACCAGCGGTGTGAGCAGATGGGGCAGTCGGCCGTGAAACTGTTCTTAGAAATGTTGGATGATAAATCGGGCAGTTTCTCTCCCCGCCGTATTGTGCTTCAACCTGAGCTGCTGGTGCGTGAGTCGTCGTTGCGGGTGGACTAAGTGCTTAATTGCGCTAGGTACAGCTAGCTACACTCCCCAGGTAACAGCTAGGTAGTACAAGCCACCAATGTGTGGACCACCCAAAAACGAGTAATAATATTGGTTCAGCACGTTGGTGCCTCCTAGCTTAAACCGCAACTTAGGGTTTGGCAGGGTGTAAGTCACTTGCGCGTCGAGGTTGCCGTAGGCGGGCACGTAGCCGTTCACCAAGAAGGTTTGGGAGTAGTAGCGAGCCTGCCAACGGTAGTTTAGCCCAAAACCGAAGCGCTGATAAGCTTTTTCGTTACCTAAGCTCAGGTTGTATGCCCACCGCGGCGTGTTGAAGCCATCCTCAAGTCCATCGCCGTTGGTAGTGCGGTCGAGGCGCGCATAGGTGGCGTTGGCGCCAGCTAGGTAACCGCTGCCTAGCTCATAACGCAGCCCTAGGCTGCCGCCGTAGTTGTGCACTTGGCTCTTGGAGTTCGTCCAGAGGCGGTAGCGGCTCTGTCCGCTACGGGCGCTTAGGGCAGTCGCAACGGCGTTGAGGTCAGCGTTAGTAGTCGGAATAATCTCGCCGGTGTTCGTTACGGGTACGTACGCTTCCACCTGCGCAATGAAGTCACGGTAAGAGTTGTAGTAGAAGTCGACGTCGAGTAGCAAGCTAGCATCGGGCAGTAGCGCTGCCTTGTACCCTAGCTCCAGCGACTTGATGAACTCTGGTTTGAGGTAGGTATAGCTATTTTTTACAAGCAAGCCTTGGTTGTTGGTAATAGCCTGGGCGCGCGTTTGGCCGTTGGTGTTTACGGCACGCGTTACGGCCGCGCTAAAGGCGTCGATGCTGGTGCGCAAATAACTGTTCTCAAATACGCCATTCGACATCACGCGCAAGCCTCCTACGCGCTGCACTTGCCCGCTGTTTACGTTCGAAAATCCCTCGAATAAGCTAGGGAAACGGTAGCCGCTCTGGTAGCTCAGACGAAAGTTGTGGCGCTGGGTGGGCGAGTACACGGCCGTCAGGCGTGGGTTGAAGCGGGTACTGAAGTAGTCGTTCTTGTCGGCGCGACCCGTGGCGGTCAGACGAATCTTATCGGCCAGCAAGTGTACGCCGGCTTGCACGAAGCCACCCGTCTTGCTGTAGGTTAGGTTATCGTGGAGCGGGTCTTTGCCGGGGTTGGGGTTGCGAAAGTAGTTGCCGTCGGGCACTACCACGTAGGTGCGGTGGTCGGCCCCGGCCAGCAGATCGAGCCATTGCGGAAAGTTGCTGTTGGCGGGGCGGCGCAACGCTTCTCCAATATTCACCTGACCCTCGGCGTGAATCAGATCGGATTGCACGCGCAACGCCGCGCCCTGGTCCCAGTTGTTAATGTCTTGTAGTTGGCGCAAGCGGTCTTTGAACTCTGGTGTACCGGGCTGCAAGCGGCCCGCATCGGCGGCCGTGCGTGCAGTGGCGTGGGCCTGCGCTATTGTTTGGCCCGCCTGCACGGCAGCGTTCCAGGCAGCTGTGTAATTCTGGTTCCACGTCGCGTCGGGCTTGAAGCTGCGGTCAAGGTTTTCACCCATAGAGCGCAGGTTATAGCTCTGGCCGGTGTTTTCGCGTGTGAGGTAAGCTCGCGCCTGCACCACCGGACTAACGAGCGACAAGCCGTGCTGCTGCAACCGGTAGTCTTCTAGCCGGAAACGGTTCGAACGCTGGTAGATGTTATCGAGCGTGGTGAAGCGGTAGGTATACGCTAGCTCCGTGTTGCTGTTGAGGCGGTAGTGCAGAGCCCCGTCCGCCTTGATGGTTTGCAGGTGGTAGTCAGTCACCTCCTTTTCTAGATAACCAGTGCGCGCCACTTGGTAGGTTTTGCCCCCTAGGGTCAGGTTCGAGCGGTTCGACGACTCGTTGCCGTAGCCGCTCACCGGGTCGCGGGCCGGGTTGTCGGCCCCTAGTAAGCTAGTGGTAGCGTTACCATTAGGGTTGATGTCGGTGTAGTCGTCGGCAAGCCAATCGTAGCCGCGCAGGTACGTGGCGTTGATCTTGAAAGCTAGCTTATCAGGCACCAGCACTTTGGCGTAGCGCACACTAGTTTCAGTGTACGGATGCAAGCCCGTACTGCGGTCGTTGACGTGATTGAGTCCGACTTTTTGCTGCACACTTAAGCCCTCGAAGGAAAACGGGTTCTTAGTAGTGAAATTAGCTAGGCCGTTAATAGAATTCAGACCGTACAAAGCTGCTGCGGTGCCCGGTACGATTTCCACGGTATTGATATCGAGGTCACTGGGACCTAGGGTGTTGCCAATGGGCGCGCCAATGTGCGGGGCTTGATTGTCTACGCCATCCACCAGTTGCACAAAGCGCACGTTGGTCGTGTTGGAAAAGCCGCGGGCGTTGATGACTTTGAAGCCGAGGCTAAGTGTAATTACTTGCACGCCCTTCACATTCTCAATGGCCTCGAAAAAAGAAGGAGCAGGCGTTAGATGCAGGGCGCGGGCATTGAGCTTCTCCACCGTCACGGGCGACTGCAAAATGCTTTCCTGCACCCGTGAAGCGGCTACTACGACCTCGCCTAGGGTGTGGTGCGTCGTAAGGGCCGTGTCGGCAGGTAGCTTAGCAGCAGGGCTAGGTAAGGAGTGCGTTTGGGCCCAAGAAGGTAGGCCAAGTAACAAGCCAAGGAAAGCCAGCAGTAGCCGTGGGTGCATACGAACAAAGGGTAGAAGTATGGCCTAGCATACGCTACGTTACCTTTTTCGTTATATATTCATGAATATAACGCTTGTGCCATCCGCTAGGAATGACGACTTATTCACAAAGTTTAGTCGTCTCCTGCTCGATAAACTGCCGGAACCGCTCCTGCATTCCGCGGAAAGTCTCGAGCACCTGTTTGCCCTCGGGCGTCAGTGCAGCCCCGCCGCCGCTCTTGCCGCCTGCCTGGGTACTCACCAGCGGGGTGCGTACTTGTGCGTTCATGGAACTTACTAAGTCCCAAGCCTTTTTATAGGACATACCCATCGCCTGTGCCGCTTTTGAGATGGAGCCAGTGGCTTCGATATGGTCTAGCAGTTCAAGGCGGCCAATGCCCAGAAAACGGTCGTTGGTACTTTCAATCCAGAGCCGTCCATTCAGGGAAAAAGCTAAGTCCTGGAGTAAAATATCTTTCATGGGGGCAGAGGGAAAGCTAGGTGAAATGCCGCAAAATAAGCATTAGCTTGGTACAAGTAAGGTCTAAATATCGATTAAACACAATGTTTAGGTGCGTATTTTACTTCTATTGACGGCAGAATACTGGCTTGGAAAATGCTAACAACTATCAAAGCCAGATGAGCACAATGCTGACTGACTTGACTCGTTTAATAAGGATGCAGTAAGCCAGCAGAAAAAGTGATGTTTTTGTACTTAGGCTAGAATGGATAGTGGGCTTTGGTCAAATCAATCTGTATATCTACCTGGGTTTATATAGTCAAAAACGTGTTTTCTAGCATAGAATCACGGTTGTAGGCCTTTTCAAAAAAAGTATGACCCTTTTTTCCGAAATTGTAGCCGTCTTATTAGGTTCTGACGGAATTCGTATGAAGCATCCTGCTTTTCGATGGGTTTTTGCACTGTTGCTGGGGCTAGGGGCGCCCGCGTGGGCGCAGCAAAAGTCGCAAGCTTCCAAGCAAGCCCCAGCCGCTACCACACCCGCCGTGCGGTTTACAGGCAAGCTGTCGAGCGAGCCCGAGCAGTTCATCAACGAGGTACAAGCCATGATGGCTATTGGCAATTACGCCAGTGCTAAAACGGCCGGAGCCAAGTTGCAGCAGCTGTGGGCAAGCAATAAACTTACGGCTTCGCAACAAGCCAAAATCGTTGGTATCTCGCAGCAGATGCTGGTGAAGCGCTTTAAGCCGCGGCCCCACTTCGAAACGTTTTTTAAAGCCATTACGGCCGGAGCTACCGTGCAGTCGCTCAGCGACCAGCAAATGAACGAGTTGCTGGACGTAATAGCTAAAACGGTAGACAAGGACCCCGGTCCCGAAGCGGAGAAATATCTGGCTAGCGTAGCGCAGTTTCTCGACACCAAGTTCTTGTACAACTCGCGCTACAGCACGCTGCGCGTGGCAGGCGGCTCCTTCTCATTTGCCTACAACGAAACAGATAACCCGTTGGCTGCTCCGGCGCCTATCGTAGCGCCTAAGCCCGTTGCACCAGCACCCGTTCCAGAAGCGCCCAAAGCTACGCCTGCTAAAACGCCGGCTAAAGCTGCTACCAAGCCTGCTGCGAAAGCAGCGCCCAAAAAGAAAAGCAGCAGCGGCTGGGATACTGCCGACCTGTGGGGCGACTCCGGTAACAGCGGTAGTGGTTGGGGCAAAGACGACGGTTGGGGTTCGTCTAGCAACGATGGCTGGGGCGCACCCAAGAAAAAGCCAGTAGCAAAAGCGCCGGCCAAAGCACCGACAAAGGCTGCTGCTCCCGTCAAGGAAGCCGCTCCTGCACCCGCCCCGGAGCCCGAGCCAGCGCCGGTGTACGATACCTACATGGCGCCGCCAACCCGCGGGCCGGTTATCGTTGTCAAGGATGCTGACTTGTACATGGCTGGTGCGGGCGACTCGATTGTGCTGCGCAAAACTAGCGGCATTATCGTGGCGGCTAGTCACCGCTTTGTGGGGCAGGGTGGGCAATATGCCTGGACCGTCAATAACCACCCCGTAACAGCCGATCTAACTAGCTACGACTTTGATCTGAACAAGCCGGAGTTTACGGCGCAGCCGGTTACCCTCACATATGCTGCCGTACTCGAAAATCCTATTCAGGGTGCGTTGGCGTACAAAGCAGTGAAGAAAAAGCCGGGCGCTACCGACACCGGCTACCCGCGCTTTATCTCGCTTACCAACGACGCTCGGGTAAAAAACATCGGTCAGAACATCCGCTACTTTGGTGGCTTCTCGATGGCCGGCAACCGGGCCCTTAGCGCGGCCCTTGACCAGTCGCTCTCCCGCATCTTCGTGGATGTAGACGGCAAAACGAAGTTCCGGGCGGCATCCCGCGCCTACACCCTAGGTGACTCCATTATCACCGCCGACCGGGCGGCCGTCACCATTTTTCAGGATAAAGCCGACTCGCTCACGCACCCTGGCGTGAAGTTGCGCTACGTTAAGAAGGGTGAGATATTACAGCTGACGCGCGAAAACGGTCTGTATAAGAGTACGCCTTACGCAGACTCTTACCACCAAATGGAAATATCGACGGAGATGCTCACATGGCCGCTCCGTACGCCCTACATCGACTTTGCCATCCTGACGGCAAAAAATCAGGTAACGGCCAATTTCGAGTCGAAGGATTTCTATACCAATACTCGCTACCAGCAGATCAAGGCCATCAACAAGATGCACCCGCTGCAAATGGTGGTAGGCTACAGCCTGAACCACGATAACGTGAAGCAGTTCACGGTGCAGGACCTGTGTCAGGAGTTGAACCTGAACGAGGCCAACGTGCGCTCAGCCGTAGCCGGCCTAGCTCGCGACAGCTATGTGCAGTGGAACCCCCAAGCCGACCAGATTACGCTGCTGCCTAAAGCTCGACACTACGTGATTTCGACGCGGGGCAAGAAGGACTACGACCACATTGCTATTAAATCTTTGTCGCCATCGGGTAAGAACGCTACGCTTAACCTGAACAACAACGACCTGATTGTGCGCGGCGTGGAACGCTTCAACTTCTCCGACGACTCTGTCACGGTGTATGTGAAGCCTGATAGCAGTATCATCCGGATTCAGAAAAATCGCGGCGTTCAGTTCAACGGGACGGTAGTGGCTTCGGCCTTCGTGTTCAAGGGCAAAGAATTTAAGTTTGACTACGACGGCTTCTTCATCGACCTGACCAAGATCGACTCCATCATTGTAAAGGGGAAGGGCGCCAAAGGCTCAGTAATGCGGGCTCGTCAAGAGAAGGACTTTACTCTTACGAACAAAGACAAGCAGTCGTCAGGTAAACTCTATATCAACCGGCCCGACAACAAATCGGGACGCAAAAAGCTAGGTGCTTATCCGTCGTTCGATGCTTCAACGGGGGCTTACGTGTTCTTCAACAACCCCGAAGTACTCGGCGGCGCCTACGACACAACTATTTTCTTCGACATTCCGCCTTTTAAGATCGACTCGCTCAACAACGTAAACCGTTCGGCCATTGGCTTCACGGGTACGTTCAACTCGGGCGGCATCATGCCGAAGTTTAAAACCAAGCTTTCCTTGCAGGATGATGGTGCCCTAGGCTTCAACTACGATCTGCCCAAGGAAGGCTTCCCGGTATATGGAGGAAAAGGCCGCATCTTCAATAAGGTGCGCATGAGTAACCGAGGCCTGCAAGGTATTGGTGACCTGAAATACTTGACCGGTACATTTGGTAGTGAGCAGTTTATTTTCTACAAAGACTCGGTAGTAACAGTGGGTAAGACCGGTGCCATTGCCCAAGGGCCACTCAATGGGGTCGATTTTACGAATGTTTCGCTTTTACCCGGCTACCAGATGAAATGGGTGGTAAAAGCTGATTCGATGTATCTGAGTACCCAACGTGAAGGCCAGCCGATGAAGCTATACGCCAATGCCTACAGCTTCAAAGGCACTACCATCCTGACGCCAGGTGGCCTCTACGGCGACGGTCGCCTCGACGGGCCACAGTCCTTTATTCGCTCGCCACAATTTGCTTTCAAGCCGACTAGCTATTCTGGCCGCAAATCGACATTTAGTATCAAATCAGCGCAGGCCAACAAGCCGGCCCTGACGGCTAACAACGTGAAGTTCGACTACGATGTGAAAGGCGGTAGCACCGAGTTTGCGCGGGAAGAAGGCGACAACAAGTCGAGTATCGACCTGCCGTACTCTGATTATAGAACGACGCTGAGCGGTGGTAAGTGGGACTTCAAGAAGAAAATGGTGCAGCTACGCGTAGCGGCCGGCGCTGACTCGTCCCGCTCATACTTTTTCTCGACTAAGCCTAGCCAGCATGGCCTCAAGTTCCGGGCGGCTACCGGTCAGTACGACCTAAGCCGCTACCGCCTAGTAGCCGGTGGGGTACCGCACATTGCCTCCGCTGATGCTTGGATCATGCCTGATAGCAGCAAGGTGTACGTGCTGGCCAACGCTGAAATGCGCAGCTTCAAAAACGCGGGCATCGTGATGGATACGTTGGCGAAGTTTCACAACTTGTACAAGGGCGAAATATCGGTCCGTTCGCGCACTGCCTTTACGGGTACGGCGCTCTACAACTATAAGAACGCCACGGCTGATTCGTTTGCCATCAAGTTCTCTAGCTTCATCGTCGACTCGGCGGGCGTAACGCGGGGGGCGTTGGCGCAAAATGGTAAAGGTGGCAGCAAGAGTTTCCTGAAACTAAAAAAAGCTGACCCCAATGAGCCATTCGCGCCGCCTACGGTAGCGGTAGCCAAAGTAGCCGATTCGGAGAAATTTCACCTAGCTCCGCGGGTAGCATACCGCGGCAATGTGACCCTCAATTCCCAACACCGCGGCTTTACGTTTGATGGGCAGTCGCGCCTGGAATTCAGTAAGAAGGCGGAGGCTTCGCAGTGGTTTGCCGTGCAGGATAGTATCGATCCGAAGGACATGAAGATCAAGCTGCTGGAGCCTAAGACCGAGGACGGCACGCCGATGCACATGGGCTTGTTTGTGTCGAATACCTCGTCTAAGCTGTACCCACTCTACGTCGCTACCAAGCCCGATGCCGCGGACATGAACCTATTTACCGTGGACGGTACGCTGCGTTTTGATGCCAAAAAGCACTTGTTTACTACTTCCCGTTTCGACCCCAACGACCCCGATAACTACGAGGGAAACCTTATGACTTTCGCCGACTCCACCGGCGCTATGACGTTCCGGGGTAAGTTGAACATGATCAACTCAAACAAGGATTACACCCTGACGGCGGCGGGCCTAGGTACTGCCAACCCCGACAGCAGCAAGTATGCCCTCGACACCTTCTTGGCCTTCGACATCAACATGCCGGAAAAAGCCGTGGAAGCCATGGCCGACGACATGACTCGCAACACGAAGGGTGCTGCCGAAGCGCTAGATGGCTCGCCGGCCCAGCTCTACAAGATGGGCGAGTTCATCGGCAACAAAGAGGTACAGAGCTATGCTGCCCGCAAGGGAGGGAGCTACGTGCCGTTGCAGAAAGTCTCGTCGAAGTTCCTGCACACTATCGTTCTGAACAAAGTGGATTTCCGCTGGTCAGAAAAGCAGAAAGCTTGGTATTCGGTGGGTAAGATTGGCCTAGCTAGCATTGGTAAGAAAGACCTCAATGCCATGATCGATGGCTACATCGAAATCAAGAAGGAAGCCAACGGCGACGTGGTGGAGCTGTACCTAGAGGCTGATCCGCTAACGTGGTACTACCTGAAGTACACCAACAACGTGCTGCTCTGCAAAGCTCAGCACGGCAGCTTCGACGAAATCATCGGCTTGAAAGCTAAAGGTGATTATAATACGGCTACCCAGTATGGCTTCTACCTAGGCGACGACCAGGAGGTCCAAACCTACCTCACGCACTTCCGCAAGGACTACAACGTCGATACCAAGGGCAAGAAGATAACGCCCGTGGTGAGCAGTGGCAACGACTACGAGACGATGGAGGATAACGGTAAGAAGAAGAAAAAGAAGGACAAAGAATCTAGCGGCAGCGCCTTCGATACCGAAGAAACCCCTGCTACGACAACTGAGGACACGGGCAAGAAAAAGAAGAAAGACAAAGCTGCCAGCGGTAGTGCCTTCGACACTGAAACCACGCCGCCCGCAGCCACTCCAGCCGAGGATACAGGCAAGAAGAAAAAGAAAAAGGAAGAAGCAGTAGAAGAAACCACTGCCCCTACTGAAACTCCAACCGAAGAGCCAAAAAAGGAGAAAAAGAAAAAGAAGAAAGGCGAAGAGGACCCCTTCGGAGAATAACAACCTAGCCCTGTCCGGTTTCCGCGACGGGGCTTTTTATATTCGGCATGTTTGCTGGCGAATACGATATTTCTACGCGGATTGTGAAAATGCGTATAAGGCTCACGTAGCCTCTTATATTTGACAACCACCCTAGCCCGCCCTCTTTCGTTATGAACATTCCCCTCGTACTTGGCCTGCTCATTGCGGCCTACTTGCTTGGTTCTATTCCTACCGCCATATGGGTTGGCCAACGGTTCTACGGTCTTGATATTCGGAAGCACGGCTCCGGTAATGCGGGCGCTACCAATACGTTTCGGGTACTCGGCAAGAAGCCAGGCTCCTTGGTAATGGCCGTGGACGTGCTGAAGGGCTGGGCGGCTACGTCGTTGGCCCAGGTCATGCTAGGCCAAGGCGCTATTCGTGAGGACCAACTGCTTTACTTCCAGCTAGCCTGCGGCATCTTGGCGGTACTTGGTCATATCTACCCCATTTTCGCGGGTTTCCGTGGTGGCAAAGGCGTGGCTACAGTACTCGGTATGATGCTCGCCATTGCGCCCCTTACTGTGGGAGTGTGCTTGTTGGTATTCCTGCTGATGCTATTTATCTGGCGCTATGTCTCGCTTTCCTCCATGACGGCAGGGCTAGCTTTTGCCTTGCTACAACTGTTGCCGCCTTTCCGACCTGATAACACGCTGTTGCTAATCTTTGGCTTCGTGCTGGCTGGTCTGCTGATTTATACGCACCGCGCTAATATTCAACGCCTACTGGCTGGAACGGAAAGCCGAGTGCCGCTATTCGGGCGGCGGTAAGAAGTGCCGGCTTCTATTGAGCTAAATAGCAACGGTCGCCACCAACAGCCAGCTTGATTACCTTTACCGCCTGATTTTAACTAACACTTCTGCCCGCATGGCTTCTTACCTCCAAGATAACCAAGAACGTTTTCTGAATGAGTTGATGGACTGGCTGCGCATTCCTAGCGTATCCGCCGATCCGAAGTTTCACGACGATGTGCTGAAGGCCGCTGACTACCTCAAGACGCGCCTCGAAGAAGTAGGTTTGGAGAAGGTGGAGTTGTGCCAGACGGCCGGTAACCCCATTGTGTACGGCGAGAAGATAGTAGACCCTAGCTTGCCAACGGTGCTGGTGTACGGGCACTACGACGTGCAGCCCGCCGACCCGTACGAGCTCTGGACGTCAGGTCCTTTCGAGCCAGTTATTAAAGACGAGAAGATCTACGCCCGCGGCGCCTGCGACGACAAGGGTCAGGTGTACATGCACGTGAAGGCCTTCGAGGTGATGATGCAAAGCGGCGGTATTCCCTGCAATGTGAAGGTGATGGTGGAAGGAGAGGAGGAAATCGGCTCCAACAACCTAGGTATCTTCGTGCGGGAGAACAAGGAGAAGCTCAAAGCCGACGTGATTCTCATCTCTGATACTGGCATGATTGCCAACGATGTGCCCAGCATTGAAGTAGGCTTGCGTGGCCTCAGCTACCACGAGGTAGAAGTAACTGGCCCTAACCGCGACTTGCACTCTGGTCTCTACGGCGGGGCCGTGGCGAACCCCATCAACGTGCTGTGCAAGATGATAGCCAGCCTGCACGACGAGAACAACCACATTACCATCCCAGGCTTCTACGATAAGGTAGCCGTGCTGAGCGAAGCCGAGCGTGCCGAACTCAACCGCGTACCGCACTCCGACGACGAGTTTAAGCAAAGTATCGGGCTGCCCGCTACCTACGGCGAGGAAGGCTACACCACCGTAGAGCGCATTGGCATTCGGCCAACGTTAGACGTGAATGGCATTTGGGGCGGCTACATTGGCGAGGGCGCCAAAACAGTTATTGCTTCCAAGGCATTCGCCAAAATCTCGATGCGCTTGGTACCACACCAGACTTCTGAGGAAATCACGGCCCTATTTCAGCAGCACTTTGCCAGCATCGCGCCTGAGGGTGTGACCGTACAAGTGCGGCCCCACCACGGCGGTGAGCCTGTCGTGACGCCTACTGATTCGGTGGCGTACAAAGCCGCTGCTGATGCAATGGAAACCACGTTTGGCAAGCGCCCCGTACCCACCCGCGGCGGTGGTTCTATCCCGATTGTAGCCATGTTCAAATCGGAGCTAGGTATCGATACGGTGCTACTCGGGTTCGGCCTCGACTCCGACGCGATTCACTCGCCCAATGAGCACTACGGTGTATTCAACTTCCTGAAGGGTATCGAAACGATTCCGTTGTTTTATCAGAACTACGCGGCCGCTGCGCGCAGCTAGCTTTAGTTGCTGTAGCAGAATGCAAAAAGCCCGGTACTACTTCTTAGGTGCTGGGCTTTTTACTTCCGGCTCAGCATTCTTTTTCGCCTGGCGTTTCTTCTTATTCCAGCCAAACTGGTAGCCTACATAGAGCTGTAATGTACTGTTTCGGATTTTCAGCGGCGGACTAGCTGGCGTGGTGGTGCTAGGTATCGTTTTTTCGATGGCACTCAGGCTGCGGTTGTAGCGCCAGCCAACATTAAATCCTCCTTCGTCCTGGTAGCCAAAGCCGACCGCCACGCCATATTCTGGCTTCGGAAATTTGGTGGTAGTTAGCGGATCTAGTTGGGTGAGGGTGCTCGAGGAACGATAGAAGCTAATCTGCGGGCCGGCTTCAACAAACAGTCCTCCCACATTGGCTTTGAGCAGCAAGGGCACATCAATGTAAGTGAGCTGAGCATTGATCGACGAATCGGTAGCTGTTGCTTGGTCGCCTTTGATGGAGTACAGGACTTCCGGTTGAAAAGCAAGCACACTATCTCCAAACAAGCCTAGGCCGATATTAGCCGTTAGCCCCCCATGATAAGCAAAGCGCAGCTTGCTTTCTTGCACATTCTTGCCCACGCCATTACCTACGTTACCACCGAGTTTGAGCCCGAACCGAAAACTCTGCGCGTGACTAGTTGATGCTAGGCCGAGAGCGAGCAGCAAAGAAGCAAAAAGCGTTTTCATGGAGGAGGAACGAACCTAGGACCAACTAATTGTAGGCAGCAAAGCTACAACGTACACCCTAGCCCTTTATGCTTGCCACCACAATAGTTAACGCGAACAAGCATAAAGCCTGACTTCCAAATAGAGGTCAGGCCTTATCTAGCTACTGGTAGTGCGCTCTATTTGAAGCTAAATAGGTAGCCTACCGACGCTTGTATGACGGAGAATCGTGCGTTCGTGAGTTCGTTGTTGTGGTAGAAGCGCTGGGCAAACTCCGTAAACGAAGCGTTGTAGCGCAACCCGATGAGCAAGCCACTTTTGGTTTGCAAACCTAGGCCCGCGGCCAGCCCTACTTCATTGCGATTCACCCGAGCCAGGCTAGGTTCGGTGTCGCTGTGGCTAGCTTGCTTGCCGTTGAGCAAATAGCGCTCTTGGTCCTTCACATTGAGCAAGCGACTGTATTGCGGCCCGGCTTCTACGTAGAAGCTGTGTAGCTTGAACTTGACCAGTAGCGGTATATCTAGGTAGTTATAAGAGGAAGTGCCTTTCAGGTTGAAGGTGCTGTTGCCCACTACTGTGGAGGGATTGTCAATTTTGTAGCCACGCTGCGAAAACAGCACTTCGGGCTGCACTCCTAACATGCTGTTCTTAAGGAAGCTCACGTTGAAGAGCACGCCGCCGTGGGCACCGTACTTGGTGCTATAGTAATCTTTGTTGGTCACGTCGCCGGCTAAGCTAGCAGCGTTGCCACCTGCTTTGACCCCAACACCCACGTAAATACCCTGCGCCTGAACGGTAGGAGGAAGAAATACGGCAGCGCTTAGCAGGGTCGTTACCGAAAGGAAAAACGTATTCATATACTCGACAAAAAAGACAGCAGAAGAGCGCTGGCGGCTAGCTAGCGTGAGGGCAATACTAGCTGTGCTGTTCTAATTGAGCCTCGTCTAATCGACGGGAACGGCTTTTTCATCGATACAAAAAAAGAACGCCCGGCTCTCGACTGAGAACCGGGCGTTCAATATGGGTTCTGGACTCTAATGGCGACTAGTTGCCGCCTGGGAACAAGAAGCCGAGTGACGCTTGGAAAACCGAGTTACGCGCGTTGCGCAAATCGTTGCCTTGGTAGCCGTCCTTCGTGAAGTCGGTGAAAGCACCGTTGTAACGTACGTCTAGGATAACACCTAGCACCTGTACGCCAACACCAGCAGCGTAACCAATCTCAAAACGGTTGACGTTGCTTAGGTCACGTTCGGTAGAAGTATAGTCTTGATATACAGTACCGAGGTAGCGACGCGTTTCATCTTTGCGGTTGAGCAGGTAGCTAAATTGCGGGCCAGCTTCGAAGAACACTGGACCAGCCTTTATTTTGGCTAGCACTGGCAAATCGAGGTAGTTAAAGTTGGCCTTGCCCTCGTAGCGATACTGATTGAATAGCGCTGAGCCGTTGTTCTTAAAACCCTTCTGCGAATAGAGCAGTTCAGGCTGAATCGAGAAGAAATTATCGACGATAGGAGCGTTAAGCATGATACCGCCAACAAAACCCGTTTTGTTTTCGAACCGATCTTCGTTTGTCAGGTCACCCGACAAGTTAGATAGGTTGGCACCTGCTTTAATGCCAAGACGAACGCCCTGAGCCTGTGACTGGATGGAAGCAGTTGCAACAAGCAATACGGCAACTACTGCCAGAAAAACCTTTTTCATGACTAAAAAATAAAAGAGAGCAAGCCAATAGGGGACCTGCTAAAAGAAATGTGGGAACAAAGGGGGTAGTAAAAGAAGAAGGCTGACTATAAGTTGGTCAGCCTTCTTCTAGCAGGATATTACTTGCCTAGGGGCAGCAAGTAACCAAGTTGTACGGTGAACTGACGGTTGAACGCTTTCGGCTCATTGCGGGCGCTTACGTCTTTCGTGTCGAACAAGGTTTTGAAGCCTTGGTTGTAACGTACACCTAAGCTGATGCCACCTTCAGTTTGGTAGCCTAGACCAGCTACGCCACCGATGTCGAAGCTAGAGAGGTCTTCTTTGTAGTCACCTTGAGGATTGCTTACTTTATCCTTGTCGCCGTTGTTATACTTCGTGGTCTCGGTGAACTCCTGGCTCGAGCGAGCCATGTAACCGATTTGCGGACCTAGCTCGAAGTACAGGCCTGAGCCACCAGGAGCCGTGTTGATACGAACAGGAATGGGTAGGTCGATATACGTGAAGTTACGCTTGCCTTCGCTCTCGTACTTATCGATAGTCGACCCGTTGGTGAAGCGACTATTCAACGTGTTGCGGTCGGTAATTTGGTATGAACGCTTAAAGCCTTTGCGGTTTACCAGCAGTTCGGGAGCCAAAGTCCAGAAACCGTCGCTGCTCAGCGGGAGCTGGAACGACAGACCAGCATTGAAGCCGGGTAGATAATTGATGTCAGCGCTGCCACCTGGGCCAGCTACGTTATCAGCGTTTTTGCCGCCAATGGTAGAAAGAGTTCCACCAACGCGAACACCGAGGCGGAAACCAGATTGAGCGTGAGCCAGGGATGCGGTAGCCAAGCCAAGCGTGAGGAGAGCGAGCTTTTTCATAAAGGGGTCGGGTAAATTTAAAGTCGTTAGTTAAGGGCTACCTCTAAGCGTTGTAGCCTAGTTGATAGCGTGATGTATGGGCGTCTATAGCGTAGAAAAAAATAAAAAGTTGCAGTAGAAGGATAAACTATTGATTAAAATTCTTTAAAATAGAGGTTGCGTTTCTTTTAAGCGGAAGAGGCATAACAAGTTACCCTAGGCTCGTTACTGTTGAGTTTCCGTAACTGTGGCGCGCTGGTTGCGTTAGTTGAGGCATTGCGCACCAGTCTATGCCTCACTTTACCACATTTCGTCTTTCGTTTATTGGGCTCACGCTATTCGGGTTACTACTAGGAATACCGCAGCGAGGCTGGGCGCAACAAACTAATTCACAAGCATCTGCCGGTCCCCTAGTCATTGGGGCTTATGGCCAAGGCAGCTTCATAATGGCCCATACGCCGGCCGTTAAGCACCTCGCAGTATCCCACCCTACAGGTTTTGAACTGAATATCCAGCGCCAAACTAATGGCTCAGCACCTTGGCATGCTTGGTACCGTTATCCAAAAATTGGGTTGGCTTTGGTCTACTATGATTACCACAATCCAGCCCTAGGTCGCTCGTACGCCGCCACGATGTACATCAACAAGTCGTTTTGGCGCACTGCCCGGCAGGAAGTCAACTTTCGACTTGGAACTGGCATCGGCTACTTTCCCCAAGCCTTCGACCAAGAAAACAACCACAAGAACAACATCATTAGCTCGCACTTGAATGCCACACTACAGATGCGCGTCGAGTACGATGTCGCCTTGTCGGAGCACCTAGGTTTGCTCATGGGTGTGGCGCTCAATCACTATTCCAATGGCGCTACTTCGAAGCCTAACTTTGGCATAAATCTACCTTC